>SDBT01017820.1_pt1 | contig 11192 bp, 10 predicted proteins | sample 2277101 | NCBI WGS metagenome assembly SDBT01 (sample SAMN10404973, study PRJNA504765) | marine sediment metagenome | isolation source: marine sediment core GS10_PC15, 103 cmbsf | place: Arctic Ocean: Southern Knipovich Ridge | collected 2010 | reverse complement strand
TTGAATCCTTATTACCGGAAATGGAAAAACCACTGGTCCTTGATTTTCAGGGTGTGGATATGGCGACGAGTAGTTTTATTGATGAATTAATTGGGAAATTATATGATAAAAACATGTCTGACAAAAAAATTCAGCTAAGATTGGTGAATCTAAATTCTGTTTTATTAAGTCTAGCAAATTCTGTGGTCAACACAATCGAATCTAAATATCTAAAATGAGAATTTTTACTCACTTAAATTAAAGAGGTATATCATGACAAAAGCCGTTCAAACTCAAAAGCGCGAAAAATTATTAGATGCAATTATTAGAAAAATGACAAAACATGAAATCTTCAGCGAGACCGTGAGTCGTCTAAGGGATACTGAAGTTCAAATTCAAAAGGCAATATTTTTAAGATTGCAGGATGAGCTTCCAAGGATTATACAAAATATTTATGGATATGATAAACCCAAGGCAATCAAAATTATCAAAGAAGGATTCTCTTGGGAGCAAAATGTTAATACAACAGTTAACAATTTTACCTTTTTTTCGACAAACCACAGACCTGACTCGATATTATCAATAAAAGATGAATTAAGAATTGCTATCGAAATAAAAAAAGGAGATAGTGGATCATCACTGAGATCTGGAATAGGACAGTCATTGGTTTATTCAACTCAATTTGATTTCGTGATTTATTTTTTTGTTGATATCTCTCCTAGTTTTGATATCAAAAGTTCATATACGGGAAAAAAAGAGAAAGAACTTATAGACTCGATGTGGAAAAATTACAATATAAAATTTAAAGTGGTATGAACTAAAAAAGAGTATAAGATAAATTCAATAATTAGGATTGATATTATTTAATTATTGAAGAAGAGATGAAAATGTAAATTATTTTAGATAATATCTTTAATCTTAATGAGAGTTGATGTATTAATTGTCTTATTTCCGTTTAGGAGCGGGGCTGACTTGCATTTTCAGATAGTATATGAGTTAAGAGACATCCCGTGCAGGATTTCTGAACACTTGGTGTTTATGCCAGAATATATATTCCACAGATGGGGGAGATGATCCTTTCTGCGGCATTTGGATAATTTTTCCAGAAAAGTTTATTAATGACTGATGAACCTGTGGACCACCATGTACTTCCTGCGATATAAAAATTTTGTAATTTGGTGAAAGTCCAAGGGCTCCTTTGTCAAACATTCGATGATGAAATATACACATGGCAAGCCCGTTATTCTCCGAATCAGGTCCACCGTGGGAATGCCACTTTACATGTGCTGCCTCCAGTGCCAAGTCACTGTATTTCATTTTTCCGTCAAATCCGCATATGGCACATTTATAATTATAAATACGAATAATCATATCACGAAAATCCGGCGATCTTTTAAGCCTTTTCGTTTTAGATATTACCCAAGGCATATTAACAGCATTTAATATGCCTTCAAGAAGAGAATCTTCAAAATGTGAGGCAAGGATCTCCATAACCAGATCATTGACTATATCGGCGTTTTTTCGTAGATAATTATAAAGTTCCTCCGAAAAGCCTCCCTTTGCATTTACAGATTTAAGCTGAGTTGGTGTGATATTAATATTTGTAATTTTAGATTTAGTCATTTTCATTAATTGAAATTTTTCCGGTATTTCCCAAAAATTGCCGTCATTTTGCAGTCGCCAAAATGGATATTCAGGGTGGTAACTTCTGTTCGGACGGCCAAATTCGATTAATAGTTGGGTTAATTTTTCTTCTATGAACTCGTATGAAATCATACGGTCATCCCCTCGTTGGACAGCAGCTAAATATAATAGTAGAAGCAGAGGTTTATGAGGGGCACGCTGGTCGCCCGTTTTCCATACTAATATATTTTGAATCTGATGGATTTTATTATCTATAACTGTCATGATCAATCATAATATTTAAGTTCAAAAATTATCATTAGCTGGTGGATGAGACAATATTAAAAATCTCACCCTAAATGATAAATAGACGCTTTATAAAAATCCAAAGCCAACTTAAATTTCATATTAAATTTAAGTAGAGATTCCGATCTATTGAGATTAATAATTTAAGTGAATTGTCTTAACCATGTGTTAACAATTTAATAAATTTTGATACGATTTTGAAATAATTCATTTTTTATTTTTCCAGTTAATTCAATCGAGTCACTATCAGATATCTTTACTATAAAATTATAGAATTCGATTTTTCAATATTCGATATTGATGTACACACTATTAAAGCCTGTTTTAAACATAGTCATCTTGAGGTTCAGAATACGTATCGGGAATTGGACAAGAATGGGTGAAAATTAGAATTTGCCGTAAAAAGCAGCAGGCAACACATCTCCATCAGGTCACGCTTACATCCGTGTCAAGTACCACTTGTAACACGTCATGTTAGATTCCCAAAAAGCGGAAAGTAAAAATCCATAGAGGAGTATACAGGTATTTGTTTATCAGACCTTACTTTATTTTAACCCGGCCATCGGGTAGATTTCGGAATAAATGAGGGTACTGATTTACCCGGGCAGAAATCTGATTCGGTGAGGAGGTTCATTAAAATTATCATTACCAGTAGTTTGCTTATATTTTTGTTTTCTTAATTACGTGAATATTCCAGATCATTCCATGATTTGTTATTCAGAATCATATTGATGATAATTTCCACAAATTCCGGATTCAGATTGTCCGAGTCACCAATCTCGTTTCCATATGAATTAATGATCACAAAATCCTCAGGCAGGTCATAAATGGGTATGAGCTGATCTGCCGTGGGGGTTTTTGCCAGAACTTTTTCCGTCAGTTGTATTTTATAATCCGGTTTACCGCTGGAATAATCAGGATTAAAGACGATAAAATGCTCATTGATCCCACCCAGTTCTTCGATTCTGAGGAAATCTTCTTGAAAAGAAACCCAGGCTTAGACTTTGATTTTTTCTTTCATGCATTCTCCTTAATTAGTGAGATTTTTTTTGATTTAGGTTTTTACCTCATTAATCCTTCAAATTGGCAAAAGGTAAATGACCATAATGTGAAATAAAGTTATGGAGTAATTCTTTCTCCACTTTGCGGGCATCGCTGTCCGCTGTCGCTTTCCAGCACAACACCAGATCCTCACTGTTTTTGAGTTGCCACAAATAGCGGCCACCCCAGTGCCCAAGCGGTTTACCGGCGCCAAAGTCCAGTAATTGTTTTATCCGCGAGTGTAACGTGGCTTTCGATGTACCGCCCCCAGCCTGTCCGATATAAACGACGATCGCACCCTCAACCCACTTTTTGGTCAAAACCTCAGGATCTATACCTGGATCTTTGCCTTTAAATCTTCCCCCGGTGCTGGTGTCCAGAAAATCAGGCGAAGGATCATTTAAGGAAAGAACAAGATAAACGCCTTTGACATGCGGTAATTCAATTACATTACTTGTATGTAATGATTTCACACTTAAAAATCCCTCAAATCCATAGGTTTCAAGTGTCTTAACTGAATCGAAAGAAACTGATTCGTTTTTGTTTGTCATCAAATCCTCCATTCGGTCAAGTCGGGGGGGATTAAGGCCCATATCACACTATGGGCTTTAGCCCTCAATCTTGCCCTTGCCTATGGCGTTCAGGCTTGATTAAAAAGTGTATTTTCGTTGTTACTTTTGTCTTGATACAAAAGTAACCAAAAAATCAAGGCCTGACTGAAATTTGACTGAGCAGTCTCTGAAATTCCGGAAAAAAATATTTTTCTGCGGAATTTCTTCGTCTACTCTATTTCGGCAAATTTCAGAATGGCCGTTCTTAAAAATAATTATTCTTCGTGTACTTCGTGTTTAAAAAATAATAAATACGTTGCGATCGTCGCATCATTGCGAGAAAGCAATTGATGACAAATTTAATTATGAGTATTTAATGTGAATTATGAATAAATTTTAACCCTTAACAACTATGGTGCGGTAACAATTGGCAAAATATTAGAAAATTAACTCTCAGGAAAAATGTCTTTAATCGCATTACAAAATATCAGTATTCACTTCGGTGGCCCCCTTATACTTGATACTATAAGTGTGCAGATTGAAAAGAAACAACGTATCTGCCTGCTGGGAAGAAATGGTACCGGCAAATCTACCCTCATGAAAATTCTTGTGGGGGAAATTCAGCCTGATGAGGGTCTTGTCCAAAAAGGGCAGGCAACCCGCATCTCCTATTTTAGTCAGGAGATTCCAACGGAGTTGGATAGTACTGTTTTTCATATTGTTGCCAAAGGACTTGGGATCCAGGGTGAGCTTCTAGAGAAATACCATCTTGAAGAAATAAGGATGGTGGACAATCCGGACAGTGATCATCAGGCATTTAACAAACTTCATGACGAGATGGATGAGTATAATACCTGGGGGGCTGTTGAAGAGATTAACCAGATTCTCTCACGAATGGCTTTGCCGGCCGATTGGCAATACAACAATTTATCCGGTGGACAGAAAAGAAGGGTGATGTTGGCCGCTGCCCTGGTTTCAAAACCCGATCTGCTATTATTAGATGAGCCAACCAATCATCTGGATATAGATTCAATTAATTGGATGGAAGAATTCCTGGTGCGTCAGAATATTACCCTGCTTTTTGTAACTCATGACCGTATGCTGTTAAAACGCCTGGCCACGCGCATTATAGAATTGGACAGAGGAAAATTGGCGGACTGGTCTTGTGACTATGAGACCTTTTTAAAAAGAAAACAGGCTGTATTGGATGCGGAAGAAAAAGAGTGGAAAGAATTTGATAAAAAACTTTCGCAGGAAGAAACATGGATCCGTAAAGGTATTAAAGCCCGCCGTACAAGAAATGAGGGGCGGGTAAGGGCGTTGAAAAAAATGCGCGAAGAGCGCCGGGCACGCCGCCAAAAAGAAGGCACTGCCACTATTCAGGTATCACAGGCCGGTCTTTCTGGGAAATCTGTTATTGAAGCGCGCAATATTGTTTTCAGTTATGATGAAAATCCTTTGATAAAAGATTTTAATGCGCGGATTTCAAGAGGTGATAAAATTGGTATTATTGGACCCAATGGCTGCGGCAAAACGACTTTGGCAAATATATTGCTTAAAAAGATTGCAGGGTTTTCTGGATCGGTTGCGCATGGCAGCAATTTGGCCATTACATATTTTGACCAGTTACGCGGACAACTGGATGATAGTAAAAATGTATGGGAGAATGTCTTACCTAATGGTGAAATGGTCTTTTTCGACGGTGGTACTATCCATATCATCTCCTATTTACAGAATTTTCTTTTTACACCGGAACGCGCTAAAACATCCATTAAGAATCTTTCCGGAGGCGAACGAAACAGGCTGTTGTTGGCCAAATTATTTACAAAACCAGCCAATTTTTTAATACTGGATGAGCCCACCAATGATCTCGACACTGAAACACTGGAACTGCTTGAAGAACTTCTGATAAATTTTAGTGGTACGTTGCTGCTCATATCTCATGACCGGGAATTTTTAAATAATGTCGTAACCAGTATTTATGCTTTTGGCGAAAATGGATCGGTAAAGGAATTCATTGGCGGATATGATGATTGGCTACGGCAGTCCGAATCCTTGCCTGTAAATACACCGTCAATACCGAAACAAAGCAAAAAAGAAGCCTACCAGCTGGAGAAAAAGGCCCGGCGTAAGTTTAAACTTTCCTTTAATGATGCCAAAGAGCTGAAGGCTCTTCCGGATATAATTGAAAAAATGGAAACAGAGATTGCAGCGCTTCATGCAAAAATGTCTGAACCCGGCTTCTATAAAAACCATGAAGAAGTTAAAAAAAGCAACGAACATCTTAAAAAATTGGAGTCTGAATTGGGACAGGCGTATACACGATGGGAGGAATTGGACAATCTAGGGTAAGGTTTGTCTTCGACCCCGTAGAACGGGGTCCTTGACCGGCGGTCCAAGGTCCACTTCTCAATCAGGGCTTTAGCCCCCTGTTTTATCTACCTACAGCGTGCTACTTTTTCTTTGATGAAAAAGTAGCCAAAAAATCAAGGCCTGACTGAAATTTGCCTGATTAGTTTCAGAAATTCCGGAAAAAAATATTTTTCTGCGGAATTTCCTCTCCTGCTCCGAGACGGCAAATTTCAAAATGGCCGAAATGTGAAATATCCAAATCACAAAAAACAAATGACAAATAAATTCCAATTTACGAATTCACTAATGTTCAAAACGAACATTTGGTCATTGGTTCTTGATAATTATTTGTAAATTGTTATTTGTTATTTGTGATTTGTTATTTTAATAATCTTTACGTTCGCCGCGTCGTAGATCCCGTATTGCGGGATAGGCGAATCCGCCCACTGGCGTGATCTTTGCTTGCCCGCCTGAGGCGCGGCGCCGCTGCGAGAAATGCCTCCGGCGGATTCCTTTTTTCTTGATAAAAAAGGAACCAAAAAATCAAGGCCCAATTGAAATTTGCCTGAGCAGCCTCATAAATTCCGGAAAAATTCCATTTTTCTACGGAATTTCCTCACCTGCTCTTTGTCGGCAAATTTCAAAATGGCCGCTTTAAAAACAAAATAATTAATAATTCGTAAAATTCGTACCTCAATTCGTGTAATTCGTGGTCTAAAAAAATGCCACGCCGCTGCGAAAAATCGATTGAACGCAAATTTGTGAATGGTCGATTTCCCTTGCTATCACACTTTGTTGGTGGTAACTTTTTTGACAATGCACTTCCATTATGTGGGTAATATTGCTTTTTCGCCAGATAAAACTAAAATAGAATATGTGATAGGATCTTAAATTTACATGAAAAATATTTAATTCTCGCATGATAAGACTGATTTAATTACATAATTAATCTGAATTACTGGCCGCCCTGAGCCATTAAAGAAATATGCCACTAGAACATTAATTATTAACAGGAGGGTATCATGAAGAAAATGAGCGTATTCCTGGTGGTGCTTTTAGCACTTTGTATTGTTCTACCAGCCAAAGCACAAACTAATCTTGGTGTTATAGCCGGGCTGAATCTGGCTAACGTCAGTTTAGATCCAGAGCCAGAAGGAATCGATTTGACCAACCGAACTGCTTTTGGGTTTGGTGGTGTTTTGGAGGTTGGTCTGAACGAATCTGTTGCACTTCGTTTCGAGCCGATGTATCTGCAAAGGGCGTAGAAGCAGCGATAAATGGATTTGATATCGAATTTAATCTGGCTTACCTCGAAGTTCCCGTGATGCTCAAGTATGCCTTTGGTACTGGCGATACCAAGCCCTATATTATGGCTGGACCAACCATCGGTTTCAACCTAAGTGCGAAGCAGAAGATTACCCTTGGGAGTGATTCGGATGAGGAAGACATTAAAGATGATATAAGCAGTACTGATTTCGGCCTCGGCTTTGGTGGTGGTGTGAATTTTCACACGGGCAACAACTCTATTTTCGTGGAAGTTCGCTATAACATTGGTCTAACGAACATAAATGATGATTCCGATGACCCAGATACAGAAATTAAAACTAAAGGTATTAAGATTTTTGCTGGAATCATTTTCCCGTTGGGTAACAAATAAGCCATAAAGTATAAGCAGGCTATAAATGCCGGTGTACCTTTTGGATGGCAGAAATTTGATCCTTAGCCACACCGGTATCGGCGGCAATTTGTGCCCATTCGCTTACGGATTGCTTAACTTGTTCAATAAGTTTCGCGGCGGATTTAATATTCATTTCTACGGCGACTTTTAGCAGATCCGCGCTGATAAATTCGTCCCGTTTGCCGTTGACCGACATCTGGTGCCGGCTGGTCCATTTCCCGGACGGGTTATATGAATAGATGACATCATAGGCCGGGGCGAGCCGCCATTTGCCGCTCTTATCCATCAAAAAGGAAATGTTTTTGGTATGATCATCCTGGTTGCGCGCCAGGATATTAAAAACCATTCGGATGAACAATTGCTCCGCATCTCTATAAGGTAGGTGCAATTCACGCATCACCTGGAAGGCCTGTTCATAGGAATAACTTCCGGGCATATTAAAATCAAAATGGGCCAGCGCGCATAGTGATTGCATATGCAGTTTTCTTCCATCCCGTCCCCTGTCAAAACGGCGGGACATGAAATGCGCTCTGTCCTTTTCCCGTAGCAAACGACATTCCGGCATAATGATACCGGCCTTTGATGCCATTTTATAATAGGTATATTCGATTAATCCGTAGCCGGCCGGATCACTGAGCCCCGTGTCCTTTATGCCGTCAAATTTGATCACCCAATGGGTAAATCCCGGCGGCACCGTTACCTGTCCGGAACGAATTTCGGAAGTATTGTCATTGATCGCGATCACTGCTTTGGGGCGGTTACCGCCGGCCGAAGTACCGACGCGTAAGATATCGATTAATGCCCGGGACGCAGATGTCGATATTTTAGTCTGCAATTGCTCTCTTTCGCTGGTTACCCGTTGGACCAGGTCAATCAATTCGGCGATTTCAACAGGTACTGAATCTTCTAAACGTGGATTGATGATGGGTGAAAATTCCAGTGCACCCATGGCCCGCTTGCCGGTATAACACAACCGTTCCACCGGATTAAAATCCTGGGAGCTGCGACCCTGACGCGCCAGCCAGGCGTCGATAATATGATTGCCAAAAGTGTCCGGTAAAGCATCGGCAAGTAAGCCCGGTAAGCCTTTAAATGTATCTCTGGTCAGTCCTGGAAATGAAAATTTTGCAGATCTGTGTAATGCCCGCGTAACAGGCATAAATAATGGCGCAATATCCAGGTTATGTTGTAAAAATTCCCGCTCATATTCAAAAACGGCAATCTCTTTTTCCCGGTCCCAGGCCACGGCGCCGACTAAATGATCCCAGAGTTTGACAAATGCCGTATGCACCTGCTCTACCAATCACTTGTCTCCTGTTCTGATCGGGAGACGGAACCCGAGGCGCGCTGACGTTCTTTTCCCTTTAATTTGGCCAGTTGCAGCGGACTCAGACCGGGATCCGGCAGAAACGCATCGAGCTGATCCAGTGCGTGCAGCGCACGCAAAATTTGAATCAATGTTTGAATACTGAAAGATACGCCATTTTCGGCTTCGCTTATCGTCGTCCGGTTCAGCCCGGCCGTTTCGGCCAGACTCTGCTGGGTTAGATTTTGCTCCAGCCGTTTTCGTTTTAAACGCTGGCCGATTTCTTTTAAAATCGCCCTGTCACTTAGTCCATAAAAATTCATAATATTGCCCATAGCCATCAGTATAAAGAATTTTATCCATTAAGATGGATATCGCCATCAATATAAGTATCTAGTTTAGAATTGTCAAATGAATTATATTGGGAATAAGCATCATAATAAATATTATTGATGATAATGATGGTTATTGCCGGCATTATCACAGAAACATGCCTCAATTTAAACTTAAAGATATTTCCTTCGGGTGAATCCCGTGAAGACGGGAATATCGCCCGAGCAGCCTCAGAAATTCCGGAAAAAAACATTTTTCTGCGGAATTTCTTCACCTTCTCTTATAGGCAAATTTCAAAATGGCCGAAATGTGAAATCTCCAAATCACAAAAAACAAATGACAAATAAATTCCAATTTACGAATTCACCAATGTTCAAAACGAACATTTGGTCATTGGTTATTAAAAATTATTTGGAAATTGCTATTTGTGATTTGTTATTTTAATAATCTTTGCGTCTTTGCTTGCCCACCTCAGGCGCGGCGCCGCTGCGAGAAATGCCTCCGGCGGGTTCCTTTTTTCTTGATAAAAAAGGAACCAAAAAATCAAGGCCCAATTAAAATTTGCCTGAGCCGCCTCAGAAATTCCGGAAAAAAACATTTTTCTGAGGAATTTCTTCTCCTGCTCTTTGTCGGCAAATTTCAAAATGGCCGCTTTAAAAACAAAATAATTAATAATTCGTGTCCGCCAGTGGGCGGATCCGCACGCCGGTAGGCGCATTTCCAACCTACCGGCGGATAATTCGTGGTCAAAAAAATGCTGCGCCGCTGCGAGAAAATATTTTATAGAATTCCTTTATCTAAATGGTTCTTCAGGCTGTTTACAAAATAATGATCCCAACCCATTTCGCAGATTTCATAACAATCCAAAGAGGAAACAAGCCCTTCATGAACAAAAGTAATTTTAGTGTTCTCGCCTTGTGATTGAATTTCCCATTTGAGCGTTGTGCCTTCCCATTCTTTGCGTATCGTTTCAGACAGCCCTTCGTGAATATGATGGGCTTCAACGCACTCAAGTTCAACCGTTTGATCGGGTATTAATTTTATGGCACGCATTGTCCAGTATGTCGGGTCAAATCTGAAGGTAACCATATCACCCACGGCGGTCACCGGAGTGCTACCGGCCGTCCATCACTTATCAAACTCAGAAGTCATTGCCCGATATGCAGCCCCTGGCGTATTTGAGACAATGATTTCCCGGGTGTAGTTATTGGAAACCATATTTCTATCCTCTTTTAATTTATAATTTAGCTTTAGATATGAAATTTCTAAAAATACTTAATACAAAAAGTCCAACAAAAAACCACATAAAAATATTTCCCACCCCGGACCATTTGTCTCTTGCGGGACGTACCTGCATTTGCCTCCGACGGGTGGTGGGCAAACAGCAAATTTCAAAATGGTCGATTTTCCTTGCTATCACGCCCCATTGGTGGTAACTTTTTTAAAAAGGCACTTCCATCAGGTTCAGGTTCTCTCAGACAAGCTATTTTGGTAGCTGATACTTCAGCAAATTAGGATTTTACATTTCTCATTCATAACGCGTCCCGCACATGCGGGATGCAAACAAAAAAAAACTTATCCACGAATTATCACGAATTTTGACGAATTTCACAAATTGAAAATATAATATAAAAAATTATTTCTTTGCGCCTTTGCGAGAAATACATTATCTCGTTCAGTATAATTTTTGCTAAAAAACAAAGTTTTTGGCTATAATAGCATAACGCTTGATAAGGTCCTCCTGTAATTATGTTAATGATTATCGACAAAACAAAAATAATTAATTTTAGGAGGACCTTTTAGGAAATATCAATCGCTTTCCCGGCTAAGTCGGGATTCTTCGAACAATCGGACGGCTCCAAGTGTGGCATGCGTAATGACATTGGTTGAAGTCACCACCACTTAAGCGTAGCCTTTATTATTTAGGTTTGTTATGATCAAAATGCCCAACAATACATATACTGGTTCTCTACCGCTTCTAACTGATGAAGAGCTTAGATTTCAAGACAGGATTCGACAAGAT
>SDBT01017819.1_pt1 | contig 11193 bp, 11 predicted proteins | sample 2277101 | NCBI WGS metagenome assembly SDBT01 (sample SAMN10404973, study PRJNA504765) | marine sediment metagenome | isolation source: marine sediment core GS10_PC15, 103 cmbsf | place: Arctic Ocean: Southern Knipovich Ridge | collected 2010 | reverse complement strand
CCAATAGTGAACAAAGCAATGTTTGCTTTACGACCTAACTCAAGTGTCCGGGAGATATTTCTGTCTGATAATATTACTTTTTTTAATTTTGCGTTATCAACTATAGCAGGTAATGGCATCAGATATGGAATTGCTTTGTAACTATCACCAATTGTCTTGGCTATTTCACTGGCATGTGTATCAAGCTCTGCACGAGAGATACCACCATTCAATTGCACGACCACCATATCCTTAACTCGGCGGGAACGTATTTGATGTGCAACCTGCTGCATAGTAGTCCCCCATGACACACCAAGGATTGTTCCTTCCGATATCAGCTGATCAACAAATAATATTGCAGCCTTACCAAGACGTTTCTTTATAATTTTAATGTCATCAGTATCATTTGGCACAACTATAGCTTTCTTTAAACTAAATTTTTTTACTAATGCTGATTCTAGCTGGGTGCCAATTTCAGATGGATCAGTAATTTCTATTTTTACGATACCTGTATTACGAGCTTGTTGAAGGAGTCTGGATACAGTGGGACGGGATACACCTAATTTTTTAGATATCTCTAATTGACTCAATTGATGTTCATAGTAAAGCTTTGCTGCTTCAACGAGAACTGTTGATTTGTATAAAGTTTTCATTGTTTTAATGTGAACATATGTTCTTCTATAATTAACATTTGTTCAAAGTTAGGTGGATTTTTAATACATGTCAAGAAAAAATTTAAAATTATTTAGTCCCTCTGTTAAGACTTATATTATAGTAGTACTAAAAACTTAAAAAATTATTTTAAATCAGCTTATTATAGATTTTAATGCTAGCTTTTAACTAACCGTTGCATTTGCATCTCTACTCGTATTAAGCCTCTAAAATCACCCTCATAATAATCAACAGCTTTGTCCTTTGGATACAATTTTTTTATTCGTTTAGATACATCAAGTAGTCTCGTTTCTGTATCTCCATGGCAAAGCAAACATTTAGTTTGCATTTTCAATGGTTTGTAGAATCGGTATATATCACTTTTCTTTCGCTGAATTTTCTGTCCATACACTTTTGGTATTGTATTCCCCTGTTCTATTTGCTCCTCAAACCACACCAATGCTTGTGCTTCGTATTCATCCGGTGCATTTTTCTCATTTCGATATTTGTTTGAAACTCTTTTAATTGAAATGATTTTATCAATTGAATCTTCCAATTCATTCGTTATTTCATAAGCTTCCTCATAGCAAATATCTATTGCCGCAATTACGCCATCATTTTGGATTACATCTGTAAGTCGCCCGCCTAAATTTTTAACAAGAACTATTGCAATGGAATCAGCTAATTTAAAAAATTCAGGGGCATCAATTTCTGAAATAACGGATACTTTTTCGGGTTTCGAACCACAGGAGAACAAGACAATTATAATTAAACTGATTAATATTTTCTTCATAATTATATCTCTATAATTTTGATTTTAAGGTTTGAACTAATTCTTCGGCAGCTTTTTTAGTCAGTGCTTCCGCATATACCCTTAGAATTGGTTCTGTATTTGATGCTCTCAAGTGTAGCCATTGGTCATTCCAAATAAATTTTAATCCATCAATAGTATTTACTTCGGCATCGCTAAAAATTGATTTAGCTTTATCAAAAACTGCCGTTGGGTCAGGCATGCTAGCATCGGCTCTATTCAATTCGAGTCGGTCTTTTACCATCTCAAAGTGCGGCAATGTTTGCATTATTTCACTTAATGTACTAGCTGTTTGCGCTAAACGATTCAACACCATTGTAACTCCCACTAATGAGTCACGTCCTAGATGCGCTTCTCGTAGAATTACACCACCATTGCCCTCCCCGCCCAAATCTGCTCCAATCGCCAACATCTTCTGAACTACATTTATTTCTCCCACAGCTGAGCGTTCAACAGTGCAATTGTTGCGTTCTGCTAATTTATCCAAAGCCATTGTTGATGATAAATTTGTTACAAATGCTTCTTCTCTTCCGGTTGTTTTGATATATCCTTCCATTGCTAGAACTAGCGTGTATTCTTCACCAATCGGTCTTCCTTTCTCATCGACAACCGCCAAGCGATCTGCATCCGGATCAACTGCAAAACCAACATCTGCTTTAGTATCAATTACCGTTTCACTTAGTTCTGTTAAATTATGTGGAAGAGGCTCTGTACCGTGAACAAAATCGCCGGTTGGTTCACAATTGATTGGAATTACTTCACAACCTAGAGCTTCCAACATCGCCGGGACAGCAACTGCACCGGCGCCATTAATAGCATCGATTACAACCTTAAATTGTCTTTTACGAATTTGAAAAACATCAACACATTTTAAGGAAGCATTTTTGATAATATGTTTTTGAATGGCATTCCTATCTTCAAAAACGAGTCCGCGGACTTCACTGTTTTTTACTTCGACACCTTTATCAACTATTTCAAAAAGTTTTTCATTCTCATTCGGCAAGAAAAAAGTGCCATCCTGCCTAACAAATTTTAATCCATTCCATTCCTCCGGATTATGACTTGCCGTAATAATCAGTCCACCGACTGCATCCGTTTGTTCAACCATAAATTGAACTGTGGGAGTTGGAACAATATCACAATATATCACATTTCTGCCAAGCCGACTAAATTCATCAATTACTATATTTGTGATCATTAGCCCGGATGGTCGCGAATCACGGCCAACTATAATTGCACCATCTTGATATATTCGATGAGCTCCTCGCACATAATTTTGAATCACATCATCTGTCAAATGTGTCTCAACAATTCCCCTAACACCAGATATACTTCGGATTAACATATTCAAAATTCCATTTTTATTGTATTAAATTAAAAAAGGTTCAAGAATATCCTTGAACCTTTTTATATAATTGTTGTGAATATACTTAATCGTACAATTTTCTGATTCGCTCAAAGCGTGCCATTCGGCGCACAGCTTTTTTCCGCGATTCACGTTTCTCAACGCTCGGTTTGACAAAAAATGAGTTACGCCGCACATCACGCAAAACACCAGCTCGTTCCCATTTCTTCTTGAAACGTCTTAATGCTCTTTCCAACGGCTCGTTATCACGTACGTTCACTTCGATCATTACACCACCTCCAAGTGGGTTATCAATTAATAAAATATACTAATTATTTAGAGGGCAATTTTAGTGAATATTAAACTAATATTCAAATAAGTTCCGCAAACTCTGCGATACTTAATGTTTCGGGACGACGTGTAAAATTTATCTTGTCTTTAACTTCTTTTGATATATCAAATCCACTTAATGAATTTTGCAGCATTTTACGTCGTTTAGAAAAGGCCGCCTTGACTAATTTTTCGAATTTATCAAATTGTTCTTTATTAATAATTGAAGTTGACTTTTTAGTAATTTTTATAAAGGCTGAATCAACCTTTGGCCGTGGGACAAATACTTCCGGTGGAATATTAAAACATTTTTCAATATTTAAAAATGCACCGGTCATTACTGTTAATCTACCATATGCTTTTGTTCCTACTTGTCCTGTCAATCGCAAGGCTACTTCCTTTTGCACCATGATATAAGCCTCCGACCAATGTTCACGCTGCTCAATTAACCAAAAAAGAATCGGTGATGTAATATTGTAAGGGATATTTCCAATAATTTTTACCGGTTTATTTATCGGCAATGTTTTTAGCTCTTGCCACAAAACATCTCCGTGAATTATGTGGCAACCTTTTATTGAGTTAAGCGATCTTAAATATTCTACTAAAATCGGATCGATTTCAATTACTGCCAAATCGTTAACAGTTGGCAATATTCGCTCCGTTAGAATTCCTTCACCGGGTCCAATCTCAAGTACGTTATCCATTTTGTCCAGACCAATTGTACGGATTATCTTACTCAGTAAATTTGGATCAACTAGAAAATTTTGACCCCATTTCTTTTTAGCGTAATGTTTCAAAATTTAACACTTCGTGCTAAATAAAATTCAAAAATCAAATCACAAATATCAATTAATTGAGCCATTTCAACTATAATTATCATTATAACTTTTTAGATTTTTGTGATTTAACAATAATCGAAGAAAGTATTTTAGTTAATTCTATTGCTTCTTTTCTACTAATCCGAAGTCTCATAAGAAAATCTTTTGGTCCTAAAGCTTCATTCGCTTCGATATAATTAGCCCCAATTGAGCCCGATGATCTAAGTAATTGTTTGGCATCATCAAAATTTATTAAGGATCTAGTAAGAGATTTACCAAAAATTCTAATATCCTTAGCAAAATTAAAAGTTCTTTTTTCTAAGTTAAATGTTGGTTTGTACTTTTTTGGTTCAATCATATCATTATAAATCTAAACAATTAAGTTAGTAAATAAACAAAAATAATTTCAAAAATCCAAAATTGTCATTTGTTATTTGAGGTTTGTTATTTAGAATTTACGACTTCGGTAAATTAAAAAGTTGTTCAGCATTATTCTGAGTAGCCAATTCAATTATTTCGGATGAAACACCACGGTATTCTGCAAGTTTATCAGCAATATATGTTAGGCGGCTTGGTTCATTTTCCTTGCCCCTGAACGGAATTGGACTTAGAAAAGGTGCATCAGTTTCTATTACCAATCTATCTAGTGGTATTTCTTTAGCTATATCCGGTAATTCACTGTTCTTATAGGTTAAGTTTCCCGCAAATGATATATAAAACCCCAAGTCCAATAATATCTTTGCGGTAGTTAGGTCACTAGAAAAACAATGAGCAACACCACGAACCGGACTTACTTGTTGAATAATATGAATTATATCATCATCGGCGTCACGATTATGAATGATTACCGGCAAATTCATTTCTTTTGCCAATTGTAATTGTCTTTTAAAAATTTTACGTTGCGCGTCGGCATCAGAGATGTTCCGATAATAATCCAAACCAATTTCGCCAAGGGCGACTATCTTTGGTCGAGTCAGAATATCTCGTAATTGATCTATATAATCAATTGGTGCTTTGTCAGCATCATGAGGATGAATACCGGCAGCGGCATACACATTTTGATGATTTTGGGCAATCGACAAACTTTGCCAAGAACTCTCGATATCAATACCGGGACAAACTATTATACCTATGCCGCGTTCTTTGGCACGAGCAATAACAACAGCGAGATTTTTAGACTGTGAACCCATATAAAGATGACAGTGAGAGTCGATTAACATATTGTAATTTACTTTGCTTATATCAGTTCTATATAATTAACTTTATTTTTGGGTGAATATAAGAATCCGCCGCGTGTCTGATTCTCAAAATCAATAAAATTTTATACTTAAACCTTTCATTTTAACTTTTGTTATAATAAAAATCTAACCGTTAATTAACAAAATAATTAATATTCTGATTCATTTTTTTTATAATTTCTATCATATAGAAAACTCTCGTTATTAAAATTATGAAAAAAATAATTAATTCAATATTAGGTTTGTTGAACTTGAGAATAATCAAAGCAAAACACCTTATTAACTCTAATAATCAAGGATATATCTCGGCCAACGAAACTGTAAAAAGTGCTCAAAAAGAAGGTCTCTCTGTTTGTGATTATGTCGAAAATATTTGGAATCAAAAAGGTGCGACGCAAAAGGTGATCGATAATATAGAGAAATTCGGGGTGTTTCAAAACAAAAGTCCTTCGATATGCGAAATTGGTACCGGTACCGGACGGTATATGGAAAAAGTCATCGCAAAATGCGACCCAAGTTATTATGAAAGCTATGAAACCGCATCGGATTGGGCAGATTGGTTACAGGAAGAATATTCCATAATATCCCAACCAACTGACGGATTTTCGCTGAGCTCAACTTTGGATAATTCTATAGATATAGTTCATGCACATGGCGTTTTTGTATACCTAAAATTTTTAGATATTTTAATGAAATGATTCGAGTGATTAAACCAGGTGGTATAATTATTTTTGATTGTTTTACAGAAGAATGTATGACAACAGATATCCTCGAAAAATGGCTAAAATCGCAACATAATTTTCCGATAGTACTTCCTAATGATTATATTATAAATTATTTTATAAAAAATAATTTTAGATTGCTTGGGAATTTCTTTAATTCTTATGGACAGGGTAAATCAAAGTATTTTGTTTTCAAACGAATCAACCATTAATAGTAAAATTAAATTTAATATACTTAATTTATTTTCTGCTGTAATCATGCTAATTTTTTGCTCATGTAATTTACTAACTAGTCAAAGTGACGCGGATATCAACTATAAACAAGAAATGCGTGATTTCGTAAAAGAAATATCAAATTACTCAAAAAGTATAAAATCTGATTTTATTATAATACCACAAAATGGTGTCGAATTATTAACACAAAATGGCGAGGAAAACGGAAGTCCAAAATCAGAATATCTTGAATCCATAGACGGGATAGGACAGGAAGATTTATATTATGGATATAATTCTGATGATCAGTCCACTCCAACAGAGACGATACTTTACATTACATCATTTTTAGAATTGGCAAAATCTAATCAAAAAATGATTTTGGTTATTGATTATTGTTCAACGACATCTTTTGTTGATGATTCATATCATAATAACGTGCAAAATGGTTATGTTTCATTTGCAGCAGATCACCGTGTATTAGATAACATTCCTGATTATCCCAATCCTATATTCAATGAAAATGTAAATCATATAACAAATTTAGATTATATTAAAAACTTCCTATATCTAATTAATCCATCGGAATTCGCTTCAAAACAATCTTTTATTAATGCCGTTATTGCAACAAATTATGATTTAATTATTATGGATTATTTCTTCAATGATGATGAATGGTCTCCAACAGAATTGAATGAATTGCGCCGTAAAGCTAACGGTGGAGAACGCTTAGTAATATCTTACTTGAGCATTGGTGAGGCCGAAGATTATCGTTATTATTGGCAATCTAATTGGAATTCAAACTCACCCGAATGGCTATCTAATGAGAATCCTGATTGGGCGGGCAACTATAAAGTAAAATATTGGATACAAAGTTGGAAGAAAATCATTTACGGTAACACAAATTCATATCTTGATAAAATTATAGATAAAGGATTTGATGGAGTTTATTTAGATATAATTGACGCCTTTGAGTATTTTGAAAACTGAGTTCGAGAATATATTAAGGTTAGTATTTATAACTTGCTATTTCCTCTTTAGTCCAAAACCACAAATATTAATCGTCTAATTCTTAAATTAAAATATTTTAGTTCCACTATCAATTTTATCAGAATCAATAATGATTAGCGACAAGTCCTTTCCTTTTTTTGCTGCAAGCAACATCCCGTTTGATTCAAGCCCGCGAATTGTTGCCGGTTCTAGATTTGCGACAATTACAATCATTTTCCCAATTAATTCTTCCGGTTCATAATATTCAGCGACTCCCGCTACTATCTGCCGTTTTTCCTCCCCAACTTCAATTTGAAGTTTAAGTAAACGATCTGCTCCTTTAACCTTTTCAGCTTCCAAGATGAGAGCAGTTTTTAACTCAACATTTTGAAACTCATTAAAAGTTATTATATTGTCCTGATTGGTCTGTTTAACTTTTTCTACAGTAGGCTTCTCAACTTTGATCCGTGGAAACAATGGTGAATGTTTTTTAAGAATTGTCCCTGGTTTTAGAATTCCCCACTTTAGTTCCGTGCCTATTGCACCCAATGCATCTAAAATTATTTCCGTTCTGTTTGGCATAACCGGATGCAATAATAAAGCGCTAACGCGTAAAGATTCAGCTGCGGTGTATAAAACTCTCGCTGCAGCCGATTTATCAGTCTTAACCAATTTCCAGGGTGCTTGCTGTTCCATATATCTATTAATACTGCGAACAAATTGTAAAATTTCTTCGATAGCATCATTTATCCGCATTTTTCCGATCAATCTGTTTACTTGAAGTATAACAGATTCAGCACTTTTTTGCACTTTAGTTTCTGCATTCGACAATTTTTCAATTTCGGGAATTATGTTATTAAAATTCTTTGCAATTAGTGTTGATACTCTACTAAATAAATTCCCGAAGTCGTTAGCCAAATCACTATTATAACGCTTTATAAATGATACCATTGTAAAAGAAGCATCTTGTCCAAGTACCATTTCGCGCATTAAATAATAACGCAATGGATCAACGCCATATTTATCAATTAAATCCAATGGATTAATTACATTACCTAATGATTTACTCATCTTAGATTCACCGCTTAACCACCAACCGTGCGCAAAAATCGTCTTAGGTTGCTCAATACCAGCCGAAAAAAGCATTGTAGGCCAATATACGGCATGCGTCATTAAGATATCTTTACCGATTAAATGAACTGCGGGCCACCATTTTTTAAATGATTTATTATCCGTCGAATAACCGGGAGCAGTAACATAATTAATAAGTGCATCAAACCAAACGTAGGTTACATAATCCTTATCAAAGGGCAATTCAATTCCCCAACTCAATCTACTTTTAGGACGCGATATACACAAATCATCAAGTGGTTGCCGTAAAAATCCTAAAATCTCATTTTTACGATGTTTGGGTTGTATAAAATCCGGATTGTCGTTGATATAATCGATAAGTTTCTGCTGATATTTACTCATCTTGAAAAAATAATTTTTTTCTGTAATAGTCTCTAAAGGTCTATTATGCTGCGGACACTTTCCGTCGACCAGTTCTTTTTCGGTATAAAAACGTTCACATCCAACGCAGTATTCCCCTGTATATTCATCAAAATAAATGTCACCTTTGTCATATACAAATTTTAGAATCTCTTGAACAACACTTTCATGACGTTTCTCAGTTGTTCGAATAAAATCATCATATTGAATGTGTAGTTTTTCCCAAAGATCGGTAAAGCGTGGCGCCATTATATCGCAGTGCTGCTGCGGGGAAATTCCCTTTTTATCTGCAGCCTGCTGTACCTTTAACCCATGTTCATCCAATCCGGTTAGAAAAAATACATCGGCGCCTGATGTGCGCTGGAAACGTGCTAAAACATCAGCAAGAATTGTTGTGTAGGCATGGCCAATATGAGGTTTGTCATTTACATAGTAGATTGGTGTTGTTAGAAAATAGTTGTTTTTACCAGACATAATTATTTTAAGTTTTTTTGAATATTGATTAATAAATTAGTTAAAATTAATGACATATACAGATTTCTTCCTACGGCTTCCAATGCGTCTTCCAGTAAGATATCAATTTTATGCAAATCTGCTTTTGGAAAATTTTTATTAAATTGTTGCATAAAATCAATTAATTCCGGTCGATGTAATTCATCACTAACACCAATCCGCAAACGATAAACACTTTTAAACCATAATTGTAATAAAAAAATATTGTGTTGAAATTGCCATATTTCTTTTCTAATCATTTGTGAATTGTCATTAATGAACTTGCGCCACTTTTTCCCATCTTCACTCAAGACCGATATCGATAAATCGTGAATCGATTTTAAAAGAATATCGACTGAATCATTTGAAACAAATAACGCTAAACGCATATTACCTTGAGAAATACCGGCTATTAATTCAGCAGATTCACTATCAATATCATTTTTCAACAATGTATTTATTATGGTCTCTTTGGTTAATGGCGGAAAATCTATTTGCTGGCACCGTGATAATATAGTGGGTAATAGTCGATCTTTTTTATCGGTTACCAAAATCAATATTGTATTTGCCGGCGGCTCTTCTAAAATTTTTAAAAGTGCATTTGCTGATTCTGCTTGACCGGCTGATAATAAATGTGCATCAAAAATCAATACCATTTTCCGACCAATATCATTACTTTTTAAATATAATGTTTTTCGCAATTCTCGGACAGAATTAATCCGAATTCTTGTTGCGTTTGGTAAATTAATCTTATGAAAGGGATTAGAACTTTTTTGGGTGATATTATCTTTTAGTAATTCTAAATCTGCACTATTTAATGATTCTAATATATTAACATTACCTTTTTGAGTTTTTCCGGCTGGTAACGGCACGATCAGTTTTAATAACTCATGTTGTAGAGTTTTAAACCTTGTATAACTCGCGTCTGCTGTTATTTTATCATCAATAAAATGTAGTTTATTAATTGTCGCACCATATTCAATTGCCATTGCTTCCTTGCCAACTCCCGATGGACCTGAAAACAGATATGCGTTACCTATTTTATTGTTATCTATGGTTTTTTTTAATAAATCCCAGATTCCGCTTTGCGATTGTTTTACATCAAAATTTTTCATTTTAGCAACCATAGTTCCGGATTCAATTTCTTTTGATTTCCCCATATTTCAAAGTGTAATTTTGAACCATTAATAGCATCTCCATCGCCGGTATAGGCGATAATATCTCTACTTTTCACTTCCCCATCTTCATGAATCTGCAAGTCTGTTACATGTGTGTAAACTGTATAAAATCCATCGCCATGATCGATAATAATCGTTGTTCCATAACCGCGTATAAATGTGATCGTAGTTACGATGCCGTTTAAGACAGCTCTAACCGGTGATCGAGGGGTTCCCTCAATATCTATACCCGGATTCTCCGTGGTAGTTTTAAGCTCAGCATTCCGCTGCCTGCCAAATTTAGTAACGATTTTACCCTCGATTGGCCATAATAAATTCCCTTTCAGTTCGGCAAATTGCTTAGTATTAAGATATCTTTGTTGCTCTCGAATCCGTTTTTCTCGCAAACTTTTATTTTTATCATTAAGTAAATCTTGTCGGACAGCTTCCAATTGTTTTAGTCCTTCTTGCCTCTCAGCTAGGTATTCTTTTAATTCGTTTTTATTCTTTTGAATATTTTTTAATTCATTTTGAGTAATTTTTTTATTTTTTGATAGCAAAGCCTTTTGTTTAGCTTTATCATTTTTAGTATTTATATTTTTTCTTAAAACATAATTCAAATCGCTCTTTTGATTTGAAATATCAACGAGAAGCAATTGGATACTATCTTGCATCGTTATTTCAATATTCGATATAATTTTCATATACCGCGCTCTGTATACAGCCTGCCGCCATGATGACGAACTCAATAATTTCACCAGAGCAGTTGGTGAACCCTTCTTATATATTTCAACTGCACGTATTTCATAACGATTTAAATAGGTTCCCAATAATCTCTCATTTTCCGGAATCAATTGTTCTAATTGCCTTATTTGATTTTTAGTGTATCGTTCTACACCGGTTAGTTTATTTATTAACTGTGTTGTTAAGGACATCTCTTTTTCCAGAGAAGTTAT
>SDBT01017818.1_pt1 | contig 11193 bp, 7 predicted proteins | sample 2277101 | NCBI WGS metagenome assembly SDBT01 (sample SAMN10404973, study PRJNA504765) | marine sediment metagenome | isolation source: marine sediment core GS10_PC15, 103 cmbsf | place: Arctic Ocean: Southern Knipovich Ridge | collected 2010 | reverse complement strand
TTGAACGTGATGGGAAATATCCAAATCGTAATCAAAGGAAAATGCCTTGAAGGGATCGAACACTACCAAAGAGCGATCGATATTCATGAATGCCATCGAGATAATGAATTCTCAAACAGTGTGATTTATTCTCTGTTTAGTCAGGGGCAAGGCTTTTTTTTATTGGGGCAATATCAAAAAGCCCTTGAGCTAGGTAATGCTGCGTTAAGAATAACTCTCGGTGCTCCTACGAAAGAAAGAGCTCGATGTTTGCTTTATTTGAGTAACTTTTTGAACTATCACGGGTATAGTCGCAAAGCTATTGAATGTGCAGAAGAAGGATTAAGAATTTTCGAATCTTTACATGATTCAGAGTTAAATGTGGAAATATGTGAAGCGATAAAATTACTGGGAAATTTCTTGAAGTTTGTTGGGGATTATGAAAAAGCCATTCAATTTTCTCTAAAGGCTCTTAACCTGAATCGAACTCTTTTTGAGAAAAAAGAAAATATCCAAAGAAACTACATCTTAATAAATTTAGGTCGTGCTTTTCGAGAGATTGGGGAAATAGATCTTGCCCTTAAATGCCATCTAGAAGCTTACTGGATTGAGCAAAAAATCTTTTTCTCCGATACTTTTCCTCCTCTCATCTCTTTGAAAGAAATCGCCATCGATTACTGTGTAAAAGGAAAATACGCTAAATCTTTGCATTACACTAATAAAGCTTTACATATTGAAAAAAAGATGGGGGATTCCAACTATCTTCAACCGACTCGTATCCAAATAATCGTAAACTTAGGAAAAATCCAATTAGGTCTTGGGAAGATTAATAAAGCCTTATGCTATTTCAACGAAGCATTAAATAAATTTAACACTTTGTCACAAAATGGTGTTTATTGGCTTTATGCCGATATCTATGGGGGGCTTGGTAGGGCCTATTGCAAAAAAGGGAATTTTGAAAATGGAATCGAGTTTTTCGAAAAAGCCCTTGAATTTCAAAAAACTCATTCTCTTGAAATGTCACATTATTTGACTACCATTCTAGAAGATCTTGCTGTTGCTTATGAGAAAATTGATCGAGAAAAAGCAGCTCAGTACCGTTCTGTCCTGAGAGAAAGAGAAATTCAATCTTTATCAGACAAGGAAAGACAAAATCTAAGAAGAGAATATCTTGAAGTAAGATAAGGAGAGGGTTATGGGTGTGATCAAATACAGGAGGAAAAAATAGGTCTTGTTTTGATCTAGTTTTTCAGGTTAAAATACTTGGTTGAGCAAAAGGAATCATTCCCATTGCACAAAATAGAAGCTTGATCAAATAAGGTCAACTATGGTTGGAGCCCCTGTTTCTTTTCATACAAGTCCAGAAAGTTCTCAAAAAAATCAGAAATATCATTTTAAAAGTATTGAAAAAAAATTTATCCTCGGAGTTTTTCTATTATTAACTGCCTTTATTTCTACTGTTTTCATAATGAAAGGAGGTGAAGAAAGCTTTGTCTCTCTACCTGGGCCTTTTTCAGAATTTGTGGGGCGTCAAGAGCTCTTAAAAGAGATCAAGCATTTTCTACTAAGGAGCAAGCAAAATGAGTTATCGGTTGTTGCTTTGTGGGGAGAAGCCGGCATGGGAAAGAGTGAAACAGCGATCCAATTTGCGAATCACTGTTTAAAAAAATTTTCCATGATCTATTGGATCAATGCTGGTTCCGAAGAGGTCTATCAACAAAGCTATTATAATTTAGCTGAAGAATTAAATGTGAAGGTAGATAAGAAAACCCCTTTTGAAGGAGTACGTGAAAAAGTTCACATTGTTCTAGAGAACAAGAAATTTTGCAAGCCATGGTTATTAATTTATGACAATGCCGATAAAGCTGTCTTGCTCCCTCAACGAGGTAATGGGAAAATAATGATTACGACGAGGGATAAAACTCATTGGGAGTTTGCAAAATGCATCGAGATTCCTCCCTTTTCTGAAAAAGATACTCTAGAATTGTACAAAAAGGTGATGGATACAAAAATGGCAAAGGAATGGCCCATTCTTGCAAAAGAGCTAGATTATTATCCCTTGGCCATTAGTCAGGCACTACATTACGTCAAAGACAGGCCTCATTTTTTTATTGCAGATTACTTATCTACTTTAGAAGAAAATAAAAATACTTTATTAAGTCATGCTAATGTTGCTAGTCGTTATCCAAAAAACTTGTTGGCAATCTGGCAGATGAATGCCAATACAATCAAATTGACTTATCCTCATGCCCTTGCATGGCTTGAAATATGTGCGTACTTACATCCCGATAAGATTCCTATCAGTTGGTTAGAGGCATGGCTTATCTTTGAAAATGATATGTCAAAAGAGGAAGCAAAATTTGAAGCAAGTGAAATTTTGCGCACTTTGTCCAATCAGGGTCATATCCGCTTAAGTCAAGATCTGGAATATTTCTCAATACATAGATTGAAACAAGAATTGATTAAGTTGACTCAAAATGACGAGGTATCGATCAAAGTTTTACGCTTTCTGACTCATTTGGTGAAGGATTATGAATTTATCGATAGTCTGGAATGGGATGATCGTTCATGGAATGCTCTGATCGATTGGGAAGCTAGTGGAGCTTGGTGGTTATTTAAAAATGGAGAGTGTTCTGAAGAAATCGAAGGTCAGATTTTTCTGTTGAATGTGATGGGGAATATTCAAGTAATTGTAAAAGGAAGGTACAAGGAAGGGATAGAGCTATTTCAGAAGGCTTTGGACATTCAAAAGTACAATCATAACGTTACTTACGCAGAAAGAATGATCTATACACTCTTAAATCAAGGGCTCTGCTTTGTTTTATTAGCACAATATGAACAAGTTAATGATCTATTTACCACAGCGTTAAATCTCACTCAAAAGAATCCAACAAAAGAATACGCGCGGTGTTTGCTTTATCTAGCGGGCTTTTTGAATGGTCAAGGAGAAAGTAAACGCGCTATTGAATGTGGAGAAAATGCGCTAGAACTTTTCCAATCTTTGTATGGTTCAGAGTTGAATGCTGAAATATGTGAAAATATCAAATTGCTAGGAGAGTTTTGGAGATTTGTCGGAGATTATGAAAAAGCGATACAATTTTCTCTAAGAGCCCTTAAGATCAACAAGGCTCTCTTTGGAGAGAAAGAAAATCTTCAAAGATGCTATATTTTCATCACTTTAGGTGCGGCTTTTCGTAAAGTTAGGGAGTTTGATCTTGCTCTCAAATGCCACTTTGAAGCCCATCGCATTGAAAAAAAGCTATTTCCTTCTGATCCTTCTATCGCTATTACAATCATATCATTGAGAGAAATCGCCATCGACTATTGTGCAAAAGGGAAATATGCTCAATCCCTATATTACACAGATAAAGGTTTGCAAATTGCAAAGGAAGTGTATCCCAATTACCTTAAATGGAGTTGTATTGACTTAATCTCAAACTTAGGAAATATCCAGTTAGGGCTTGGAAAGATCGACAAAGCTATATGTTATTTCAACGAGGTTTTAGATAAATTAAATATTTTAAGTAAAAACGCTGCTAATTTTCGCTATGCTATCGCATATAGAGGCCTTGGAAGGTGCTACTGTAAACAGGAGGAATTTGAAAAAGGTGTCGAGTTTTTTGAAAAAGCACTTGAGATTCGGAAAAAAATTTTTTGTGAAATGCCAAGTAACCTGACTAGCGTCCTCGAAGATCTCGTCTTTGCTTGTGAGAAAATTGATCCTGAAAAAGCGACTCAATATCGTCAATTATTAAAAGAAGCACAGATTCATTCGTTATCTAGAGAGCAAAGGCAAAGCTTTAAAAGAGCATACCTTGAAGCAATTTAACCGTAATTGTTATCTAATCTTTGATTTGAAACAACAGATTTGGGTGAGATTTTTCAGATTTTCTGAATTGTAAAACTTTTTCTGCACAAATAATAATCCGCTAAGCAGCTCTTTTAAGAATCCATCTTTGAAGCTTTTCTCCTCACCCAGCTCTAAAGAGCTGGCCTCGTCGCTCATCTCCAAATTTGTCTCCTTAAAAGAACTTCTTATGCGAAGATTAGATTGCAATCACGGGTTTAAAACTACGTGTTTAGTAGCACTAGGCTATTGAGTAAGGTTGTATAAAATCTTTTTTGGTGCTCTTTTGGCATTGTAATCGCTTGACTATAAACGGTGGAAATCAATTTAGCTTTTTTCTCTGGCTGATCTATTAGGGATAAAGCCTCGCTGTGCTGCTCGACGAATAAGACAATTTCATTAAGGATCGGATGATTTTCTTCTTGGAGTAAGGAAGAATCTTCTCCTTGCTGATGATTCTCTTCTTGAATAATCGAATCGATGGGGGTATCAAGAGCTTTTGAAAGCTTAAGGAGACAATCAATTGTCAAATTGCTTTTTCCTCGCTCAATTCGTCCCACTTTTTGGTGGTTTTCGCCCACCTTTTCAGCAAGCTCATTCACCGTAAGACCACGAGAGCGTCGAATGTTCCTGAGTTTAGAATAAATGCTAGAAGTAAAATTTTTTTCCATTAGACAACCATTAACTAATCACAAAACAACATGATAGGTTAAATTGTAAAAAATTGCAATCAATTACCGTGAAATTTATCCATTTTGACTAACGAGTGTGAAATAAATTTTTGAATAATGGGGTCATAGTAGTCTCCATTGATATAGACAAGACCCGTTTCATCATCGGTACGCTCAAAGAGATAGCGCCAAGGATTTTTTGCTTTAGATTCGGGGATCAGATCTTCCCAATAGTCGGTGATCTTTTCTCGTCCTGAGGGTGAGAAGGTATAGGATTCTATCACTTTGTTACGGACGGTTGAGATGAGGAGTTTGACATTCCCCTGAAGATCGTGAACCGGGGCATAGACGAGATTTTCAAGCTCCATCCCAATAGCTTGATCACCTTGAGGAGTAAGAACGCGGAGCTGTTTAAGGGCTCCATCTTCCATGGCCCCTATGTCCTTTTGATCATCGTAAAGATAAAGAAGAGATTCTGTTTGGCTCCATTCTTCCTCTTCACATTCATAAACAAGTTTGGTCATTCTTCGATTCCAAATATCATAGGTGAAATGAATCTGCCGATTGGGTTGAGTTATTTGAGTGATTCTTCCTAAACCATCGCACTGAAATTCGTAAGTTTTGTGAGGAGTATTAAATTCATCAACTGGGGGACTATCTAGGGTTTCGTTATAGTAGCGTGTGTGAATCCCACAAACCGCAGCGCTTTCATCGACATCTAAGGAGAGTTCGCCAAAACCGGCAAGCATTCTTTGGCTTATCGGAATCCCACTTAAATCATAAGTGGTGAAACGGTGTCGGTATTCAGAGGCATCATCTAGAGGAACTCGTTGAATTTCTTCTAAATATTTAGGGCCGAAACGGTAGTGGATGAAGGAATGGTCGGGAAGAGTGAATAGAGTCCTCCGTCCTCTTAAATCGTAGGTATTTTGAAAGGTTAGGCCATTGAGAAGTGTTTCCTCAACGAGATTACCAAGATCATCATAGTGGCGTGTGCCAATAGATGGATGAACGTGGTCTGTAATGGAAGTGATCTGCCCCCGTTTGTTGTATTCCAAGGTGTAGTGGACGGTCTCATCATCTGTGAAAAGCTCAATGAGCTGACCCAGTGAATCGTGGATTTTTTGGATTCCTGGGCCTTCTTTAATCTTAAGGAGAGGTTTTTGAGGAGTGTCCGTCCTTGCAAAGGGGCGTTTACCGATGCATTTACCAGAAGAGGTTTCTTCCATAATTTCGTAAGGCTGCCCTTCTTCATTGTAGCGATAACAGGTTAAAAGCTCTCCCGTTTGAATTTTCTCTAAGCGTCCAATAGGATCATAGAAAAAGGAGGTTTCAATGGGGCCATTTGATGTCTCGATGATCTCTTTTTCCTTTTGGCCTCTATTGTCATAAAGGTAGCGGGTAACGATTCCTTCTAGATCTACATAAGCGAGGAGATTGAAAGTGTCATATTCCCGACATTTTTCTCTGAGAAGAAGTCCAGAGGGATCGTAAAAGCGAAGAGCAATGATCCTCCCAAAAAAGTCCCGTTCGACTTCTCCTCCTTCAGGAGCTTCTTCAAAAGGAAAATAGATATCCCAAGGTCTTAAGATTTCGCTGGCAGTAATAGGGCGAATCGAAAAGAGATGGTTTTCTCCGTCGTAGATTTCTTCGAGTAGCTGTCCTCTTTCTTCTCGATAACAGATTTTCTTGAGGACTTGCCCATCGACACTTTCGGTGACGCTCCTAAGACAATCTGGTCTTCCCTCAAGTGTGTACATTTTGTATTGCTTTTTTGCTCCATCCGTAAGAGTCACTTTGTTTAATATGTAGCTTGGGTCGTAACCAAAAAGAATACGGATCCAAATTTTTTCTGAAGTGCCGAGAGCAATAGAGGTCACAAGATCGGTATTGTCTAAGTATTCATAATGGGTATGTTTATCACTGACGAAAAGAGTGATGCGATCGTGTTCATCGAATATTCGTTTGCATGTCTTTCCGTCAAGATTTTCTTCTATGGGATTGCCCCTTTGATCATAGCAGATGGTGTGATGCGAGAGGATCGTTCCTTGATTATCACGTGTCGTTTTAGAGATGAATTCACCACGGCTATTCCATTGGACCGAAACACTTTTTTGCAGGTTTTGGTGAGAATCGAATTCTTCAATTTTTTCAGGGTAGATAGCGAAACTGTAGCGTGTTTTGCTCTTATCGGCGTGGAGCACTTCCGTATAGGTAGGGAAATAGGAAAAAGTATGCATCGGGTTTCCATACTCATTGCGAAGAGTATGGACTTTTCCATCAGGCAAATAATCAATTCGGCTTATTTTTCCGCCGCGAATGGCCCGTTTGTGTAAATCTCCTTGTGCGTATTCGAACGTCTCTTCTGGGCGGGATGAGCTTTGAACGGATGAGAGCGCGAGTCCATTGAAATGATGAATGAGCTTTTGCCCGTCACTTGTAGTGATTTCATAGCTCGACCTATCGAAATAGCGGAATTGGCACGCTGAAATGATCTGTGTTTGTGTCGAGTCGGTACATTTGATGCAAAGGGGACGGTGTAAATGATCATATTCATAGAGCACAAAATGGCCATCTGGATAGTGTTCGCTTCGCAAGAGGAAATAGAGGTCGAGATTTTGAGTGTAGGCCTTTGTGTAGAGACGCTCTATTTTTTCTGGGGTAATCAGTTTGAAGGTGAAAGCGTCTTGACGAAAGAGTTGTTGGTTGTGAGGAGAAGTTGAGGCATGGAGGATCTTTTGTGTCGTATTGATTGCACCTGGAGGGACTTCGAGGGTAAAATGCTCTTCACTTGCTAAACGATAAGTCAGTAATTGTCCAGTAGGTTCTTTGAGCTGGACAATGCGGTAGATGCAATCTTGTGTGGTTGGTTTTTTTTCTTTTTTCTTCTTCTTTTTCTTCTTCTCTTGCGTTGGCTTCTGTTTTTCTCCCTTTAGGACTAAGCGAGTATGGGGAGTAAGCTCCCATTTTTTTGTCTGACTGGAATAAACCCTAGTCAAAATAAGGGGAAATTTGCCATCGATGAATACATCGTCTTGTTTAATGAAATAGTCGCCTGTCAAGGGATTGACGCATCCGTCTACAATGATGGAAGGGTCAGGCTCAAAGGCGTTGGAAAAAAGAGTAGATCCAAAAAAGAGAAAAAGGAAAATCGTTCGCATTATGTTCACCGTAGAATAGTTTCATCATGAAAAATTTTGCGAAAGAACGGGATTATATTACAAGGTTTTTTGCAGATCGATCCATTCCAGCCCAAGGATTTTTTTTCAGCCGTTTATGGAAGTTGCGAATATTATAAGTGTCAGAGCGCAAATCGGACTTTTTTAATTCGTCCCAAGAAAGGGGAGTTGCAATAGGAGCGCCATCTAAAGGACGGACGCTATAAGGAGCCATCACGGTTTGTTTTTCCCCATTGCGCAATATGTCGATGAAAAGGCGTCCCTGTCGTTTATTTTTCCGCACCTGCATGGTGAATTTTTTGGGATCATACTCGACAAGATGCTCAGCAACACTACGAGCAAAAGCGCGCACCTCATCAAAGTGGCGTGTTCGCTTAATGGGGACGACAACGTGAAGCCCTTTCGAACCCGTCGTCGTGACGTATGGGGTGAGCTTGAAGGTTTTTTCCAGGGCTTGTTTGAGCATGAACGCCCCTTCCACAACGTCTTTAAATCCTTTGCGAGGTGGAGGATCTAAGTCGAAAATCATCCGATCGGGAAAGAGGGGTTTATCCACCCTTGATAACCAGATGTGAGGGGTGATGCAATTTTGGTTGGCAAGCCATAAGAGGGTCTTTTTGTCATTACACAAGATCATGTGGATGGCTTCTCTTTCTTTGCGGGAGACTTTAGAAGTTTTCACCCAGCTCGGCATCCCTTCAGGGGCATTTTTTTGAAAAAAGCCCGGTTGTTTGATCCCACGAGGGTAGCGCTTCATCGAAATGGGGCGATTTTTAATCAACGGGAGCATAAGCCTCGAGACAGAGGCATAATAGTCTGCAAGCTCCTGTTTGGTAATTTTATCTTTTGGAAAGAGGATTTTATCTGGGTGAGAAATTTCCATTTACGCTCTCTCTCTTTTGACGCTTTTGGCAGATTTGTCTTTGCGCAACCCCAAAAAACGGGGATGGCGGAGCTTGCCATCTTTTGTCCACTCGGTAAAGCCGATTTCACAGACAAGTGTGGGGCGAACGTAGTGGGTCCCTTTTTCTTTTGGCGTTACGCTAAAAGGACAGGATCTTCGTTCGATCTTTTTAAGGCGCTTGCTTAAGGAAGTAAGAAGGGCTGTGTCGTATCCCGTTCCAACCTTCCCTGCATATTTGAATCCCTTTTTGTCATAGTAGCCGACTAAAAGGGCACCAAAACCGACACGTGAGCGTTGAGGATCGGTATAGCCTCCGATGACAAGCTCTTGACTATTGGAGCATTTGAATTTAAGCCAATCGCGTGTTCGCCTCGTCTTGTAAAGAGAATGCGCTCGCTTACCAATGATCCCTTCTAGCCCTTTCTTACAAGCCGCTTTGTAATAGGTTTCTCCACGGGTTTGTTTATGGGGCGTATAGCGAACAGGGCCGCCAAAGGGGAAGTGTTGCTTTAACAATTTTTTTCTTTCGAGCAGGGGCTTTTTTTTCAGATCGATCCCATTCCAAACAGGCATGTCAAAGAGGTAGTAATAGATCTTCATTCTCTCCCGTTTGCGGTTTTGTAATTTGGAAAAGCTCGTCACGTTTCCTTCAAAGGCGACCACTTCTCCATCGACGACACAATCTTTTCCCTTCTTGCTTTCCATGGCTTTGACAATGTCGGGAAAATCTTTATTCAGAGATTTTCGATTGCGTGAATACAAAGAGACTTTGCCTTTCGATTTGACTGCAATACAGCGGATTCCATCGAATTTTTCCTCAAAGATCCACTCTTTATCTGAGAAGGGTTCGTCGGTAAGGGTAGCAAGCTCTGGAGAAATGAAACGAGCGCTCATTTTTTTTGCCTCACCTTGATCATGAGCCAGTTTTTGTCTCTGAAGTGGACAAGAGCATAGATTCCGTTTAGTTTTTTACCTTGGGGTTTAAACTCAACCACACCGTCTTTGAAACATTTTGAAAGAGAATCGGTTTTCACATTTTCAAACGTGCCAGAATCCCAGATTTTTACTTTCCCGGCGCCGTAATGGCCTTCGGGAATGGTCCCTTCAAATTTGGCATATGTAAGGGGGTGGTTTTCAGTTAGGACTGCTAACCGCTTTTCCCCAATTTTTTTAGGAGGGCCTTTGGGGACAGCCCATGATTTCAAGGTTCCTCTGATTTCTAAACGGACGTCATAGTGCAACGATCGTGCCCAGTGCTTTTGGATAACGAAGATCGGGGCTTTCCCCTTTTTTTTCTTTTTCCCACGAGGCTCTGGCGTCTCTTTAAAGCGGCGCCGCTTACGGTATTCAGAAAGGCCACTCATGCTTTATCTGATAGCAAGAAATTATTTAATCGTCGATGACCTTGAGAGGATTCCCTGTTTTTCGAGAGATTGCTTTGAAGCCGCACCCTTTGAGGATGCTGGGAAGTCCAAACCGCTCGATGATGGGCCACTTGCGGCAGACCATCGGACGCAGGTTGTAGTGTTTGCAAGAGCCATCCTTTTGCAGATAGCGACATCCCATGATCATGACTTGGTGGTTTTCATATTCATAAGGATCGGAGCTTCGGATGTAGAATCCATTGAATTCGGTATTCCAGAACTTGAAGATCCATCCCCAAAAACCCTTGGGCTTGCGGATCATGATGTAGTGGCAGCAGTTCCCTCGCTTTTTGCATTTACCCGCCTGTATATAAGGCGGGGGGACCAACTTGCGGGCCAGCTTTTGCATTGTCACATCGAGAAGGACGAAGGGGAGGAAGAAAGCACGGACGGGCCAGCGGATGATCCCCGGGAGTTTTTGGCGGGGGATTCCTCCATGAGGAGGTGAGGGCTGGCTTGTCTCATCTCCAGCTTTAAAAATTAAATCCTCTAGATTTTTCACTCCTTTATTTTATTCTAGTGAGCCCCTATAGATCAAGATATGAGATTCATTCGCTTTTTTGATCAGCTGACAATTAAGGATGTACCGGAAGTAGGAGGGAAGAATGCCTCTTTAGGGGAGATGGTGGGAGCCCTTCAAAAAAAGGGAATCAATGTCCCTTTGGGATTTGCTACGACAGCTGAAGCTTTCTATGCATTCCTGGATTACAACCACTTACGTCCGAAAATTTTCAAAATGAAGGGTTCGGGTGCAAGAGCTGCGATTGTGAAAGGGGTTTTTCCTTCAGAGCTTAAGAGGGAAATCACAAGCGCCTACCAACAACTCTCAAAGCATTACCGAAAAAAGCAGCTCGATGTGGCGGTGCGCAGTAGCGCGACTGCAGAAGATTTGCCCGAAGCGAGCTTTGCAGGGCAGCAAGAGAGCTATCTGAATATCGTCGGAGAAAGAGAGCTCCTCTTGGCTTGTAAAAAATGTTTTGCTTCCCTCTTTACCGACCGGGCGATTGTCTATAGGGAAGAAAAGGGATTTGTTCATGAGCAAGTGGCCCTATCTGTGGGAGTACAAAAAATGGTCCGCTCAGATTTGGGAAGTTCGGGTGTAATATTTACCATTGATACTGAAACGGGCTTTCCCGAGGTGGTGGTGATTAATGCCGCTTTTGGGTTGGGGGAAAATGTGGTGAAGGGG
>SDBT01017817.1_pt1 | contig 11193 bp, 11 predicted proteins | sample 2277101 | NCBI WGS metagenome assembly SDBT01 (sample SAMN10404973, study PRJNA504765) | marine sediment metagenome | isolation source: marine sediment core GS10_PC15, 103 cmbsf | place: Arctic Ocean: Southern Knipovich Ridge | collected 2010 | reverse complement strand
ATTAATTTCGAATTAAGGGGTGTTAGCTACCTTGAGTATGGAATTCAAAAAACCAAGGAAGGTTATCGTGCTTCTGTTGCAGTGGATCTATTAATCAACTAATTTGTTTTTATTGAACGCCTTCAAGATCATGCTCTCGAGCATTCAATCTTTCTAGATAGCCTGGGGCATGCACTTATGATTGCGGTATTTGTTTTTGCAATGATGGTTTTGGTGGATTATCTTAACGTGCTTTCTAGAGGTAAAATGAATAAGGCGATTAGAGGAGGACGACTGCGACAGTATTCCCTTACCTCTTTTCTTGGTTCAATTCCCGGTTGTCTTGGGGCTTTTACTAATGTGTCATTTTACGCGCATGGCCTGATTACCTTTGGCGCCATTACGGCTGGTATGATCGCTACATCCGGTGATGAAGCATTTGTGATGCTGGCCCTTTTTCCAAGACAAGCTTTGCTTTTATTCGGAATCTTATTCTTGGTAGGAATCGTTGGTGGTTGGGTGGTAGACCATGTGGTTAAACGGTTTAAAATCAAGACCACTGCCTACTGCTGTGAGGAAGTTGTGCTCCATAAAGAGGAAAAAATATCGTTATTTGATAAAAAAGCCTTCCGCATCCTATCGGTCCAGCGTGGTTTTATATTGTTACTTCTTTTGGTGACAGGGGTTTTACTGGCTATGGGTAAAATCGGACATGGAGATGGATGGAACTGGGTAACGGTGACTTTTATGGCTATTATCGTACTCACTTTTTTGATTTTTATGACTGTACCAGAGCATTATTTAAAAGAGCATATCTGGAGCCATATCGTCAAAAAACATTTACTAAAAGTTTTTCTCTGGTCGCTTTTCGCAATTCTGATTGTCCATGTCGGTATGGAGTTTTTAGACCTCGAGGGATTTGTTAAAGGTCATATGTTATGGATTCTTTTTGCATCAGCGCTCTTTGGTTTAATTCCAGAGTCTGGTCCGCATCTTGTTTTTGTTATGATGTTCAGCCAGGGTCTCATTCCTTTTTCCGTGCTACTGACCAGCTCCATTGTGCAGGACGGTCACGGTATGCTCCCTATGCTTTCTTATTCAGTTAAAGACTCTTTTTTGATTAAAATTTTTAATCTTGTGATTGGTTTGACTGTGGGGGGAATTTTTTACGCTATCGGATTTTAAATTATGCGTTTATTTATCGCCATCGCCGTGCCCCATCAATTATACCGCTACTGTCAGCAGCTGCAGAGCCGTTTTCCTGATCTTAAGATGACAAGGGAGTTTCATATGACGATTCAGTTTTTGGGTGATGAAATTCAAGACGCTCAGCCTATTATAGATGCGCTTTCTAAAATCAAATTTGAACCGTTTGATATCGAAATGGGAGATGTCGCACCTTTTGGAAATTCAGCCAGCCCGCGTGGAATATGGATTGAGTGTAAGGAATCGGATAAGGTGATTGGTTTTGCGGACGAAATAAGAAAAATTTTGAGTGAATTGGGGTATCAGTCGGATAAACCATTCCGCGCCCACATCACACTTGGACGATATCGACAATTGCCTGATCAAAAACCGAATAAGGTTAAAGGAGAACCGCATGTATTTACGGTGAATAAGCTTTATTTAATGGAGAGTATTTTACTACCAGAGGGGCCACTTTATAAAACAGTTGCCAGATTTCCTGAATAGGTCGTAGACAATTGAAAAAAACGCTGTAACGTTTATACTAACTTTCGTGTAATAAATAATAGATTTATTTCTTAAAATTAATATTATGAAAAGTAAAATTATAAGACGTCTTGCTGGCATCTTGGCTTTTTTGATGCTCGCAACACAAATTAGTATTCCGGTTTATGCTGAGGATGCCGGAGTAGCGGATGATTTTGAAGTCAGTACTACTAGTACTGGCACTGAAGGATGTATAGAAGAAGGTGAATCTTTTCTTGATGCCCCCCTAGGCAGTCCTTACTACAGTGGTGAAGATGAAGTAATGATTTGCTGTGAAGGCTTGGAAAAGAAGCATACTTACGACAAATATAGCCTTCCTGATAAATGCATTCTTAATAAGGGGCCGCGTTATATTTGCATTAAATGTGGTGACGGAACTTGCGGTCGCGGAGAAAATAAGTGCAACTGTCCAGAAGATTGTCAAGATACTACTCAAACTGAAGGTGTATCTTTTACATCAGTCGGACTCAGCGAAGACGTAGATGAAACCAATGTGGTAGAAGTGGTATCTGGAGATGTTGAAGATGCTGTTGAAGAGGCAGTAGAAGATCTAATAGACCAAGCAGTAGAAGAAGTCCTGGAAAGTTTGGAAGGTGAATCAACCGATGAAGTGGCTGATGCGCTGGATGATCTGGAAGAAGATTTACAAGAGGAGATCGATAATCTACAGGCAGAGGTGCAAGACAATCCTAATCTGCGCCTTAAAATCATGAAACGGATCGAACATCTTAAAAATCTACTAATTAAACTACGGGTTAAATTGATCTATCAGAACCAGAGCCTTATTCAACGGGTTGTAAGAATTAAAAATGTTCCGGCCATTTATGAAATCCGCTGGGGAGATCTGTTGGGCATTCGCCAACCATGCCGCCTGGTTCCATTAAGAGAGCTTAAAGAGGCCTTATCGACCAACATACTTCCTGTAAAATGTGAAATCAACAAGGTAGAGTACACAGGTAAAATTTCCGTGGACAAAGGAGAATTGAAAATTCATAAAAAAGTGCTTTTTGAGGAAAATGATGAAGTGGTAACCGACAGCGGTTCCGCTATTGGGTTCAATTCCATAATCGCCGGCCATTGGGACGGTCTGGTTGTGCAATATATTCCACCTACCGATGATACGGAGGTAAAAAGCGCTGTTAATGTAACGGTTTCCATCGGTGATCTGGACGAAACGTATGTGGGAAATGAAGTATTGGGTAGGAAAAAAATCGGCAATGGCCATATGATTGAATTCAGGCATCTTGGCAAGATTCTTCCCGGCCTCGTAAAAGCCACTGAAAACAACTTGATCCAGAATAAGCTGAAAATCCAGGACAAGATTGCTAATTTACGCAACAGGCTGGATAGAATCCGTCTGATGAAAAATGCCGGCACTGGAGCTGATGAGTTAGATGAAGTATTGGACGAAGCGAGTGAATACAATTTTGATGATGAAACGGCCGCAGACGTACAAGTAGAAATTTCAGCTGTACTGGATGGGTTGAGTGATAATTCCGATCCTGATGAAATTAAGGCCAAGGCTAAAATGCTCAAGGCTAAAATCATAGCGCTCAAACAACAAGCCAAGGGTCTTAAATTCAAAAATCATATGATTCCTTTTATGGACACAGATGATGACCAGTGGTACACCGGTTATGTATCTGCGGTAAAAAATCGCGGTATCATCAGTGGTTATAAGGATGTAGCTGGTAATGAACTGGGTGAATTCCGTCCAGCCAACAACATCACGGTTGCGGAAATACTGAAGATTGCACTTGAGACCGCCGGGAAAGGCAAAGCTTCCGGTACTCCTGGTCTTAGATCTGCCCTGAATCACTGGGCCAAAGAATATGTAAAGAAGGCGGAGGAGCTTGGTGTGGATCTGGTTGAAAGTGATGTTGATCTAAACAGGCCTGCAACTCGCGGTGAAGTGGTTCGTTTGATGCTGGAGGCGCTTGATATTGATCCAGATGCTATAACAAGCACTGACTTTTCGGATGTTCCCCGCTTACACAAACACGCTTTGTTCATTCAATATGCTAAAGAGCTTGGAATTGTCAGCGGTGATGACAACACAGGCAACTTCCGGCCTGACGCACCCATTAACCGCGCTGAAGCTGCAAAAATCGCAGATCAGATCCTCAGCATTATTATCGGTGGTTGGGATAGTGTGACTGAATAATTATTCTCATTCAATCAGCGAATCCCCCTGCCCGACTTGGGTGGGGGGATTTTTTGTGTTTTTAAAAGATTGCATTATTTTTTTAAATATGTTATAATATAATATTGAAATTAAAAATAAATAATGCTTCCAATCATTCTCGTAGCTCCGCATGCGTCTAGTATAATTCCGGAACCACTGCGGGACCGTTATGCTTTAAGTGATGAAGAAGTCTGGCGATGTAGTGATAGGTTTACTGACGAGCTGAATGAATTTACCTGTCCGCACGCCATACATACCTCCGAAGTTAATCGGTTGGCCTGCGACATGAATCGCGCACCAAATACACAAGATGCCTTTCGGGAATTTGATTTTTATGGAAATCAGGCTTTTAACGACGGTCAGGAATTGGGCGTAAATGAAAAAGAAAATCTACTGATGCAGTATTGGTACCCATTTCATCAGGAAATAGTGCAAAGCATTCAGGATTTAGACAAGGAAGGTTCTGAAGTGATTTTATTGGTGGATTATCACAATACTGCCGGCGATCATGCTCTAAATAAAAATAATGACTACATGGCCAGCATGATCCTTTCCAATCTTGGATCTGAAGATGCCCACGAAAGCCGGGGGCTTTCTATTCCATATGAATATCTGTTTGATCTGGATGATTTTATCAGTGATGAATTGGGGATTTCCGTAGAAATAAACCGTATTTACAAGGGTGGTTATAATTTATACTGGTATACTCACTTAAAGGATATTTTGAATATTAATGCAAAAATTTATGCTATTCAGATTGAATATAATCTGGATTATGTTTTTAATCCCATCGGTAAAACATTTGATAAAAAGGCATTAAAAACTATGCAGAAAGCTCTAAATGATGGGCTTGCTTCCACCTATGAGAAAATCCTTGCCGCAGAGAAAAAAGTAGCGCTTGTTTTTTAGCCTGCTATTTGAAAAAATCAATGTAGACAAACCTAACCTTTGAAATTATGTTTACATTGCCTGATCTGCCCTACTCATATGACGCTCTAGAGCCTCATATTGATAAAGAAACTATGGAAATTCATCACGATAAGCATCACAAAGCTTATATGGATAAAGTAAATACCGCTCTGGAGGGGCATCCGGAATTAAGCGATAAAACCGTTGAGGAGCTTTTGGGAAATTTAGATGCTGTGCCGGAAGATGCCCGAACTGCAGTTAAGAATAATGGAGGTGGCTATTATCATCACAGCCTTTTTTGGGAAATGATGAGCCCGGAAGAAGGAGGAAATCCTAATGGGGAAATCGCAAAAGCAATCAATGAAACCTTTGGAAGCTTTGAAAGTTTTAAAGAACAATTTACAAATGAAGCCGCTACACATTTTGCAAGCGGATGGACGTGGCTTGTTAAAGATGGAGAGGGGAAACTTTCAATTCTTTCCACTCCAAATCAGGACAGTCCTGTAAGCTCCGGTCTAAAACCGCTTCTTGGCATCGACACATGGGAGCATGCTTACTACCTTAAATACCAAAATCGCCGACCGGAATTCATTGAAGCGTGGTGGAATGTGGTAAATTGGGAATATGTTGAAAATAAATTTTGAAATAAATTAAAAAACGGCTTATGTAAGCCATTTCTAAACTGGTCGTTCTTTGTCCGCCTAAAGTGGGCTTTGAGCGCTTTAAGAAAGTATGAGAAATAGGTGAAACTCTACCGGCATAGCCGGGGGAGTCATTTTGGGGTTGACAAATTTTATAAATTTACATATAATAAAACCCTTTTAATATTTTTAGATTGTTATAAGTAATTAAGTGTATAATCACACACAATCTTGATATGTAACACACTATGTCAGAACAAGAAAAGCCAAAAAAGCCCCAAGACACGCGCTCAGATATTAATGGGTGTTTGGCAGATGAGTCCGAGTCACCGGATAAAGATACGCCACAAGAACCTCAAGAAGTAGTAAAGTACTCTCGTAATTCGGTAAAGAAGGTTGTTTTAGGCATTGATCTCGGTACAACAAATACCGCCTTGGCCATGGGTCGAGAGATCGTTGTGTTATCGGGTAAAGGCCCAGTCTTCCCATCCGGCAAAAAGATAGATGAGATACTCAGAAAAATTGTGATTGATGATGAAGGCCCGCTACTTCCGTCGGTCGTGGCATTTCCACCAGGTAAAGAAGTTTTGGTGGGGATGGCGGCCCGTCGTCGGAGGGCGATTGACCCTCCTAATACCATTGTCTCCTCCAAGCGCCTGATCGGAAAGAAGTTTGCTTCGGAGGGAACTGCAGAGTTTTGTCGGATGTACTCGAAATTAAAACTTGTCGAGACGGAAGATGGTTTTGCTGGATTTAAAATAAAGGAACAAACGAAGAAGCCAGAGATAATTTCACCGGTCGATATTGCCAGGATCCTGATTTCAACAGCATGCCAGAATGCCAATATTAATCCTGAACAAGTTTCCGCTGTGGTGACGGTTCCGACAAAGTTTAACCAGGAGCAATGCAATGCAACAGCAAAGTCGGTTCGCGAAAGCGGAATAGCAGATGTCACAGTGATTGATGAGCCTTATGCGACCGCATTAGCTTACTCAAGCCGCGAAAAACCGGGAACTGCTGTTGTGTATGACTTTGGGGGCGGCACCTTTGATTTTGCAGTGGTTGATTGTAAAAAGACGCCTTTCGATATTGTGGCCAGCGACGGTGATCTTTTTCTTGGCGGTGATGACATCGATTATAAACTGGCTTTGTGGTGTGTTGATCAGGCATTGAAGGAATACAGATGTGATATGCGAAGTGATCCAATCATATTTGACCGATTGATTTTGGCATGTGAGGCCGCAAAAAAAAGCCTATCACAGTCTTCTGTGACAAGAATCGATTTAACGCAGGTGCATCCCGCCGCACCGGAAGGTAGTATGCTTACTATGGATCGAGCCATTTTTGCAGACCTTATGTCTGAGCTCATTCAAAAAACGTTCCTTATCTGTGATGAGGTGCTACGCAAGGCAGGCATAAAGGCAGACAATATTGATGATGTCTTTCTCGCCGGTGGAACCGTAATGTCGCCAATCGTCTGGGGATCCGTTAGCAAATATTTCCAAAAAACCCCACGTTGCGACTTCAGTCCGTTTGAAGTCATCAGTATCGGGGCGAGCTTGTTTGATGAGCGATAATATTAGCAAGCTGTGTTCCCATACTAAACGAAGTTCGGACTTATCTTACGCAAACTCGATTGTTTTTTAGTATGCCGTTTGAAAGAATTAATACAGATAAGTCTAACCTTTGAAATTATGTTTATATTGCCTGATTTGCCCTACGCATATGACGCCCTCGAACCTCATATTGACGAGGAGACTATGAAAATCCATCACGATAAGCATCACAAAGCTTATATGGATAAGGTAAATACCGCTCTGGAAGGACATCCGGAATTAAGCGATAAAACCATTGAAGAACTTTTAAGTAATTTAGATGCTATCCCCGAAGATATTCGAACTGCAGTCAGAAATAATGGAGGGGGTTATTATCATCACGGCCTCTTCTGGGAGATGATGAGCCCAGATGGAGGAGGAAATCCCGATGGAGAAATCGCAAAAGCTATTGATGAGACCTTTGGGGGCTTCGAAAGCTTTAAAGGACAATTTACAAATGAAGCCGCCACACATTTTGCAAGCGGATGGACGTGGCTAGTTAAAGATGAGAGTGGAAAGCTTTCGATTCTATCCACTCCAAATCAGGACAGCCCTGTAAGCTCCGGACTAAAACCGCTTCTGGGAATCGACACATGGGAACATGCTTACTACCTTAAATACCAAAACCGCCGACCGAATTTTATAGAGGCTTGGTGGAATGTGGTAAACTGGAATGCGGTTAATAATTATTTTAATTCTTAATTATCAAAAGTTATGACTAAAGAGGAATTAATCGACCTTTTAAATAAAGATTTGGCAAAGGAGTATGCTGCAGCCGTACAATACATCCAACATGCATCCAAAGTTACAGGTGCAGAATTTCAATCTATTCAAAAGGAACTTGTTATACATGCGAATGAAGAGATCGGACATGCAGTCGTACTTGCTGATCAAATCGCTTTTTTAGGTGGTGACCCGACAGTTGATGTTGATGAAAGATATGTTGCAGATGACACTAAAAAAATGCTCAAACAGGATCTTGATGGAGAATTAGATGCAGTCAAACGCTACAAAGAACGCGTTAGCCAGGCTGAAGAAATTGGAGAATATGGTTTAAAACGAGCCTTGGAAGACATCCTTATTATGGAAGAGGAGCATGCAAGAGATTTGCAGGCAGCATTAGGTATGTAAATTAAAGGTTTTTCGGAATCTTTAGGTAAAAAATCCCCAATAGGCAAACAGCAGGCCAAATGCTAATGTGAAGTATGGGAAGATTTTTAGGAATTTGCCTGTAAACATCGGCTCAAAGAACTTGAGAGAGTTTGGGAAAGCCAAAAACAGGAATCCTTTTACAAGTGCTGCCCAACCAATGATGGTTATAATAACCGGCCAGTCTTTTACCCATATATTGTGATATTCCACCAATAAAAATCCGATGATGATGGCAAAAAGACCCATCATAACCATAAGCCCGGAGCTTTTCATAATATCCTGAAACATCTTTTTATAGGTAATACCGCTAAAAAACTGTCCAAGCGATATGCCGATGTAAGTGACCGCAATGATTTTGGCCACAAAAATTGAAAGTTCCATAATGAAAAATTATGAATTAAAAGTTATGAATTAAGCAAAGAATCCGAAATAACCAAATACCAAACCAAGGATAAGTGAAACAAGGCCCCAGAGTTTTTCGTTTGTTGCCATCCTATTCGCCATGGCAAACAGCGTTTTAGGAATGGCAAGAAGTGCAACGCACTCAATTACAGCAATCCATCCAATAATGGTGATAAGTACAGGCCAACCTTTAATCCAAAGATTATGATAGGTGATAAGAATAACCCCAATAGTCACTCCAAAATAGCCAGTAGTCAGTGAAAGGCCGGGTGATTTTTCAAAGCTGGCAACTAATTCTTTTCCTTTTAATTGGCCCGTAAACAGAGCAAATCCAAGCGGTAGATATATGAGGGCAATAATTTTGGCTACAAAAATTGAAAGTTCCATAGTAAGTAGCGAGAAACACGTTCCGAAATAAAAGGAATCCGCCGTAGTATAGCGAAGGTGGATGACTGGAATGTAGGATAATTCTTTTTAAATCTGCGTAATGCAATGAAGAAGATTTGGAAAGAATTAAGTGTTTCCCTATTGAACCAGTACAGCACCGCTCCTCATTCAAAACATTTCTCTTATGTTAAAAAATAAAATTAACAAACTTTTCTTTACGCTACAAAAACGAAATAGCCTAATACAAGCCCTAAAGCGATAAATACAACGCCAAAAGAAGACTTCATATTTTTGTATAACCCTTTGAAAGATAAAAGCACTTGAGGATATGCAATCAGAAGAAATCCCTTAATAAGAACTGCCCATGCGAGAATGGTAATAAGCACAGTCCAGTCTTTCACCCAAATGTTGTGATACTGAACAAGAAGCGCACCAAGAACTAGTAAAAAGAAGCCTGTGACCAAAGCTAGACCATGTGACTTTTCAAGGTCATCAGCCATTTTGGCAATACTAAGCTTGCCGCTGAGTACGCCGACTCCCATAGCAAGAACATAAAGGGTAAAAACCTGTGCCACAAAAATTGATAGATCCATTTTATTTTTGTTATGAAATATTTAGTTAATTATATCACAAATCAAAAAAATGGCTCTTATTATAACGTATGAAGTTAGAATTGTTTTGTTCTAACTCTATTTTGTTAAATAAATAGCCAGTTTTACAATACGCTCACCAATTTTACGTATTCCTTCGTCGGGAATTTGTATCAGTGCAATCTGCAGATCTTCCATTCTGACATTCCGAGATGCGGAATTAAATCCTTTCATCAGTCTCGATTTCACATCATTGGGAATGTGTGGGGAATAGGCTATTTCCCTCATCAGAATGCGCTGGAGTAAGTAAAGCCTTTTGTATTTACCATCAAGAAAAAGGGCTCCATTTATATTAATGGCTCCCATTTTTCCTGAATGCATTAACCCAAAGCCATACCCAGCCAGTTCATGAAGTTCCAGATTATTTCCCCAGCGATAATGCTTTTCGGGCAATTGATAAGACCCCATGGAAATTGTTCCTCTTTTTTTAATAGCTCCTCTTTTAATATTATTTCCTGTTCCACTTTTTATTCCTATCAGATCAAGGGCCACATGCATTCCCTCATGAATAATCGTCATATTTAAACTATCTTTTTTTATGTCATCTACACTAACCTCTCTACGTGGAAGCCCGCGTTTTTCGCAAAAACGATTCGCCTCTTTTGTTTCAAGCATAGAGCTTGATCCAATTTTCTCTTTGTCAATGAAAATATAATTGTCTTCAGGAACAAATTTACCGCTGATAGGGCTTACAAAATCCGGAGTAAGGTATATGGGTATGGAATTAATGGCTGAAAAAACAGGAAGGCTTACCTGTTTAGAGCCCATTTTTACAGTTATGCCATATGCATTGCCTAATTGATGAAGTGCGATGTTTGGCCTTCCGTCATTACCATTTATAATTGGAGATATATAGTGGCCGCATGTAATAAGAAAGCGATTAACGGTTTCAACCCAGTAATTTTCTCTATTAGAATAGGTTTTTGCAAGTGCTTCACAAGATTTTGTTAGCAAATCTTTCAATTTTAATATTAAAAAAAATCTTTCATTATAAGTCTGAGGGTGGCTTAAAATTTTGGATAGATTTTTTTTAAATTGGGTAAAATTTGCATAAAACACCTCCAATTCTTTTTGGTCTACACCTTTGGGTATAAGATGACTTTTTATTTTTTCAGAAGTCCATATGTCATTACCTTCACTAAACTCAACGGTTGGCAGTTTTATTTCAGGTCCCCATTCTTTATATTCTAGTGGTTTATCAGGCGTGTTTTTCGGCTTGCGTGCCAATGCATTTATTGGGAGGCCTGAAGCAACTAAGCCCAAAACGGAACTTCCAAAAATTTCCAATATTTCTCGGCGGGAATAATTCGTTGGACCAATAGTAGATTGGTTTGAGGTTTCTTCGGTGGAATGAATAGGTTTTACGCGATGGGGTTGGTCAATTTTTGCCATAGAAAGTAGTATAGCTATTTTATAAGATTTTGTCAATAACTAAAAAATGGCTCAAATAAGCCCATTATGAAGAAGGCGACTAATTTCGAGACGCATTAGCAAGGTGCCGCCCAATTTGGAGTGGCGGAACGTACGGGACTCGAACCCGACGCCTACTTGATCAAAGGACA
>SDBT01017816.1_pt1 | contig 11193 bp, 18 predicted proteins | sample 2277101 | NCBI WGS metagenome assembly SDBT01 (sample SAMN10404973, study PRJNA504765) | marine sediment metagenome | isolation source: marine sediment core GS10_PC15, 103 cmbsf | place: Arctic Ocean: Southern Knipovich Ridge | collected 2010 | reverse complement strand
TCGCGATTCCGGCTTCCCCTCAGATCTTCAGGTGTGTACGGAACTGTGTACGTAGGGCAGCTACTCATTTCGCTTCCCTCAACTCCGCCGCCTCCAAGACGACTCGTAAGATAGTCTCGGGGTCGGCCTGTTGGTAGGCAGTCTTGAGGGACACCGTGTTCTTCCATCCACCGGCCGCTGCCACGTCCACATCGGGCATGTGTTTTCGTTCCGTCGCCCATTTCCGTCGGTAGGCGTGCCAGAGGCTCCCTTGCTGGGGATCGAGTCCGGCGAGCCGCTCCCCCTCCCTCAGCCACCTGTCCGCGAAGTGCCGAGCAATCGGCCTCTCACGGTCCACGGGTGAGGGGAAGAGAGGTGCTGAGCCAATGCCAGGCCGCTCCCGCAAGAGCCGGCTCAAGACGGACCTGACACTGGGGCCAATCGGAATCACCGTTTCCCTTCCCGTCTTGTCTGTGTCAGCGGGCCACCGGATGGAGCCGTGGGGGCCCTCAGAGAGGCGCAGATCCTCATAGCGAAGCTGGCAGACGGCAGAGATTCTGCGACCTGTGCCGTTCGCAATCTCCAGTAGCTCAGTGAGGTAGCTGCGGTGGACTCCATGATCGCCATTCCACCTTGCATCCATCGTGTGATCGTCACTGATAGAGCGGATGGCCTCGAAACGATCTTGCGTGGCGACTGGGCGCTGCGGGTTCCTCTCCGTGGGAATCTCATAGCCTCGGACTGGGTTCTCCCTCATCAGGTATGGCCCCTGGGAAGTACGCCACTTCGAGGCCCAGTTGAACACCCATCGAAGCCATTTCAGATCGGACTCGACGCTCCTAGTCCTGACTGTGCGACGCCTCCCCTCTGGAATGGGATTCCCGCGAGCATCGATGGCCCCAGTGGTTCGAGCATCAATGAAGCGTTCCCACTCACCGAGAGTGGATTTGTGAGGGTCCTTCCCTGCCCCAAGTACACGGGTCCAGAGTTCGATGCGCCGGGCGTCGGAGCTCTGCTCCCTGAGGCTCTTTCTGGGCGTCCTGTGACGCTGGTAAAGGGTGAACACCTGGGCGAGAATGACCCTTCCCATGTGAAGGTCCTTCTCACCCTTCATGAGCTTCGCTGCCTGTTCCAGGGCGTAGGCCTTTGCACTCTCCTGGTCGCGGTGGCCGAGGGCCTTCCTCCGCCACCCACCTTTTCCGTGTGAGAGGGTTGGATCCCACGCCCGGGCATAGAGCGGACCACCAGCTTCCCGTTCGTACACGACCACCGTGGTCGGACGTTCGCCGGCGGAATAGCTCCATTTCCGGCCGTCACTCATCCTTTTCCTCCTCCTCCAGGGCCGCCGCCAGGGCATCTGCGGCGGCTGTGAACTCCTTCGATTGGTCCCGGAGGTACTCCACAAGCTCCCTCACCGCTGCCTCCGTGATTCTCCTTTCGCCGATGCGGTAGGCCATGAGAGTCCGGTATCCCCGCCCCGTTGCCTTAGCGAGGTCCGAGAGGTTTAGGAGCCGAAGCGCCTCCAGGTACCGATCCTCAGTCTGTCTGCCCATGTGCAGACTAATAGGCACAGGAGAGGGAGTACGCAAGGGCGTCATCAGCTTCCGAGCTTCGCCGCGAGTACCTGGTCGGCAAGGTCCAGTTGAGAGACCTCAAGACTGGGGCGGCTTCGGCCACCCTTCAGGGGTAGGTCGCACCGCCGGACCTTGGGGCTTCCCCTTTCTCCAGCGTTCGGCAATTCCCCCTTGGCGATCTTCTGCTGAAGGCTCGAGTAGCAGTAGCCGGATTCCTCCGCAGCCGCTTCCAGGGAGAGCGCCTCCAGCTCCCACTCCCGGAGGCGGGCATCTAAATCCTCCGCGACTGATTCCATGAGCCGGGCACACTCTCCCAAGCCCCGCCGGCGGAAGAGCTCGGCTTCTGAACGCCAAGAGGCGGCCAGGGATTGGAGGGGGGAGAGGTTCATATCCCATGCCCCGTCACACCTACGGGTCTCTTCTGAACTGCCATTGCCCGGCCCCCCTTAAGGGGGAGGCCGTGGCAGGCAGTAGGCAGGAGGGTGCCATGGTAGCGATGTGGCAGTGTCATGACAGTATCTCTCTGCCCTTTTCCGATAGCGTGTAGAGGGCACCCTTTCCTCGACCCTCTCTATTCACGTAACCGCCCTTCTTGAATCTCCTTAGGTGACGGAAGAAGGTCGAATCCCTCTTCTCGCAGGCGGCAGCCCACTCCTTGGCGGAGAGCCCTTCGGGTGAAGAATGGGATGACAGTGGGGCCAGGGTTTCGCGAACCGTGGGTGACAGTGCTCCGGTCCCAACTGCCACGGGCGAATTGGCAGTAAGAACCACGCTGTCTCGGTGGGGGGTTAGGGTCATCTCGATGGGTCCGAACTCTTCGCCGTCCTTTTGTTTCTCCCAGGACAGCCTGACAGCGCCAGCCCCAACCGCCTTGAGCGACATCATCGTATCCACGGCCGCTCGGAGAGCGATACTACCACGTTCTATCTCCAAGCCCTTGTTTGGGTGGTGGACCAGAAGGCACGCGCAGCCAAGCTCTCGCCGGATTCTGTCCGCTCCCTCGACCAGGAGGCCCATTTCCTTCGCGCTGTTCTCATCCCCGCCGACCATACACCGCGCCAATGTGTCGAAGACCACAAGAACGGGGAGCTCGTCCATGGAGGCACGAAGGTCCCGGAGGAAGGCTGACACGGCCTGAGAATCCATGAGTGGGACGGGCTCCGTCACAAAATGAAGGCCCGACGGCCCGGCTACAGAATGGTGGTCCTTCCAGGCAAGTACCCTCGGCCCCAATGTCCCTGCTCCCTCAGCAATGACGTAGACGACGTGCCCCATCATGACCTGAAGTCCACCATTCCAGGGGATTCCGAGCTCGATACACAAACCCCAGTCAAGAGCCAACAAGCTCTTCCCCACACCGGGAGGGCCAAAGAGAACCGCAAGTGACCCCTCCCGGATCAGGCCCTCGATGAGGAAGGGAGGCATTATCCTTGCCTCGATCTCGGAGTCGGTGAGGAAACGGAACCGAGTTGTCCAAACCGCGGCCTCCAGGTCTTGGAGTTCAATCCGCACCTCTTCCAAGAAATCTGCCGTAGTCTCGGGCCCTGGACCGGAGAGGATCTTCCGGAGTGCCGCTTGTTCCCGCACCCGGCGGGCGTGCCACTCGATTCCAGTGGCCGTAGGGGTTGCGTCGACGAGTTCAATCAGGTAGGCCAATCCCCCAGCCTCCTCGAGTTCCCCTCTCTCTTTCAGGTCCTGGCTTAGGGTTACCAGATCCACGGGGGCACCCTTTTGGTGGATCCGGCAAAGGGCGCGGAAGATCACGCGGTGGGCTCTACTGTTGAACGACTCCGGTCGCAGGCTCCCGCGGGCCTTCTCGACGGCCTCCTCATTAATGAGCATCGCCCCGAGGACTTGGAGTTCGGACGACGGAACCTCCAGCCTCGGGTCACTCACTGGCCGGCTCTCCACTGCCAGAGAATGGGACCCGGTCGTGGACGTCCTTCCGGGCATCCTATCCCGTGACTCGACGCTTTCCTCTGCCCCGCTGATGACTCGGAGGATCTTCGGGCGCTTCGTTGGGAGAGACTCCGATCCGCCCAAGTGCCGCCGATCCATGCACAGATCCTCGGGGGCGTGTGGCATCCTACCCAACACAGGGTGTCTCAGCTTCAGCGAAGAGAGCTCTCGTTCGCCCTCGACCACGAGTCTCTACTCCTCATCCACCTCGGAGGGGATGTCGCTCGGGCCAAGTCCCGGAGAGAGTCTCTCCCGAGCAGCGGCCAAGACGACTTGATGTATGAAATCCGAGACTTTGATTCCATCGCCTGCAGCTGCGTCTTGGATGAGGGCCTTCTCCTGCGTGTTCACACGAGTCCCTACCGTTTCGGGGCGCTTTCTGCCAGACATGGGGATCACCTCCGTGGTCCTGGATCTTTCTTCCCCCGCCCGCTCTTCGGGGGGGTATAGAAAAAGTCTAAACAGATGCAAAAAAAACGGGACGAGCTATTACGTTCGTTCCGTTATGGGACCACCAAAAGAGGTTCGGAGATTGCCGGACTATCCGTACTGGTTCTTCCCTGGAGGCCGCAGGCGAAGTCCTATGAGTTCACCTGCAGCCTTTATCCCACGCGTAACCGCCGCCCGACCTGAATGATCGCTGGGCTCATAACCCGGACGCCCCACACGACACCCCTCCGCAACTGCTTTGAAACTCAATCCTCGCACCTGGTAGAGAACAAACCACTGGAGGTTTCGCTCAAGAGGCTCCCCGTGACGGGACTTGCGGAACGCTCGGGTTGGGAGATCCCCTGCGGAACCTTCGCGGGGGCGGCGTTCCAAAATGTAAGCCTCGAGAGCCCTAAGCACCCGGTCCCTGAAAGGCCCAACTTGCTCCCCATATGGATCCCAGCCATCAACGCTGAACGGCGGTTGGTCCAGGGTTTCGGGGCGCTCCGGATCAGCAAACAAACCTGGTAGGTACCCGAGGATGTCGTCCTCGCCATCTTCCGCCGCGTCCCCCTCCTCCGACAACTCTCGACGCCCTGTCCTGTCCCCGTGGAGCCAGTTAAGAAGGGTCTGGAGGACGGTGTTCAGGATCCAGCTCGCCTCAAGGTTGAACCGTCCGGCCCACACCAAGAGTGCATCCCGGAGGGGAGGAGGAGGCGCCCCGGGATCTTCCCACCGGTCTCTTGGGAAGATCTGTCTTTGCCCCCGTCTTTGCCCACGGGGGGATCCGCGAACATTTACGGGAGTCGGGAACGGGTCCCAGGAACCGGTCCAATGTGTACGTGGGGTCTTTGCCCAAACGTACACACAGACCGGCATGACTTCGTGCCAGAGCCGGTGGACGGCTTCCGGCACGGTCTCCTCCAAGGTCCTCAGAAAGACCTTCCGGGCCTCCCATTGGGTATTGTCTCTCTCCGGATGTCGGTATTCTCCACCGAGCTTCATTCCAAACCCCCACTTGAAGCCGACCTTCCCTTCAACGGAGGTTAACCCGGCAAAGGAGATCCCCCAAGTCCTTTGGAGTCGGTTCAGCCGGCGACCACTTTGTTGGGGGGGGCTGGCCCGGTCGGGATCCCGGCAGGCTGGCCGTTCGCGACCGGATAGCCCATCCTGAGTGGTGATAGTGGTCTTGGGACCGGTGGCTCAACGCCGTGTTGGGTTATCCTGTTCCAGTGGACCGAACATGGGGCAGGGGTGATTGCCGGAGGAGAGTGGCCCAGGTGCAAACTCCGCCCCAGAAGTCTCGCCCCCGGAAGTGAAAAGCACTGTTCCCCGTGATGCCCCTCCTTTGGCCTCTCCATCAAGGACCATCGAGAGCGATGCACGGCAGAGGTAGTGACGTCCGCCCTCGATCACGAAGAGGACCAATGGGCTTTGGCCGACGACCGAAATGGCGGGCACCGGCACAGACCGAGGTCTCTGTCAGCGGCTCACTTCATGAGTACCTCCGCTCGAAGGGTCAGAGGTGGCTCACCGAGGGCCCCATTATTCCGAGCGAAATAATCCCGTGCAGAAAGATGGCCAGATTGTATCCCCCTCGTGCGCTCACTCCCCGGGGTGGTCCGTTCTGTCGGCCAAGGAAAACCACACACCGCAATTGTGCCTCATGCTCGCAGCACCAAGGACAATGCGACGGACCGCCTGCCCGGCCATGAGAAGGGGCGGTCTGGTCCGCCAGAGAGCAGACAGGGCCCGGAAATCCGACCCTCTCCCATCCTCCCCGAAAGGCCTGATTCGACAGTCGGAGAAGACAGGACAGGAAATTGTTGGCATGCCCGCTTCCTAAACGGTGGTGCAACACGGGAGAAAGCACTGGGAGACAGCGCGTTTTGGGCATCCCCGTGAGTCTCGCCTTGACCTCCGAACTGGCCAAAACCTCAACAAAAATCAACATTTTGGATTCACCAGCCTGGAGTGCCTGATATCCTCCCCATTAAGCCTCGTTCAACGGTCGTAGAAGACAGGATAGGAATTTGCTGCAATGCCTGTTTCCTAGACGGTGGCGCAGCATCGGAGGAAGCACTGGGAAACAACGCCTTCTGGGCGTCCCTGTGAGTCTCGCCTTGACCTCCGACGTGGGGAAAATGTGAGCAAAAGTGAGCATTTTGGATTCACGAGCCTGGAGTGACTGATATCCTCCCCATGGGGGTAGTCCTCCCCGCATCGGTTAGCCTTGGCTCCAAGAGGCTGAGCGGACTTCGCCGGCCGGCTCCACGGGCCCAAGTGTCTTTACCGAAACGGCTGGAAGGAGACCCGATCCCGCCCGAGATTGTCCCAGAGCAGAGATGTCAAGTCGGGTGTGCTCTGCCTCGCACACATTACCTGGACACCGTGCCGGAAATGGCAGAAAGGAAGGTGGAGTGAAGCGGAGAGTCCCTCAGGTAGCCGCTTTGGCCTCGGCCGCCTTCACCAGCTCGTGCGCCGTCACCCCGAGGCTTCTCGCCAACGCAGCGATGACAGCAAGAGAGGGAGATTTCTGGCCGCGTTCCAGTTGGCTGACGTAGGTTCGGTGGAGGCGGCTCTTGGCTGCCAGTTCCTCCTGGGAGAACCCAGCATCCTGGCGAGCCGCTCGGAGAGTTTCTCCAAACGCAATGTTGAGAGGTTCTTCGGGCCGAGACATGACCCGATTCTCTTGTATTGGACCTCCCAGATCTACAGACAATAGTATTCAGGCCGGTCTGGGTACCCGCTGGGGAGAATTCACTCAGAGAGGCCAGTGATGAAGGAGTCGGCATGGTCCTGTCCTTTGAATCGACCATCGACCGAATCTCCTTGGGTCGGTCAATTCCCGCGCGTTTGGTCCTCCGCGCTCCTCCGTTGGTGGGCATTCTCATGTTGGGTCGTGCGGCGTCCTCACACGAAGCGGATCCGAATTACCTTGAGCAGGAGGCTCTCGGCGGACATCTGACACTCTAGGCCCACGCATTCATAAGGTTGAGAATGGTTGACATTTTGGCCCCCCTGGCGGGCCAGGTGGAAACCAGTCATATGTTCTAAAGGCCCCTGTTCCCAGGGCCTTCGTGGGTGTGGCGCACCACGAGGCACGCGCGCGCTGCGATATGATGTCAACCACCCTTGGTTGGTGCCCCCCAGCGACGTCCGTGAGAGAATGAGGGCGCGCGACGGATGCAGGGGGATTAGGGCCACAGACGTCCTTCACCCCCTCAACAACTGGGCGGACGACCATCTCGGACAGGCCGTTGTGTCCCCGTGATTAGGGGCAGCATCACGATGAAGTTTGATCCTTCGCAGTCGGAGAGGGGGGGGGGCCCTTGGGGAACGTCAGGAAGGGAGAGGACCGCCGGCTACTGTTCTCGGGCCGGAGGCAGCGGAGTTATTCCGAGCGAAATAATGGGGCCCTCGGTGAACCACCCCAGCTGTTGGATCGGCGGTACCGATGGGGAGGGCCGACGACAGGGAATCATGGTCAGTCCAGGTAGCCGTCCCGATCAGCGTTGAGCGTCTCTTGGTCCTTCACGAGAACGAGGTCGGCCATAACCGACTCTGCGGCACAGCGCTCTCGTTGATCTTGGGTCCAGGTGGGGTTGGCCTTCTCCAACCCGCGAACGATGGTTTCGAACATTCTCTGGGCATCGCGGCCTATCGCACGGATGTGTTCGTCGAGAGTGCCCTCGGCAGCAAGTTCCTTCAGGGTCGCCGGCTGGTTTTCCTGCAGACTTCGACGGTGGATTCCTGCCCAGTCATATGGTGCTTTCATTATCCCCCCTGGTCAGCGCCATCTCAAAGGCAGCGACACAGACATGGCCCAAGGCCATTAGACTCATTCCCCGCCCCCTGGCCAGGCCGCTCCCATCTCCCCAAAGTGCACGCCGGCTGTCAGGTGTGCTGCGAGGTACTCCGCGAATTCTCGTTCTTTGTAGAGAGCCAACTGGCGCCCTTCTTTCTCCAGGGCCACCAGCCAAACTTCGGTTTCCTGGAATCCCGAGGGGACCTCCTTCCTCCATCTTCCGGGAATCACTTCCTCCCACCCGCCTCCAAAGCGCTCCAGTGTCAGACTGACCTCGGCACGAGCCAAAGGCGCCAGGTCGTTATGGTAGAAGAACACCAAGAACGAGGATTCCCGTCGGCCGTCACGGGAGAGGTACAACGACCCGATCTCATACAAACCTGTGGGGCTTTCCCGCACCGCATAGGAGAATGTCAGGTCCTCGATCCTGGTAGTCTTGCGGACCTCGGCTCGGCCAGATAGCGAGTCGTCCTCTGCCATCGTGTGTCCAAGGGAGACCCCTCCTGGGTATTGGGAGTCAGAAGAGGAACGAGAGAAGTCTAAGTAGAGGTTTCCAAAGGCGGACCCCAACGCCAGGATGACCATCGCCGGCGGAATGAACGCCCTCGTGCTCTTGCGCCACCAGAACACCACCCCGGAAACCCCGAAGACGAACAGGACGCTGCCAAGCGCTGCCCCAACCCGAGCGACGTGCGGCTCTCCTGCCCAGGTCGATTGCAGCCAGCCAACCCCTGCAGCCACAGCAATAGCGAGTAGCCAAGGGACTTTCGCCCCGACTTTAGCTCTTTCAGGACTTTGTGCCGGCATTCGGAGAACTTCCTCCGCTTGGGTTTGGGGTCGGCGTCTCCAAGCCCGTCCCCTCGGCTGGGGAGAGTGAATACTATAGTCTGTATACCTTGAGCGGTGCGGGCAAGAGAATCGGGCCATGCCCAGGCCCGAGGAAGGGCTCAAGAAGACCTCCGGAGTGGGCCTCTGGAACGCGCACCGAGAGGCGAGGACCTCCCCAGAGGAGATTGGGGTGTCTAGGCACTGCCGCTGTTCGTGCCTTCTACGGGCTCGGATGCCTCCAGGAGGGCGACTCGCGGTCTTCTCGGGCCGGGGGACGTGCACAGTCAACATGCACACATTGGAGGGAAACGCTGGGACACAGTCGTTTTCGGCGACAGGGAGTCTGCTGGCAAAGCAGGCGCTGGCCCAACTGACCTCCCTTCCCCTCAGGGGCCCGGACCCGAAGCGCCCGGGTCCCACACGATCAGGTCAAGCTGGGGTATACTGGTCAAGTCTTTTTGCTGCGTCACGTCGGTCGTCCGAATTATGGCACCTGTCGAGATACGCATCCCCGGGAGAGGGGGGTGGGGCTGGAGAGGGAGCGGAGTTCGGCCCTGGCCGACGCGCCTCCGGCGGGGCTCCTTCTTACGGAATCGTTCCGGTCAACTGAAAGGTGTTCGAGACCCGTTCCTCCAGTGGAACCTGATCGGCCCGCCAATCCGGCTCTGTGAATAGAGATAGGAACCAGTGGACTCGGTAGCTACCATCCACCTCATCCGGGAGCCAAGAGGGACGCACATCCGACTTTCGATCGTGCCCCAGGACCTGGAACCGATAGTCGCTGTACACCTCGCCTGGATCGATTCGATTGCCCACACCACCGCACGCCGTCTGGGGCGGGCTGTAGGCCGTCTCCCAGCTGCCATTCACGAGGCGTTCAAGAACCGGTACAAACGGCCCCCCACACATCCCCATATAGACGGGCCTGTCTGACCGATTCGTGTAGGTCATCAGGATCGTGAAATCCAGGTACCAGATGACCTCTCCGCCCACGGTGAGCTCGCCGAGCTCCGCCTGATAGCTGTCTCGATCCATGGTGATGAGCGGTGTTATCGGGCGTTCTCCGAGCAGTTCCTGCATGCCCCTACCGAAGCCCTCCAGACCATCCAGTGACCCCGACCGCATCCGGACTCACAGCGACCGGTCTCGGGCTATCCGCCCATGCGGAAACCCACATTGACGAAACCCAGGGCATCCCCTGCCGTGCGCGGGCGCGTCCCAATGCCGATCACCAGGCCAACTCCTCGCAGGCGCATACTCAGGGCAAGGGTGGCAGAGAGGTGTAGGGACCGCTCCTCCCAGTGTACCGGCTCGAGGATCATTCTGTCCCCCCCCCTGCGTCCGTTCAGGTCCCAGTCTCGATACACCAGCCCCGTGGTGGCCTGCCATCCGAGCCGGGTACCGAGGAGCGCCGGCAGGTCTCCGCCCAGAGCCGCGCCTATCCGATAAGCCGTCTCGCTGACCTCGTCGCGGAAGCGCTCTCCCTCTGGCGGGGGGATGGAGCGGTCATGGTCTCTCCACTCCAGAAAGGGACACACCCGAATGGTGCCGAGGCGAAGAAGTGAGAGGGCGCGGACGTGGGTTGTCGAGGGGGACCATACCTGGTCCTCGCCTACCTGGTCCTCGTACCCACCCCACCCCACGCCCCACTCGATTCCAACCGCATCGACGATATTGGCTGCGACAAGAGCTCCTCCCTGTACCGCCTGTCCGCCCCATTCCGCTCCGCCGGCTACCCAGAGTTCGTTCCGGTCAACCGGTAGGGCGAGACAAGTCTGAGCCGCAAGCGGAACCGTGCCCCCGAGGGCGAGACTCCCCGCGAAGCCCAACACCTTCCAGACCGAAACAGAACTCATCCCAAGGTGATGAATCATCTCAAGGCTGCTCTTGTTCATCGGATTCCAGAATCCCGCTCGCTTTGCGTCATGGCGTCAGAGAGAATGCCTGATAACGTCTCGCACGCTACCGGACGGGCCGGAGGCGAGCCGCGGTAGGCGTGCTGATATCTGCTATGGTTCCTTGTCCCTCAAATCCCTTCCTGTTTGACGACAACCTCGCGGGTCACTGTGATAAGGGAATCGGCAGGCATTTCCATTCCGTGGAACCTGACCTCTGCCGCGCCGGAGCTCGTCAACGTCACGAATGCCTCCTGATCAACCGTCTTAAGAATGTCAGCGCAAACACGGCCTGTGTAGACGACGTAAGGCGTGACATCGGCGACGAGGTTACTGACTTGGACCTCCACCCCACCGGGGTTAACGCAACTGTTTCCATAAGCCCTAATCATCACCGAGAATGGGACCCCCTCCTGAACTGTATCCGGGGCTACGATTACGATCCGGTCCCCATAGAAGGAGATGACCCCAACCCTGCGCTCCTCATCGGGCCCAAAGAGACCTTCGCATGCGCCTGAGATGATCAGTCCAGCGAGTAGCGGCAGCGATCGATAGAACCCCTTCAACTCTTCCCTCCTCCTGACCTAATCTAGGCAGTACACACCGCTAGCCTGTATGTGTGTCACATCGGGCCGGCTACGAAGGACAGGGATTGAGCGATCCGGCAGGACCCCCGCCAAGACATTGATGCGGTCCCATCGGTAGTCCACACGCCCGCCGA
>SDBT01017815.1_pt1 | contig 11194 bp, 8 predicted proteins | sample 2277101 | NCBI WGS metagenome assembly SDBT01 (sample SAMN10404973, study PRJNA504765) | marine sediment metagenome | isolation source: marine sediment core GS10_PC15, 103 cmbsf | place: Arctic Ocean: Southern Knipovich Ridge | collected 2010 | reverse complement strand
TATGAATGGTTAAATCAGAGTGATGGTTTTTCATTGTTGGCTATTGGTTCTAGTAATCCAGCAGGAATAACAACTAATGGTTCTGATTTTTGGATTGTAGATAATACAGATAAATGGCTTTATCATACAAATAGAACTGGTGGAAATATAAGTGATGGATTTTCGTTAGTTGATGGGGGGTTTGATACACTTTCTGGTGTAACTACAAATGGTTCAGACTTTTGGATTGTTAATTCTCATGGATTAGAAGGAAGAGATACTGTTAATCACTATAATAGAAGTGGGGATAATCAAACAGACGGATTTAGTTTAGATGCTATTGGTAGTGGAGGTACAAATGCTAGAGGTATTACAACTAATGGTTCTGATTTTTGGATAGTTGATGAAGCAGATAAATGGCTTTATCATACAAATAGAACTGGTGGAAATATAAGTGATGGATTTTCAACAGCAGTTTTAGGAGCAAATAACCCAAGAGGTATAACCACAAATGGTTCAGACTTTTGGATTATAGATAATATAGATCTTCAAGTTTATCATACAGATAGAAATGGAAATAATATAAGTGACGGGTTTAGTGTAAGTACTTTTGGTTCTGATACTCCCTGGGGTCTTACAATGGACGCTTTTATTATAGGTGGAGGTGGAACACCAAGTAATTTTTGGATTACTGATGTTGGTGACACTCGGGTTTATCATGCTGAGTACAAAGATACAACAGGTATTGTAGGAAATTGGTGGTTTGAACAAAATAGTTCTGATGTTTCTGGAAATGGCAATGATGGAGTAATAACTGGAGGAGTAACAAATGGTTCAGGTATTGTAGGTTATGGTTATGATTTTGATGGAGATGGGGATTATTTAACAATATCAGATGATGTTAGTTTAAGATTTGATGGTGAAACAGAAGACTTTACTGTATCACTTTGGGTAAAAAGAAAAACTACTGGACACCAATATCTTTTGGATAAAAGGGATGCTGATAATGATGGTTGGAGAGTTATGTTTGGTGGTGCTAATAAACTTTTTACTTCTATTAATAATGTAGATGTTCCAACATCAACTGTTATAACAGATACAAATTGGCATAATTATGTTTTTGTTGCTGATAGAAGTGGGAATGGACAACCTTATTTGGATGGTGTTGTAGATGGTCCTGCTGTTGCTATAAGTGGAGAGGGTGCTATGGCAACTACTACTGATTTATTTATTGGAACTACTACTTCTGCTATAGGACTTGGAAATTATTTTAACGGAACAATAGATGAAGTTTTAATTTTCAATAGAGTTTTAACTTCAGGAGAAATCTCTGCAATTTACAATGAAACTTTAACAGGAGAACCTAGAAGTATAGCTAATTGTAGTTTGTATTTGAATAAAGATAATTCTTTTTGGGAAGAAAATGTAACTTTAGATGGACAAAATATACATAATAAATCTACTTTAACTGATGAAACTATTTTGAATCTTTGGTTTGAAAGAAATGCAATTAATATGGCAGATCCAACACTTAATAATGGAACTATTGTTGGTGGTGTGACTAATACTTCTGGAATAGTTGGTTATGCTTATGAATTTGATGGTACATCTGGTTTTGTAAATATAAGCGATAGCGACATTTTAGATATTGGAACTAATAATTTTACATTTTTATCTTGGGTTAAATTTAATGATGATAGTTCTGCACATAGTACCATTGTTTCTAAATATGCTAAAGATGGTACATCTGGTTATGCATTCACAATGACTAATGCTAATGGAAAATTATTCTTCTATATAAGGGATGCAGGTGGTGCTTCTTCTGGTTCTTCAATTGATAGTGGATTGAATGATGGTGAATGGCATCATGTTGGAGTTTCTATTAATAGAAGTAGTGATGCAATCTTCTATATTGATGGAGCTAGTTCAGGTACAATAGATATTTCTACTAGAAAAGCTTCTTTATCTAATGCAAGAGATTTATTTGTAGGAAGATATAATGCTTCTGGAAATGATTTTTATGCTAATGGGTCTATAGATGAATTTTTATTATTTAATAGAACTTTATCTTCTGGAGAAATATCTGCTATCTATAATGATTCTAATGGAGTAAATCTAGATGGTTATAATAATTCTATAAATGTTAAATTTGCTTATAATCAACATCAAATAGATTGGAGAATAGGTTGTTATGATGATTTAGGTATCCAATGGAATAGTTCTAGAATGGGTTTTGAATTAAACTCTTTAGTAAAACAATCTAAACCTAATATTGGATCTCATGTGTATGTTGATGAAGATTATGTTGTAGGCTCCTGGAGATTTGAACAAAATGGTTCTGGAGCTATAGATGAACTTGGAAAGAGTAATGGAAGTTTGATTGGTGGTCCTAAATGGGTTCCAGATGAAATACCAACTTCAGGCTATCCTTTACAAAATACTTCTGGAAGAATTGGTAAGGCGTACAAGTTTGATGGTAAGGATGACCAGATAAATTTTGGAAAAACAATAACAGAATTAGGAGTAACAAATGATATGACTATTTCTCTTTGGGTAAAAATAGATTCATATATAAATGGGGGATTTATATTTATTCAAGATACAGGAGGAGCTAATAGGTTCTTCTTTAAAACAGCACTTACTTCAACTAATGTTCAATTAGGTATTTCTGATTTTACTCCATTTTTAGTAGCACCTTTAAATGAATGGATTCATTACACTATTGTAATAGATGGAACCACAGGAATTGCTTATAAGGATGGTGTTGAAGTTTCTAGACAAACAGGAAGAACTTTTGATTATAGTGGTCCAAATACTGATTTTTCAATTGGTGGATTTTCAACATTCTTTAATGGAACTATAGATGAAGTTACTATTTGGAATCGTTCTTTATCAGAGGCTGAAGCTAAAGAATTATATTATTCAAGTTCTATAAGTTATAATTATACATATACTAACCAAGATATTTCAGCTAGTCCAAACAACACAGCAGATGCTGACAATGACACCGTAAAATATATTTATAATTGGTATGCTACTGATTATAATTCTCAAAAATATCCTCAACAAGGTAATTTAGTTAGTTCTTGGAGTTTAGATGGTAGTGCTTATGATGATAAAAGAGTTAATGATGGAATTCCAAGTGGTGGAGTAACTGTTTCTGATGGATGGTTAGGAAGTGCATTAGAGTTTGATGGTAAAACTGGAAGTTATGTCAATGCCACTTTTAATGAAAACATGACTACTTGGACTTTTATGGCTTGGTTTAATAGTAGAGATTTACAAACAGATGATTATATAATGGATGCAAGACAATCAGGAACAGATAGAATTTTGTTTACTCTGATTGCTGGTCCTAAAATACAATTAGGTTATTATGATGGGGTAAATCGTGTTACATCTAGTGCAAATTTAAATAAAAATCAATGGTATCAGGTTGCAATAACTTATACTGGAACAGGTGTAGAATCTTATGTTGATGGAAAAAAGTTAGGTGCTGAAGTAGCTTTTACTTTAGATTCATTTAAACCTGTTGAATTTATAATAGGAAATAATGTACCAAACAACAAACAATTCAATGGTTCTATAGATGAAGTAGCAATTTGGAATAGTGCATTAACTTCTGGAGAAATATCTTCAATGTATAATAGTTCACAACATGTTCCTATTGCAGTTCTTAATATGCCTATGGAAGCTGTAAATAATGGTTCTGAAATGAACTTTACTAAAGATTATTCTGGATTTGAAAATCATGGAAGTACTAATTTTAATTCTGATGTTTTTACTTGTAGTGGGGGAACTCCTTCATGTTCAGGTTGGAATAGAACTGGTGCATTTGATGGAAGGGGTGCTTATGAGTTTGATGGTGTGAATGATTGGATAAATGTTGGAACAAGTCCTTTGAATGCAGTTAGTGCTACTGAATTGAGTATTTCTTTATGGGTTTATACAAATCCTGCTGATTGGAATGGAGGTGCTGATGTGTTAATGGATACTGCTACTGGTTCCCCAACTGGTAATAATGGATTTTATTTAGCTGTGGATGATAGAGGGGGAGGAAATCCTACAAATGGAATACAGTTTGCATTAGCAACAGCAACAGGTAATTATAGAGATGTTGAGTGTAGTAATTGTATTAGTTCAACAGGCTGGTATCATATTGTTGCAACTTATGATAATACAAATTTAGGTAAAATTTATGTTAATGGAATAAGTCAATCACTTGATACTCCAACTTCTGCTGGAACAGGAAATTTTGACTCAAGAAATGCTAATATGTATATTGGTGCTGGAAATACTGGTAGTTATGATTTCACAGGAACAATAGATGAAGTTTTAGTTTATGATAGAGCTTTAAGTGCTAAACAAGTTCAAGCTTTGTATTATAATCAAACTCAAACTATAGTTTCACAAGAAACACAAAAAGGAGAAAATTGGAAAGCTCAAGTTGTAGTTAATGATGGATTTGGAGATTCATTACCTGCAAATACTTCTAATTTAAGAGTAAATTTAGAAATAAATGAATTAGCAAAGATGAGTAAACCTAATATTGGAAGTCATGCTTATTATGATCCTAAATTTGTAGTAGGTGATTGGAGATTTGAAAGAGAAATTGGCACTACAAATGTTGTAGACTCCACAGGAAAAAATAATGGAACTAGAACTAATGGTCCTAAATGGGTTCCTGATGAAATACCAACTAAAGAAGCTTTAGGTGGACATTTATTACAAAATATATCTGGAAGAGTGGGTAAAGCAATGTGGTTTGATGGTGATGATGATTATATTGATTTAGGAGAACCTGTTGGTGCTTTCAACTTTTCTACAGAAGCTTTTACATTATCTGCTTGGATAAAAACTTCAGATACAAGTAATAAAAGAATTTTAGATAAAAGACAACCAGCTGGTTTAAGTTGGTATGTATTACAAACGAGAACTAATGTTGGAAGATTTGACTTAAAGGCTAAAGATGGGACTACTGATTTTGCTGATGGTACTACAACTATTACTGATGGAAATTGGCATCATTTAGTAGCAGTAAGAGATGGGACAGATATAATGTTTTATACAGATGGAAAACAAGAAGATTCTAATTCAGATGCTACTTCTGGAAAATCTTTAGCAAATGGAGAAATTTTAACAATTTCTTCAAGTATAGGCTCTTTCAATGGAACTATAGATGATGTAACAATTTGGAATCGTTCTTTAAGTCCAAATGAGATTAAACAATTATATTATTCAAGTTCTGTAGGTTATAATTCTACTTATACTGTACAAGATATTTCAGCTACACCAAATAATACTGCTGATGCTGATAATGATACTATTAGATTTATTTATAATTGGTATAAAGATAATGTTTCTATAGCAGTATTAAATATGCCATTTGAAGCAGTAAATAATGGAAGTGAGCATAATTTTACTAAAGATTATTCGGGATATAATAGTCATGGAGATCCTAACTTTGATTATGATTTCTTTACTGGAGATTCAGGTTGGAATAGAACAGGTGGTGTAGATGGAAGAGGTGCTTATAGTTTTGATGGAAAGAATGATATAATTACTGTACCTCATTCAGATAGTCTTAATATTAGTAGGGAATTGTCAATAAGTCTTTGGGTTAAGCCAAATACACTTCCTAATGCTCATAATCAATTAATTACTAAAGGTAGAGAGGAAACAGGAGCCCCTGCACAAACTTCTTATTTAATGAAATTATTTGGTAATCAAGCTTCTTTCAGGATAGGTAATGGAACTGCTATTATTTCAACATCTACAAATCTTGGGGATCTTGTTATTGGTCAATGGACTCATCTGGTTGGGACATTTAATGGAAGTGATTTAGTTATATATGCTGACGGTAATAAAAAGAGTAATATAAATTTTAGGGGAAATATGAATACTGTAATTAATGATTTAAAGATAGGTGGTTCTACTGGGTTTTGGTTTTATAATGGAACTATAGATGAAGTAATGATATTTAATAGAAGTTTAAGTGCTACACAAATTCAAGCTTTATATTACAACCAAACACATGAAATTAAAAGAGCTGAAACAACCCCTAGTGATATTTGGAAAGCTCAGGTGTGGAGTAATGACGGATATGGAGATTCTTTACCTCATAATACTTCAGAACTTCATTTAGAGACAATTACTTTAAGTGTAAGTGTAACATTCCCAAAAAATGATACAGTCTACAGAAATAATAAAGAAGTAGAATTGTATTATAATTACACTAATTTTGAAAATATATCTGGTGTAGTTAATTGTACAATATTTTATCAAAAAGATAATGGGAATTGGCTAGAAAATGGAATAGATTATTGGCCTGTAGAAGAACTTAACCATAGTTCTAACCTTAGTATCTCTTCTGGAACCTATAAATGGAAAGCTGGTTGTTATGATGTAGAAAGTGAGCAGACTAATTCAACTACCTTTTATTTTACTAATAGAAAACTTTATAGGGTTAGAGACATTATTAATATTGGTGTAAATATGTTCCAATCAATTATACAAATTATTGGGGTGCAGGATAGTTCAATATGAAATTTCCAACCCTTTTATTTATGTTAGTAATCTTCAGTCTTGCCTTACCTTTGGTTTCTGGTATTGATGTTCTTGAACAAGGTCAGACTTTAGAGTTTGGTTTTACCTGCCTTAGTGATGAAATGAAAGTTGATACTGGGTGTGGAAGTTATAATGTCACGTTTATTGTTTCTGATGGAAGGATGTATAGATGTTATGCTTCAGAAACTGGGGACATTGAATCTCCTGGTAATTGGAATGTTTCTTGTGTTATCCCTGCTGTAGATGGGAGAGCAAGAATTACTTTAGCAATTACGAATTCTAATGCTACAACTTCTGGAACAACCTATAATGTAAGAGTTGGAGATTTATATGCTACCCAATCAAACATCACAACCTTAAATGATTCAATCACTAATGTAAATGATAATGTAGTAAATGTAGAAGGTAAAATAGATCTTTTGCCAGACGAAGCAAATATTACTATGTTAAATAATTCAATCACTAATGTAAATAATAATGTAATTATCTTAGACGATAAAGTAGATCTTTTACCTAATGTAGCAAATATTACTATGTTAAATGATTCAATCACTAATGTAAATAATAATGTAGTAAAAAATTATGATTTTATAACTCATGTATGGAATTATCTAACAAACACTACTATGTGGACTGATGTAGCAAGGAATGTTTGGAGCTTTGGTATAAGAATGACCACTGATTCAGCAGGAACAAATAATACAGGTTTGTATGCTTCACAAGAAAATGCAACTATGATCATAGAAAACATAACAACATTGGAAAATAAATTAGATGAGATAAATGCTACAACATACAGCATAAATGATTCAATGGCTACTCAAGAAAATATGACTATGATAATAGGAAATCTTACTGAATTAGAGAATAAACTACATGAGATTAATATCACAACCCAAAATATATTCACTAATATAACAGGCAATTTTAGTTCTATTGCAATAATAAATGTGACACAAATTTCTAATTGTATCTGGGGCTTGGAGAATCCAACTGTTTGTGGAATCTGGAGAACTATCCATAGTTGGGCGGTTTAAAATGAGCAACCTTAAGGCAGTTACAAGAAAACCAACACAAGAAGAATTAGATTTATCACGTCAAAAAACCAAAAGTTAAATAAGTTATAAAACCATATAAAACTCTATGGTAAATACCTTAGAAATAAAAGAAAAACAGCTAGAAGAATATGAGAAAATAACACAAATATTCGAAAAAAGAGCAAAAGAAAATCAGCAAAATAACCAGCCACAAGATATTAATCAAGATATAAATCAAGAACTTCTAAGTACTTTAAAAGCAATTAAAAAAAATCAAGATATAGATAGAAAAAGATATGAAAGAAATCATGCAATAGAGGGTGATGAACCAGTACATGACTGGGTAGAAATAGAAGTTGAAGATGGTGCTGTTGGAACATTCACATATAATATCCCTGAAGGACATGTTTTTTATTGGCAATATCCAAGTATTTCCTGGTATGATAATTCAACTTATTATGTTTATATTGATGGTGCTCTAGAACCTACATTAAGTGAAGTAGTACAAGATATGGGAGATCATAAAAATGTATTTATACCTCCTAAAAAGTGCTATGCAAAAGCAGAATTAAGAGTATTAAATAATGATGGTGAAACACATAATTATGCAGCTTTTTTTGGTGGCTTTTTAAGAAGATATACAAAAATAGATGAAATCAGGAGTAGTGAATTATAATGGTTAGAGTTAGAGGAAAAAATGTAAAGGTTGAAACTCAACCAAACATTTCTGTAAATGTTACTGTAACCAATGTTAATGAAGAACAGCAAACAGCTGCTATAACAGCAGTAGAAACAGTCGTCACATTTACAACTCTAATGAATAGTGTGCTTGTTTATAATGACGGACCAAATGATATTTATTATTCAAATGCTACTGGAGTTGATACAACAAACTTTAAAATTCCAGCTTTATCAGCAGCAACATTAGATGCTAAAAAAACACTTCTTTATTTTATATGTGCAGCAGGGCAAACAGCAACTGTTTATTGCTATGGGGTGTATTAAATGCCTGAAATGCATTCTGTTAAATCAATTGTACCAAGGATTGTTGTGGCAGCAGATGGCTCAGGACATACAAATGATATTCAAACAGGTTTAAACTTATTACCTGCTACAGGAGGACAAGTTTACATAAAAGAAGGCACTTACACGATAACTAGTGCTATTACAATACCTAATGATAATATTGCTTTGATTGGTAGTGGAAGAGCAACAAGGATTCTTACAACAGCTAATATTCCTATGATAGATCTAAATAATAAACACTATTTATTAATTAAAGATCTTTGGCTAGATGGTGCAGGAGCAGGAAATGCTGCTAATGCTGGAATTCATATTGGTACGAATATTTCTAATAATTCTAGAATAATCAATTGCTATATACAAAATATGGGTGGGTGGGGTATAGATGGATCGTTTAGTCTTTATAATTTAATTAGTGGAAACTTTTTTTCCAGTAATGTTGGGGATATTCTTCTTGGTAGAGAGAGAAATACTGTAACTAATAATTTTATGGTTAGTAGTTCGGGATATGGAATATATTTAGTATCTTCAAATAGGAATATAATAACTAATAATAGGGTAACCAATTGTAATATTGGTGGAATACATGTATCAAGTTCAAATTATAATATCATTAAAAGTAATATATGTTTCAATAATGGGCAAACACTAACTGGGGAGGGAATTCATGTGTCGCATTCGGATCACAATATTGTAATGGAAAATCTGTGTTATGATGATCAAGGTGCTGGTGCAACTCAAGATATAGGTATATGGGAAGATAGTGATGCTCCTGCATCAAATTATAATATTTTTGTAGGTAATATAGCAACTGGAAATGTAACAACACAAATAACTGTTACTGGGGCAAATTCTGTAAGTGCCAATAATATTATAACATAAACTTTAAATAAATCAAACAACATACTTAATCTTATCATGTTTGCCCTCACTTAGTCTTGTCAGTGCCTGCTTCGGTAGGCTCTGGCATAAGAAATGTTTAAATAGTTCTTTTACAATAGATTAAACTTATAATGACCTATCAATATGGCAAAACTTTATGGAAAGGCTTTAGAAGATTATAACAATATGGAATACCTTTAGTATTAGCTTACTGGGTAAACATTAATCCAGAAATAACTTCTATGACAGTTGGTACAATAGCTGAAGGTCTAATTAACTGGGCCAAACATAAAGGAGATTAAATAACAGAGGAAAATGCAAAGGAATCAGACGTTTGTTCGTGTTTCTAATAAACAAATTTATCAAAAATTATTAGATTTAGAAAAGCTTTCTATACAAACAAATGGCAAAGTTAAATGGCATACAAAAGCTATTTATGCTCTATTTTCTGCTTTTGCTCTGATTATTGGTTGGATTCTTATCGCCGTTAAATAATGTGTTGTCGAGAATAGAAAGGCTTAAATACCTAATTGTCTATATTATTTAAATATTAATTAAGCATAGTTTAATTTGTAGGTAAAACATGGAGGTGTTTTAAGTGAGTAAAAAAATAAAGGTAAAGGAGTACCCAATAACAAGGGAAGCAGGATTTCTATATTTTGTAGGTAAAGACGGATACATCTATAAAGTTTTAATGAATCGTGGTGGAAGGAAAAAATCCAAAAAAAAGGGGAAGTAAAATGGGAGAATTATTCATGACTCAAAAAGAGTCAGTAGAAAAAGACGGAGAAACAAAAGAATTTACAAGGGTTGTTGAAGGATCTCTAAAACCAGAAGTAGTAGAAGAAACTGTAGGTTAAGGAAATGCCAGAGAAACTAAAGCAAATCCTTAAAATAGAGAAAAGCAAAGGCAATCAATGGTGCATTATAAGGGACCATTTAGATAGGGAAGAAACAGAAAGATTGGTGTTTTTATTAGAGGAAATCAAGCACGATTTACTAGACAAAATCAGACATAGAAAAACTTAAAAAGCCTAAAAATAGACTATAAAGACATCAAATATGTTAAACATTTTACGGAGGAAATAGTATGAAAATAAGAAAAATAGTAAAGCCGATGGGGGCAGCATTAATTGGTGCGTCTTTATTGGTTTCTGGTTGTGTAAGTAATGCAGATTACGAAGCACAAGGTGACAAATTAGCGGAGATGACGGTACAAGTAGAGTCATTAATTGCAGCTCAAGAAGCAACAGTAGCAGAAGAGGAAGAAGTAGCAGCAGTTGAGGTCTGCAATCCTTTAACAATAGAAGACAACGCAGTATTAAATATTGTTGAAGACAAATATGAAAGTGATGGTGTATTCTTAGGAACAAATTTAAAGGTAGACTTGGATGAAGATAATCATGCAATGTTAGCTGAAGGAGAATATTCCGTTGACAGCAATGACTATAGATACCGAGAAATACTTACAGTTGATGGAAATGTAATTACTTCTATTGATGATAGAGAATTGGAATCTGATATTGCAATAGAATCTCCAAATGAGAGACTATGGCAATGGGATCTTTTATTCCGAGATGCAGTTCCAATAGCAGATGTAAGCGAAGCTCATCCAATGGATATTAAAGTATTCGGAAGAGACGTTAGAGTTGTAGAAGTAAACGAAGTTGCTCAATCTATAACAATATTACATACTGGTGATGTAA
>SDBT01017814.1_pt1 | contig 11195 bp, 7 predicted proteins | sample 2277101 | NCBI WGS metagenome assembly SDBT01 (sample SAMN10404973, study PRJNA504765) | marine sediment metagenome | isolation source: marine sediment core GS10_PC15, 103 cmbsf | place: Arctic Ocean: Southern Knipovich Ridge | collected 2010 | reverse complement strand
GCGGACATCCAAGCGTCCCGCAGAGGTGTCGGTGCAGCCGGCGACCAGTGCCAGGAGCACGAGGAGCGAAGGGTGTTTCATCATGGCGGCGTACCTCTTTGAGAGACTGTCACACCTCTCGGCTCTCGCCGACGGGCATCTTGCGTGCGTGCGTCCGAAAAAGTCGAGAGAATCTCGGGTAGATCTCCCCACCGGTCAACGCGTGCTCCGTGAAGACTCCACCCGCCTGGGTCATGGGGGCGTGTTGAGTCGCTCACGGCCGTGACGCATGTCCCAGGACTCTGCTTCGGGACCCATGTGCAAGACTTCCCCGCATAATCGTCCCCTATGTCAGAAGGCCCAGCCGAGTCCCGGTGACCCGGCTACTAATCCTGAGCTGACATGGAGGCTACGATGCGCAGATTCCTGGCCATTTCCGCGACGCTAACCGCTCTGGTGGTGCCCTCAGGAGGCGAGCCGCCCGCCCGTGAGACAGCCCGCATTCAGCAAGAATCGCCGAGAGTCCGATCGACTGCCGCCGAGCGCGACGCGATCTCGATCACGGTCTACAACCAGAACTTCGGTCTCGTGCGCGAGATTCGAACCCTCAACCTCGTGCGTGGCCGCCTGGCCCTCGAGTTCAGGGACGTGGCCTCCGGCATTCAGCCGGAGACGGTCCACATTCGCCCGCTGGGGGGCCGGCCCCTGCACGTGTTGGAGCAGAACTACCAGTACGACCTGCTGAACCCGCAGAAGCTCCTCGAGAAGTACGTGGGCCGCACGGTCACCGTCTACCGGGTGAATCCTGTCACGGGCGAAGAAGAATCCGTCGATGCCGAGGTCCTGTCCGTGAACGGTGGGCCGATTCTTCGAATTGGTGATGAGATCACCTTCAACTACCCGGGCCGCTTCGGCTTTCCCGAGGTACCGGAGAATCTGATCGCCAAGCCGACGCTTCTGTGGCAGCTGGACGCGGGGGGCGGTAGCCAGCAGGTGGAGGTGACGTATCTCACCAACAACCTGAACTGGAAGGCGGACTACGTGATGGTCCTGAACGAGGATGACGACGGGGCCGCCTTGACCGGATGGGTGACGCTCACGAACCAGAGCGGGACGGCCTACGAGGGAGCCAGGCTCCAGCTCGTAGCCGGGGACGTTCAACGGGTGAGCGGGGGCCAGCGCATGGCGCGGAGCCGGATGATGGCCGACGCCGTAGCGATGGAATCTTCCGGCTTCACCGAGCAGGGTTTCTTCGAGTACCACCTCTACACGCTCGGACGCCCGGCCGATCTGCTGAACAACGAGCAGAAGCAGGTCACGCTGCTCAAAGCCGATGACTTCGGTGTCCAGAAGCGCCTGATCTTCCATGGGGCCACCCACTACTACAGGGGCCAATACGGCCAGGTCACGTCGAACCAGAAGGTCGGTGTCTACCTGGACTTCGAGAACAGCGAGCGGAACGGCCTCGGCATGCCGCTTCCGAAAGGTATTGTGCGCGTGTACAAGCGCGACGACACCGGCGCGCAACAGTTCATCGGAGAGGACCTCATCGACCACACGCCCAGGGACGAGACGCTCCGCATCAAGATGGGCGAGGCGTTCGACGTGGTGGGCGACCGGCGTCAGATGAACTTCACCGTGCTGTCAACGTGCGTCACCGAGAGCACGTGGCGAATCGATCTGAGGAACCACAAGGACGAGGACGAGGACGTTCTGTTAGTGGAGCCTGTGGGTGGAGATTGGCAGATCCTGTCCTCGAGCCACCCCTTCTCCCAGGTCGACGCCTGGACGTTCACTTTTGAGCCCGAGGTTCCGGCCAACGGAGAGACGACCGTCGAGTATCGGGTTCGCGTGCGCTGGTGCTGAGGCGGGTGTTGGGCATGGTCGTTCGTCAGGGTCTAGGCTGGACTCGCGTGGGCTCTGGCCCCAATGACCTCCAGCGTTTCTTCGCCAGCCAGGGGTACGCTGTGGGTTGGGGCAACTCCTACACGGCAAACACCCATGCCCCGGAGCCGGGGCGGGAATCCCCCGGTGGGGGTGAAGCCTGTGGAGGAGGAACCGCCCTTTGTCACGGCGGGCCCCTTCCACGGTAGGGACCCGGGCCACCTCCGAGCCTTTCTGATGAGACCGTGTTTTGAGACCGCGGAACGGGACGGGGTGGTGGGAGTGAGTGGTTGTGAGAGGTGAGGACTCAAGGTAGATTTACACCATCTTACTGTACTTCCACCATCAATATGCCATGGCTCTGAACATCAAGAACCCGGAAGTGGAGAGGTTGGCGGCCGATCTGGCCGAGCTGACCGGTGAATCCAAGACCGAGACCGTCCGTCAGGCCCTGCTGGAGCGCCAAGCTCGCCTTCGCTTTCGGGTGAGTGAGGCCGGGCGGAGGGAGAGGAACCGCCGCTTTCTGGAGCGGGAGGTCTGGTCCCGGGTTCCTGAAGATCAGCTGGGCCGAGCCCCTGACAAGGAAGAGCGTGAGGAGATCCTGGGCTACGGCGGGGAGGGCGTATGAGATCCGGGCGGCGGAGAATCAGGCAGCCGGGGAGGCTTGGGCGACGAATCCGACGGGGAATCGGACCGGCCCATGATCGTTGATTCCTCGGCTCTCCTGGCCATCGTCTTTCAGGAACCAGGTTTCGAAACCCTCCTCGACCGCATCGGAAGCCCCGACGCCGTGGCAGCCGGCACGCCTACCCTGGCCGAAACCGGCATCGTCCTCCACGCCCGGCTTGGCACGAACGCCCACGGCCTCCTGGAGCGCATGCTGGACGAGCTGGACATCCAGGAAGTGCCCTTTGGGGAGATCCACTGGCGGGAAGCAGTGGACGCCTACCGTCGCTTCGGCAAAGGCCAGCACCCTGCGGCCCTCAACTTCGGCGACTGCATGACCTACGCCGTGGCGCGACTGGCTGGGGAGCCCTTGCTCTTTGTGGGAGATGACTTCGGTCACACCGATCTCGAGGTGGGAGGAGCCTGAATCTCGGGGTTGTCACCCCTCCGATTCCTCCCGGGCGGTGGGCGGTCCGATCAAGTGCTTTACAGCTGCCCAAACCCGATCCCGCTCCCAGGTCCCACCTTCCCCAGCGCTCGGCTGGTTGGCACGTTGCAGGCTCGATGAACTAGGAGCCAAGCCCGGCACCACGCTCCAACCAGCCTGTTGACTGAGCCGCCGAATCATATATTGTATACTACGAGCGTAGTGTACAGAGTATTCTTCGGGGCGGACCATGGCAACGGTTGGTGAGTTCGAGCTTCTCGTCCTTCTGGCGATTCTCAGGCAGGCGGACGCGCCGTACGCGAACCGGGTCCGAGAGGACCTGGAGGCGAACGCGGAGCGCAACGTCACGCGAGGTGCGCTCTATCGAACGCTGGATCGACTAGCGTCGAAGGGCCTCATCGAGTGGGAGCTCGAGCCGAGCCGCACCCCGGAGCGCGGTGGGCATCCGATGCGCCGGCTGCGGGTTACCGAGGAGGGCCGAGAGGTCGCGCTGTCGTCGCGTGACGTTTTGCTCCGCTTCTTCAGCGGGCTCGGACCCGTACGGACGAGCTGATGCCCGAGCAGGCTCCCGTCGCGGCCGCACGCTTCCTTGCGTGGGCGCTCGGTCCGAGCGAAGAGGCGCACGCAGTGCTCGGCGACCTCAACGAGGACTTCGCGGTCCTCCAGCGGCGCGAGGGACGGAGCCGTGCACGCCGGTGGTATTGGAGCCAGTCGATTCAGCTCGCGTTCAGCGCGCTCGCCTGGCGAGCCCTGGGGCGGCCGATCGTACGCGACAGACACAAAGGGGACGGGGCGATGGGGAACGCGCTCAGCATTAGTGGTTTGGGGCAGGATGCAGTGTACGCGCTGCGGGCCGTACGGCGGAATCGGGGCTTCTTTGCCTTCGCCACGCTCATCATCGGGCTGGGGGTGGGTGCCAGTACGGCCGTCTTCAGCGTCATGAGCCCGCTGCTGATTCAGCCGCTCCCGTTCGCCGAGCCGGAGCACCTCGTGCTGATCGAGAACGGCTCTCCCGCCGGAGGGATGTCCGGGATCACGTCGAGAACATCGAACGTGAGGGACTTCCGGGCGCAATCCCGTTCCTTCGAGGGGATCGCCGGCTTCAACGCCTTCTTCGACCAGCTCAGCTACAATCTGAGCGCTGGTGAGCCCGCACGGCTCGTGGGCGTGAACGTCACGGCGAACTTCCTGGACGTGCTTGGGGTCTCGCCCGTCGTCGGTCGGAACTTCGTTGAGGAAGAGGGTCACTGGGGAGGGTTCGTAGATGAGGACGGCGGTCCGCGAACGATCATCCTCACCCACGCTCTCTGGATCCAACGCTTCGGTGGAGACCCCTCGGTGGTAGGGCGCGTGCTCCCACTGAACGACGAGCCCGTAACAGTCGTGGGCGTGCTTCCCGAGACCTTCGACTTCGCGTCGGTCTTCACTCCGTCGGCCCTGGTCGATTTTCTCCTGCCCTGGCCGATCTCGGAGGGAACGGACAACTGGGGGAATACGACAACGATGGTCGCGCGGCTTCAGCCGGGCGTTACGCCCGAGGCTGCTCAAGCGGAGCTAGAGGCGATTGTCGCAGGGCTCCAGGAGGCGGACCCGAATCGATGGGGCCTCGCTGCCACAGTGAGCGGGCTGCAGGAACGCATTTCTCGGCCGTTCAGGTCGGGAATGCTGCTCCTCGCGTCGGCCGCCGCCCTCGTCATGCTGATCGTCTGTGTGAACCTGTCGAACATGCTCCTCGCGCAGAGTCCGCGAAGACGGCGGGAGATGGCGATCCGCCAGGCGCTCGGGGCCACCAGAACGAGGCTCGTCCGTCAACTTCTGATCGAGAGCGTGCTGGCCTCGCTGAGCGGCGCCGTCTTCGGCGTCGTGCTGGCCGGGGCTGCGACTCGCTTCGTATCGACACGCTCCGGGCTCGAGATCCCGATGCTGAGCTCGATCTCGATCGACTCAATGGCGCTCGCGTTCACGGTGGCGATTGCGGTCATCGCAGGACTCGCCGTGGGGATCGTTCCAGCCCTGCAGGTCTCAGAGGGCAGGGAGGCCGAAGCGTTCGGGGGGACGACGCGCGGAGGGAGCGGAAGTCGGGGAGCCCGTCGCTTCCGTGAGCTGCTCGTTGTTGCCGAAGTCGCGATGGCGTGCGTGCTCTTGGTCTTCGGCGGGCTGGTGGTCCGGAGCTTCCAGCGGGTCATGGACGTCGAGCTCGGCTTCGAGTCCGAAAACGCGGTGGCCTGGCAGCTCGCCACGTCGCGGGAGTTTGACACCCTCGCGGAGATCGTCGCGTTCTATGACGAGATGGTCACGTACGTCGAGGCCGTGCCCGGAGTCGACGCGGTCGGTCTCGTCGACGCACTGCCGCTGGGCACCAACAGAACCTGGTCGACTCGGGTGGTGGACAAGGTGTACGAGGAGGACGAAGGACGCGAGTCGTTCTTCCCGCACATCGTGGACCACCGTTATCTGCAGACGATGGAGATCCCGCTCATCGAGGGTCGCCACTTCACGCGTGACGATACAGGCGACTCGCCGATGGTCATCATCGTGAGCGAATCAGCAGCCCGAAGGATGTTCCCCAATGGCGAAGCCATGGGTCGGTCAATCCTGTTCGGGAGCGCGGGGGGTGGCCAGGCAGAGGTCGTTGGTGTGGTCGCAGACGTAAAGCATCGGGCGCTCGAGCTCGACGGCGACAACGAGATCTACTTCGCGATGGCGCAGCTCTGGGCGTTCAACACGGTCGAGATGGTGGTGCGCACGTTGCTCCCGGCCGCCGGCATCGCGGCCCCGGTCGGGGATGCTGTGCAGATGGTGGAGGCCCAGATGCCCACCGAGGACTTTCGCACGCTCGATTCGGTGGTCGAAAGCTCGGTGTCGCCCCGCCGCTTCACGCTTCAACTCCTGGTCGCCTTCGCGTTGAGCGCTCTGTTTCTGGCCGGAGTCGGCATCTACGGGGTGCTGTCGTACTCCGTGACCGAGCGTATTCCCGAGATCGGAATCCGCATGGCGCTCGGCGAACCGGCCGAAGCCGTACGCCGCAGCGTTGTGGGCCGGACCGCGCTCCTGGCAACGATCGGGGTCGCAATCGGGTGCGGCGTGTCGCTCGCAGGTACGCGCCTGCTGGGCTCGCTGCTCTACGGCGTCGACCCGACCGATCCACTCACCTTCGCCGCGATGATCGCGGTGCTCATGCTCGTGGCCTTCGTTTCGGGACTGCTTCCCGCTATCCGGGCGTCTCGTACGGATCCGGCGACTGCGCTTCGCTCGGCAGGCTGAATGGCGGCTCACCACCGCCGTTGGGTCCTGAGACAGGTTTGGGAGCCAGGCTACCTACCGAACCGCGAGCCCAGCGGGCCAGCCAGGCCGCGCAGCAGGGCGCCGATGCGGGAACGTTTGACATCGGGGTCCTGACCCGCCGCCAAGAGGTGAATCTGTTCGATGTGCCAGAAGGTGGCGAGCATGCTGTCGAGCGTCCGGTTGCGAAGCGTTACCGCGACTGGCAGGGCGCCCTCGGCCTTACCGGCGAGAATCCGCCGTGGCAGATCCGGCTCCACCGCCAGCGGACGTGCGAGACCGGCGACATCCACGGTGCCGTCAGCCACGATCTCGGCCATGGCCGCGGCGGATCGCAGCCCGCCGGTGAGCATCAGCGGCAGCGTGGTGGCCCGCCGGATCTCGGCCGCGTACTCCAGGAAGTAAGCCTCCCGCCGCGCCAGCTCGGCGGCGCGGTCCGGACCCATCACCATTGTGGGGTTTTCGTAGGTCCCGCCCGACAGCTCGAGCAGGTCGAGCCTCTCGGCCTCCAGCGCCCGCGCCACCTCCACCGCGTCGTCCACCGTGTATCCGCCCCTCTGGAAGTCGTTCGAGTTGAGCTTGACCGAGACCGGGAAGTCGGCTCCCACGGATTCCCGCACCCTCCGAACCACCTCGAGCAGGAACCGCCGCCGGTTCTCCGACGTACCTCCCCACTCGTCGGTGCGTTGGTTGGTGATCGGTGACAGGAACTGGGCACACAGGTAGCCGTGGGCGCCGTGCACCTGGACCCCGCCGAAACCCGCCCGCCGGGCCACCTCCGCGGTCGTTGCGAAGCGGTCGATGATATCCTCGATCTCCTCCACCTCCAGCTCGCGGGGCACGGAGAAAAGGAGGCCGAGCCGTTTCAGCTTCACCGGCGACGGCGCCACGATCTGCTGTGACACGCCGGTCGGGGTCTGCCGGCCCGGGTGGTTGATCTGCATCCACAGCCGGCAGCCGTCGCCCTGGGTCTCGGACGCCCAGCGGCGCAGCATCTCCAGATCGCGATCATCCTCGACGACGACGTCTCGCGGATCCGACAACGACCGCCTGTCGACCATCACGTGGCCGGTGATCAACAGGCCGGCTCCTCCCCTGGCCCATCGGCGGTAGAGGTGGACGTGGGCTTCGGTGGGACTGTTGTCGGCGTCCGACAACTGCTCGGCCATGGCCGACTTGGCGATCCGGTTCGGCAGCGTGGCGCCACAGCGCAGCGCCAACGGCCGGCCGAGAACCTCGGTGATCTCCTCCGGTGTCATCGTCGTCTCCTCACGCTATTTGAACAGACCGATCACCCGTGACCTCGCCTATCTTACCGCTCTCTACCCCGGAGGAACCCGGGAGCGGAAGCGCGTCCTCCCCGACAGGTGCTCCTCGATCTCGCTCCGTGTCCTCCACACCGGCCTGAGCTGCTTCCTGGAGAAGAGCTCCAGCTGATCGGTGCGGTGCGGCGAGCCGGGCTGACTGGCGTTGCCGTATCCCATTACGGCCTCGGCCCGGACAGGAGTGGAGAACTCCAGGGCGAAGACGAAGGAATCACCACCCACAATCTCCATTCGTCCATCGTCGGCGGGCCGGTACCAGGCGGCGCGAAAGACCCCCAGCGGATCGCTGTATCCGTTGGCCGGTAGGTCCACACCGTCCCTCACCAGCCGGTGCACCTCCCCGAAGGGTACGTCCAGGGCACCGTACTCCTCCTCGACCTGCCGTGCCGCCGCCTCCAGGGCAGCCACGGCGGCCTCGGGATCTCCCAGTCCATCCGGTGAGGTCCGTGGGCTCTCTTCACTCCACCCATCTGCGAACATCCTTGTCACGCCGCGGCTCACCCGGGCCAACTCCTGGACCCACGCCACGAAGAGGACGGCGCCCCGGCTGTCCACCTCCGCCGCTCGGTCCCAGGCCTCCAAGACGTCCGCCGCCGCGCGAGCCAACTCGCTTCCCACGTCCCGTGCAGCCGGGATCAGGTCGTCCAGGAGCCGATCCGCCATCTCCATGCGCGTGGAGTGCTTGTAGGCCACCATCTCCTCGAAGGTCACGGACTCGTCCTCGAAGAGCATGCGGGCCGAGCGCTGGGGCCGGAACGCCATTCCACGGGGAGCCATGTATGGCGGATAGTCGTCGGCGTCGATGGCCTCGGGGAATGTCGTATACCAGGGCGGATCGTTGGCGTTCTGAAGCCACCCGCTCTCGGGGTCCAGGATCTGGGGCAGCTCCGCCATAGGATGTACTCGCTCCCAGAGATTTCCTGAGTCGTCACCCGGAATGATGCCCCCCCAGTAAGCGTCGTCCCCGTGGGGGCGCACCGGCACACGGCCATTGAAGAGGTGGTAGATGTGTCCGTCACGGTCCGCGTACATGGTGGTGAACATGGGGATCTGGAGAAGATCCAGGGCCGTCTCGAACTCGTCGAAGTTCGTGGCCCCGATCATCATCCAGTACTGGCGGAAAATGTGAGCCGTCTCCAGCCCCGCCACGCGCATCGAAAGCGCCCGGTCACCCCGTTCCCCCACCACGGGCCCGAAGATGGAGTAACGGATGGGAAGCACCTCTTCCCGCATGTCCCCGTTGTCACCCCTGACGAGCAGGGTGTCATGCCGGATCCGGAAGTCCTGGGCTTCGCCGTCCAGGAGGTAGCCATCTCCCCTGAGCGTCAGCTCGTAGAGGTCCATTCCGTCGTAGCTGTTCACCGTGTGGGTCCACCCGAGGTGCTCGTTGAAGCCGATCACGAGGGAGGGAATCCCCACCAGGGTGGCACCGTACGCGTTCACGTCGGGACTCACCAGCTGGGCCTCGTACCAGGTGTAGAGCCCGCTCCAGAGGAGATGGGGATTGCCCAGGAGCATGGCGTTACCGCTGGCTGACCGGGACGGGCCGATGGCCCAGGCGTTGGAGCCGGAGCCGGGAGGGAGGCCTTCGCCCTCCAGCGGATCGAAGCGCCACGACGGTGGGATCCGCTCGGGGCTCGAAATGAAGGTGAAGTGGATCGCCCTTTGCGTGTGGGCCAGAACATCCCACGGCTCCACGGGAAGGACCTGTTCCATCTCGTCGTCGATCCGCTCACGATGTGCGTCGGCGTAAGCGTTCATCCCCTGGGCAAAGTAGTCGAGGTAGCGGCGCATCTCATCGTCCTGCGCGTTGTACCAAGCCCTGGCCCGTCCGGGAATCTCCATGGTGCGGACCCACACGTCCGACTGAAGGTTGTCCTCGCCCCAATACTCGGCTGCTCGCCCTCGGGCTTCACCATAGAGCTGGAGAATCAGATCCGCGTGGCTCTCCATCTGGGCAGATCCGTAGGCGAAGAAAAGCTCCTCGTTGTTGACGGCGAAAATGTGGGGAACCCCGTAACTGTCCCAGAGGATCTCCGTCTCCGCTCCTCGGTCGCACCCACCAAGCGTAAGGGTGAAGAGGACGACGAGGGGCGCGCCGAGGCGCAGCAGCCGAAAACGTCCAGCGTGAACCATGTGGTGCACCTTCTTGTAGGTGTCTGGCGGTGGTGCGGCGGAAACGACGTGGGGAAAATATGGTTGGAGCGAGGCTCTGGGACGAGGCCCTGGGATGCTTCGCCCCTACCCACTCGCTCGGGTCAGGGCCTGAAAGCGCGGCATCTCCCGGAGGGACCGGAATAGAGGGTGTATGCGGAGGAGGGCACGGCAGCACGGGGCGGGCACGGCCATCAGGACTTCCAGATTATCCAGTGCAGCATCCTTGTCGCCCACAACCGTGTAGATCACAGCGAGACGCATCAGATTCCTGGACCCCTCCATCGCGTCCGCCTCCAGCGGGGTCATCTCCAGGGCTCTCTGTCCTGCTGCCACGGCCTCTTCGGCCCGGCCCAGTCCGGCCAGAGCGATCCCCAGCATGCCGTGGAGGGGGGCGTGGTTGGGATCCTCCAACACGCGACGTTCCATCTCGACCCGGAGCGAGTCACAGAACGCCTGGGCCAACTCGGCTTCTCCCCGTCCCAGGTGCAGGCCGGCCCGAGCCAGGAAGTAGGGGCCACGGTCCACCGTCGTGTCGGCTGGCATCCGCTCCAGCTCCGCACCGAAGTCCTCACTGAGGAGGCCAAACCAGAGACCCCCGTCCGGGGCTGCCACCAGATGGCTCACCACTGTCTCCGAATCGGTGAGCGCAGCCGCTTCCCTCAGCACCCCCTCTGCGGCCTCCATTTCTCCGTCCCGCGCAAGGAGCAGTCCTGCCTTCCCCAGATACGCGTCCACGATCTGAGGCTCCAGCGAGATTGCACGGTCGAAGTTCCGGAGGGCCTCCGGGTAGCTTCGCATCCAGAGGTGGGTCTCCGCCAGCCGGTACGCGGCGGTTCGGCCCCGGGGGTCCAACGCGGATGCCCGCGTCAGAGTCGCCACCGCCTCATCCCATTTGCCCTGTGCCCTCAACACCAAACCCAGCACATAGTGAGAGAACCAGCTGCTGGGGCGCATGCGGATCGCCTCCCGCACTCCCACCTCGGCTTGGGCGAGTTCGCCCGTCGCGTAGAAGTAGAGGCCACGGGTGAAAGAGGCCGCTGACTGGTCACCCATCAGGGCGTAGGCCCGGTCACTTGCTCTCTGTGCCTCGGCGAGATGCAGCCCGTCCCGGTCTCCCACGGCGAACGCAGCGAGATGTGCCCAAGCCAGTGCGGCATAGGCGAGGCCGAAGGTGCTGTCGGCTTCAACCGCTTGGGAGTATAGGAGAATGGCCCGCTGGTTGTCCTCCAGCGTGGCGCTCCGGTAGTAGAACACGTTTCCACTGACAAAGGAGAGCCATGCCTCCGGATCCACAGTGGGGTTCGACTCCAGCCGCTCCCGTTCCGGCGCCAGGATGACGACGTCCAGCGCCTCCGCCACCCGCTCGGCGATATCCGCCTGAACCTGGAAGATCCGTCCCCTCGGCTCCCGATAGACATCTTCCCAGATCGTTTCACCGTCAGAGGCGCGCACGA
>SDBT01017813.1_pt1 | contig 11195 bp, 11 predicted proteins | sample 2277101 | NCBI WGS metagenome assembly SDBT01 (sample SAMN10404973, study PRJNA504765) | marine sediment metagenome | isolation source: marine sediment core GS10_PC15, 103 cmbsf | place: Arctic Ocean: Southern Knipovich Ridge | collected 2010 | reverse complement strand
TCTAAACATAACAAATTAGATAAATGTCCATTATGTCGCAAAGAAATAGTAATGGTAATTAGAGTATATAAAAGCTAATTAAATAAAAATATAATAATTTATATTTGAACACAGAATTTATATATATTATTATTATTTTTACATCTGAAAATATATATTAATTTATATTTGAACACAGAATTTATATATATTATTATTTTACATCTGAAAATATATATTAATTTATATTTATATTAATAATATAAATTTAAGTATTTTATTATGCTTGTATTGTATAATTCCATCCATATATTTTTTCTAATTTAAATATAACGTTAAGTCGTTCCAATTCAGTCAAACATATACCCAAATAAGTGTCTTCAAATTCACATGCATCTTTGTCAAAAAAAGTAATATGTGTGCTTTGTAAAGATTTATGCATTCCATTATTCCCATTAAGATCAAGATATAATGTTCTTTTACCTTTTTTAGTATCTGTTATTACGGCCATTCCAAGTAAAATATTTAATTCTGTTACTAAATTAACAATAGTTTTAATTATTTTTTCATCATTATTATATTTACTAAAGTCTATTTTAGATTCATCTAATATAATTGGTTCAAATCCTGTTTTAATGTTCTTTGTTTTATGGTATTCTTCAATCCTATCATCATTTTCTAAGTATTTGACTCTTCTATCATAAGCTCTTTGTGCTTTATATTCAAAAAATTCTAGAGACATATTTGTATTATCAACTGCTATTTTTAATATTTCATCTTTATATATAGGATTAGTACATTCTAAAAGTCCAGTTCTATCATAAGAACCCCTAAATAACCCACCTGAGACATTATCCATTTCATCTGTATCTATAAGACCAATTTTTAATGTATTCTCGAGAACGGGGATATTTCTCCATACTACATCATTTAGTCCAGTCAAAGAGATAAATAATGCTAATTGCATTATTACATCTTTCATTTCTACATATTTAGTTCTATATATGTGTTCTTGCACGGAAGATAAAGAATTAAAATTTAATTTTTCTTCTATAATAATCAATGTATCTTTACAGAAAATAAGTTTGGATTTAGGAACTACTAAAAGATTTAAATTGTTATCATTACATACTTTTTTTGCATATAAAACCTTTTTATATCTATTTACAATATTTTTGATGTATTCTGATGTATATTTACATTTTACCGATTTAAAAATATACTTATCTAGTTTGTAAAAAGAGAAAATATTATATTTTGCTGAATTGTATTTTATTCTTTCATCATATTTTGTGTATATCATATTTCTTAAAATATTTACATCTTCGTCTGGGAAGTCTAAATCATATTCAGCTAATTCGAAGTTATCGAAAACATTTTTTTCTTTTTTTATTTTCTTAATAAACTCTTCATCTACTTTCATATCTTTAAATATTACATTTCTTCTAAATCCATTTTGGTCTATAATTCCACTTAGTATATTTTTACATTTTTTGTCTAATGAATTATATATTTTTGTTTTTATGTCTTTATATTTTTCAGTATTTTTTATATCATTAAGTACTTTTCTAACTAGATCTTCATCTACATTATTTTCTTTTGTTGGTTCAGATATATGTGTAAATATACTAGTAATATCCCTGACGTTTTTTGTTACATCGTTTATCATTCTACCAATCATTTTTATTTTATTTCTTTGGAGTTCTACTTTTTTTCTTGATTTGGTTAATATGAAATCACTTTCATTACTTACTTCAATAAATTTTGTGATGCTTTCTAATGTGCGTTTCAGAAATGATTCATACTTTTCTAACTTTGTTTTTCCTAATCTATTTTTTGCAACAATCATACTTTTTTCAAATTCATTTAGGTCATACTCACCGTCAAGATACAATTTAAATTCGTTATCAAAATAATTATCTATATTATATGTGACAAATTCAATAAAATAATAACGTTCACTCCAAGATTCATGTAAAATTAAATAAAGAGAGTATATTTTTCCTAGATTACTCATTATTTCATTCTTGTCTTTCATTTTTAGGAACGACAATGCATTTACTTTTGAATTAGTACTTTTAATTGATATTTCTTCATCTATTTTATTTATTAATTGTAAGATTCTTAAATTATTTTCATATGAATATAGTAAGTTCGCTAGTTTTTGAGTTTCTTTATCAAAAACAATGCTAAGATTCCAAGAGATATTACAATTATTTATTTCTCTACGCGAATCATTAATAAATGTAATGATGTCAAGTATTTCGAACTGTTTCTTGGTTATATCAATACCATCATTTTTATCACGTATAATATTCTTTTTTAAATTTAATTCTTCTACAATTATATTAATATTTTTTTCAAAGTGATATATAATATAGTCATCTGATTGTTTATTAACTAAAACAGTTAATCCTTCGAATATTTTTCCTTTAAATATATTACCACTATTTCGCCCCATACCATAAAAAGACTTTGTATTTTCATCATATGCCAAAGTACACCCTTTAGATATTTTTGAAGTATCAAAATTTTGTTTTATTGTTGAAAACATTTATATATATTTTTGTAAATATAAATAATAAAATATCTGTCATTTTATATTAAAAATAAATATATAACTATATAAAATATGATATATTAATTATTTTAATTAATATATATAACTTATATCATGAATAATCGCCCTGTCACTATCGCCCTGGTTGGGGAGGTTGACTCGGGGAAATCGTCATTGATTGGTGTATTAAGTAGTGGTATTAGCGATGATGGTAATGGAAAGTCTAGGTCAACATTATTGACTATGAAGCACGAAAGGGAGAAGGGAAGAACTAGCAGTATCCATACAGTAATAACCAATATAAATGGAACATTAGTTAGATTCTTAGATTTGGCTGGTCATGAAAAATACATACATACTACATTGAGTGGTTTAACCAAATATTACCCAGACTATGCTCTATTGCTCATCGGAGGACAGAGAGGGGTAACTCCAATGACCATAGAGCACATAAGAATATGTGTCAGCTTAGAATTACCAGTGATTATATGCATAACTAAAATGGACATCACTCCTGTTGATGTACTAAATAATACAATAACTATGACGAAAAGGTTATGCAAACAAGCTAGAATTAAATTCCAATATATTATACATAATGAAGATACTATGATTAGGTGCATAAAGGCGTTTGATATGTACAAAAAGAATGTATGTCCTATTATAAAAATATCTAATATTACTGGTTATGGATTAGACCATCTAAAAATATTTATAAGTAAATTAAAATATAATAAAAATAATGATAGAATACTAAATGAATTTATGATTGATAATAAAATAAATTATTTATTTACTATATATAAGCCATATTATGTTAGAGGTATAGGTATTGTCCTATATGGATTAAACAGAGGAAATGATATAAAAACTGGAGATGTTCTAAAAATAGGACCTATATACGGAAAATATCATAATGTCAAAATAAGATCAATACACGATAAAGATAGAAATGATTCCTATATATTACCAAATAATTCCATAGGTTGCCTTGCCATAAGATGCTTAGATAAAAATATTAAATTAACAAAAAGGATAATGAAAAAAGGTCAAGTAATCATAGATACGCCTATAATAGTTACCGGATTAATTGTTAAAGTACAATTATTTAATCAATCAATAACCATAAGGAGAAATTATAATTCTTATATATATTGTTGTAATATGGCAACTTCGTCTAAAATAATAGACATTGCAAATAATAAAGGAGAAAAGGTTGATTTGATTAGAACAAATGATTATGCTGAAATTACATTTGAATTATATACATCACAATTCATATATCCTGGAGAAAAATTATTATTAAGAGATGGAAAAATAAGAGGTGTTGGTATTATTAAAAATATTATAAGTAAATAAATATAAATATATATTGTATGCATAATTTGTTAGTTAAATATATTCCAACTAACGAATTATGCATACAATGTATATTTATATTTATTTTATGTTGTATTATTGAATTAATAATGTATATAAAACGATAATAAATGCGTATTTTAGATGAAATATAGTCACTTTGATGCAAAATTTAATAAACGATAGAATTAAAATATTGAGCAAATTTGGTAAAACGGATGCTCTTGCATATGTAGGAGCTAAATCAATAATAGGAGATTCATTGTCCACTAATAAAAAATATATACCATTACATGAATTATATATGTATCAAGTAATGGATATAGGATCAATTATAAATAAAGGATTAAGACAAAATAGATTAAGTTTATTTTTATATAATATATACAATAATATGATAAATAGTTTATCAAAACATAATTGCATAGGAAAAAATATTACAGTTTTTAGGGGTATACCAAATGTAGATATACAAAATGTAAAAATAGGAGATATAATTAGTGATAAAGCATTTAATTCAGTATCATTAAATCCTGGAGTTTCAACATTTTTTGGTAATATATTGTTAATTATACACCTTAGAAAAAATGATAAATTGATGTTTGTCAATGGTCATGATAATCTATATTCTGATATATTTGAATGTATTTTACCATGTGAAATGAAATATAAAATTATTAGTAAACATAACTTTATTATTCATAATAAAGAAACTAAATGTTTTATTCTTGATAGTTTAGGACATACATTAAAAAATAAAATAATAAATATAGATTTAAATTTTGATATACTATACATAAAAAATATAGTTCAACATGTCAAATTATTAAAAGGTAATATGGATAAACCTATATCTAGCCAAATAATATTAAGCTATAAACTCACACTTAATAATAGTTCAGATATAAATTGTGTTAAACGTATTCATGAAATAGGACATTTTGACGATCACCATGAATTATATATAAATATAATGAGTAAAAAAAATTATACACATAATATTATTAAAAGTTTAATATTATATCTAGGACTGTTTTCAGGTACAATTTCGTGTATACAAACAAAGTGTAGCTCAGAAATATATTCTATTAGTTAAAATAGAATCACTCGTATCTCTCAACTTTGTTAGAATTTCCTTTCTTATTATCATACGCTGGATAAATATAGGCATTAAATTATTAAATGGAAAAAACGTTGTAACTACATTCCTATCCTCAAATTTTAATTCCTCACATCTATGTTCAATATCTAGTACTGATTCATAATGTTCTTCACAATTCCATACTCTTCTAAACTTAGAACTATAGCATAGTGAGTATGTTTGCTGCATACTAATTTAGTTTTTTTATATTTTTTATATTTTAAGTATATTATATATTTTGTATGAATATAATATATAAATAAACATTGTATGCATGATTCGTTAGTTAAATATATTCCAACTAACGAATCATGCATACAATGTTTATTTATATTGAATCTACACCCCTATTTTTTTATATTTACTTTGTATCTTTTACTAGTATTCCTGCGACAACATACTTTTTTCTACTGCAGCAATCATAGAGAAAACCCTTTTCCATATTATTACTATAATGCTTAAGGTTTGAATATTTATCAAATCCTTTACTATTCACCAGTCCATAAGCTCCAACATATTTGGAAATGAAATCATCCATGTTATCAAAAAGATGATATTCAGTGTGCGTCTTCTCTTCGAATGTGTGACTATGAGGATTAGTGCAACATCCTGAGTGGGTTTTCTCTTCAGTTCTTACATAAAAACAAATGATCTCGGTCATAGTAGAAGTAGAAGTACCAGGATTTAGGTACTAGGATTTAGGTACTAGGATTTAGGTATTAGGATTAAGAGTATAGGATTAAGAGTATAGGATTAATAGTATTGTAGTTAGTTAGTTTGTGATAATAAAATCATATATTTGATATATACTCAATTTATCCATCGTTTATATGTGCATAGTTCAATATAAATAAACATTGTATGCATGATTCGTTAGTTAAATATATTCCAACTAACGAATCATGCATACAATGTTTATTTATATTGAATCTACACTCCTATTTTTTTATATTTACTTTGTATCTTTTACTAGTATTCCTGAGGCAACATACATTTTACTACTGCAGCAATCATAGAGAAAATCCTCGTCAATATTATTACTATAATGCTTAAGGTTTGAATATTGATCACATCCTTTACTATTCACAATTCCATCATCTCCAACATATTTGGACATGAAATCGTCCATGTTATCAAAAATATGATATTCAGTGAGTGCCTCCTCATCAAATGTGTGACTATGGGGGTTAGTGCAACATCCCGAGTGACCCCTCTCTTCAGCTCTTACATTAAAGCAAATGATCTCGGCCATAGTAGAAGTAGAAGCAGAAGTACTAAGATTTAGAGTATTGTAGTTAGTTAGTTTGTGATAATAAAATCATATATTTGATATATACTCAATTTATTCATCATTTATATATACATAGTTCAATTAGTTCCGACAATATGAACAGAGATGATCAGGATATTATTAACACCAAATTTATATTTACTGATTAACACATTTTTTCTTATCCAGTATATAATAATTTATATATAATGGATTCTATATACATAGTAACTAATGTAAATAATATAAACTTTTTAAGCTCAACTATAACTTTAATATTGTTTATATATATAAACAGTTTACAATCATCCATGTTATTTACTGAATATATAGTCAATCTGATTCGAAGTGTTTACCGAATACAGATTCTTTACCAAGTAATACTCTTCCTATTATGAATCCTAGTAGTCCTACTGCAAATATCCCTATAACATAAAATATTCTCAATGTAGGGTATTGAAAATTAACAATTAACGAATAAATAAATGCCCAAGCTGCCCAAAATATTAGAAAATATAAGAACCCATAACTGAGAGGGGAAAATACCACAGATATGACAAATGTGAACACTATCATAAATACCATGGAACCATACCCATATCTTCCAAGGGGGGTGCCACGAAGGGAAGTTCCATCTGATCCCTTTGGCCCATCTAAATCTGTTACATTATTTCCATATATTATTTTATTATTGAGTGGATCGTATGAATTGCTATAGTTTGGAGCCTTTGTACTTCTCATTTTGATACTATGTGGAACGGACATTTGTGATGAATATGTAGGAACTTGTTCTGATGATGCGCCTCCTAATGAAGGAATTGATGAGGAGGTAGATGTGTCAGTTGATCTAGGTATAAGATATGAACTATCGGGAAGATCGAGCGGACCTACTGAATCGAATATGCTTGACATGATGATATTTTATTATTAATGATAATTTTATTACACAATTATATTTTTGAACATAGTGATATTTTATATATTATATAAAATATCTTGAACATATAAATTATATATATTATTTTTATATATTTAAATTATTATATTAGTAGTGTCTTCTATATCTCCTAGATCCACTATATCCGCGAGATCTATTCGATGATGAGCCAATCAATCCTCCTAATGCAGCTCCTCCTAATCCACCTACAAGGGCTCCTCCTGCTCCTCCTGCAATGCCACCAATAGCTGCACCACCTAATCCACCGATCAATATTCCAGTCGCGGTTGGGTCCATATTACCATGTTCAATGTCAGGAGGACCATCAACTGATGTATCTAGGCTACCATATAAATATGTAATGGCATGGGCAAAATGCTCAATATCATTATCACTGCAAATAACCTCAGAATTATTATGAATATCAAAATTTATAGGACTATTATTAATGTAAAAATATGCGTATTTGATAACATATGCAACACAATAATGGTCAATACTATCCTTTTGTTGAGGGTGCCTTGGGTCCATGTTGAAAGTATATGATGGAAATATTGATTTTATGTATTCATTGATCATATTTTGGTAATGATGCTCCATAGGATCGAACCTCAAAACTGTCTTATTCTTCTTATTTATTATAAGAAGATTAGAGTGTCTACTTATAATCTCTTCTCCATCCCTTAATTCAATGATAATTCTCAAAATAGATGGGTATAAAATATCATTGTCTATTTGTATGGGCGCATCCATATCTGCTTCAACGTCTTTATTTATGTAATTAACTGATAAAACAAGTGGTTCTGTTATCAAACCAGGATAATCTTCTTGTGTTAGTACTTTATTAAAGTATCTTCCATCCAAACTATATGGATATGTATGGTCTTCGTAATTCATTAATTTGTTCATTTTATAATAATTATTATATTTTATATTGAATAATAAAATTTATGTATAAATTATATCCTATAATATATTCGTCTAATTATATATTTTTACCTTATATAAGATATAATTTATAATTCATTTTTTATATAAATATACAAAATTTATGCAAGATAATATATAATTTAAGCAGTCTTATTATCACTATTACTATTACTATTACTATTACTACATCTGATTTATATATATTGAAGTACGATTTGTCAGGGGATCGTAGCTCATATCACATACACATTTAATAGAACACAATAAAAACGATGGATAAATTGAGTATATATCAAATATATGATTTTATTATCACAAACTAACTAACTAACTACAATACTATGACTACTATGACTGCCTCTATTCCTGTCACATTTGCTCCTACCTCTCGCATCAACTTCGGTGAACCAGAGTTCGCAGTTCCGGGCAATCACAGCCGATCCACTTATGAGAAGCCCACAAAGAAGAAGCCTCTCACCCAAGGAAAGCTGTACAAAATGTTCAGGGTAGGACTTGATGGAATCTTCTCCAAAGTCCTCAGTCACGACCTTGATACACTCAAGCCCGAAGAGTACTCCTTTATTCTTTTCTTTTCTGAGAGGATGTGGACCCAGATGTTCTGGACACACATGAAGAAGAACTTTATTTCTCTTTACTGGGATAAGGAACACACTAAAATCCTCTTTGAATGGTGCTCAGAGATGAAAACTTATGTAAATTGTCTTGCGGATCGAGACCTTTACATTGTTAGACATATATGTTCGCGCAGGGGAGTCGATGAATGCATCGCGGACGACTTCAGCGTTGCTTTCCCTCTCCCTAGTATTCCTGTTATGCCTAATTTCCTCAAGTACAATGTTGAATCTAACACTGCACTGCACCTTAAATAATTATTTCATCTCTGCTAATTACTAACTAAACTAACTAAAAAATAACTAAAAATTACAAAAACTAAAAAACTAACAAATATTATATCATTATCTAGTCATTGTTCGATTAAAATTCGAACAATGACTAGATAATGATATAATATTTTAATTCTATATATATTAAACTATAATAATTTAGTCATATAATATTTCTTTTGACATTTCGGTAGAGGCTTTATCTATAAGATTGTATAAATTTTCTTCATTTCTTGCCATAAGTTTAGGTTTAAGTACATCTTTCCATTTATTCTTATATTCTGGATATTCTATATCCAATTCTTTTATTTTATCTAGTTTATCCCTATATAGTTTCTCATATTTATTCATTTCTCTCTTTACAATTTCATAATATGATTTATCTTTGGAGGCCAACCACCACTGGCGCGTATAATATTCAATTGACCCCTTGTTCATTTCTTTCTCAATGTCATTATCTATGTCCTTTCTCATCTTATCCATTTTTTCTCTTTCTTCTTGAATCTTAATCCTTTCCCTTCTAGTTTGTTCCAATATTAATTCCTCCTTGTCTAAATTAATATCCTTTGCATTATTTTTCACATTTTTTGGAATATTTCCGTTCGATATATATTGCCACTCATACATCTCCTGAATCCAAATTGAACTCACATCTGTCTGTTTTATCACAGCCTCCCTTCTTTTATTTGCTTGCTTATATGAACTATATGAACCTAAGTTAATCCACATACCTCGAGGAGTGGATAAATCATCAGCATCATCAGATACCAATTCCTTGAGTGGGACCAAAAAATATCCGACAACAGAGAAATTTTGTCCAGGTTCTCTCTCTACATTTTCTAATTTTTTCAAGTCATTTACTGTATATAAAGAGTTCATATTTTATTATATAATATAATTGTATATATTATACTACAATAATTAATCATCATTTTATTATTATTATGATATTTTATATCTATATAAAATAGAATATAAAATATAAAATATAAATATAAAATATAAAATATATTTGTATCAATGTCATCATTGATAGATAGCACAGATAATATATCAAATGATTATGGAAAAACACCTAGAAATAATCTTACAACTAAAAAAATAATATCACTTACAATTTTAGTCATAATATTGACCCTTATTGTAGCATATATATTTTATTATTTATACACAAATTCTAATACTGAATATACCGAGAATAATAGTTTTCTAGTGAATCAAGACCTTATAAGCTCAAATAAGCTCAAATAAGTTCAAATAAATCATATAAACTAACACAAGGTGCTAGGATTTTCATACAATAAAATATAAGCCATTTGTATGAAATGAATATTGCTCGTAATGGGTATAATTTTAATATTTTACATAATTTATCGAATTATGTATACCCACAAATATATATATATATAATATTTATCAGAAAAAAAATTATATCTAATAAAAAGAAAAATTATTTCATATAGCCCAATTTTACGTAATTCAATTAATTCCATCAATACAATGTCAATTCGTATTGTAAAACCGTTCGACCATTCAAAGGTTGATACTTCATTCAAATTAGAATGGAAGGTTGATAACCTTCACATTAATAAAAAAAGCAATGTCCGCATTATTATGGATGGACGTGTAATTAACTATTGTGAGGATCCTCACAATAGAAGCATAACTGTTAAACCTTCTGAGGGTAAACATACATTGTGTGTTTCCCTTTATGATTATAGGCAACAGAAAATCAATGAACATACTATCAACATTAAATCTGTTCACACTAAAAATAATAAAATGATTATCCATCCCAAAAAGAAAATGCATACACTTGGTGGATATGGACATGGACATGGACATGGACACTCCAGTACTGATTGTGACTGTAGCTCGTCTTCCTCAAGTTCCTCTTGTTCCAGTTCTAGCTCCAGCTGCTCCTCCAGTTCAAGTTCGGAATGTGATTGTGATTCAAGCTCCTCTTCTTCCTCTTGCTCAAGTTCCTCATCTTGCTCATGTGAAAGTGACCCCTGCTGCCCCATCCCAGGGCCTACTGGACCTCAAGGACCCAAGGGTTATAAAGGTGACCAAGGTGACAAAGGTGACAAAGGTGACAAAGGTGACAAAGGTGA
>SDBT01017812.1_pt1 | contig 11196 bp, 8 predicted proteins | sample 2277101 | NCBI WGS metagenome assembly SDBT01 (sample SAMN10404973, study PRJNA504765) | marine sediment metagenome | isolation source: marine sediment core GS10_PC15, 103 cmbsf | place: Arctic Ocean: Southern Knipovich Ridge | collected 2010 | reverse complement strand
TCAACTTCGAATCCACAATGAGCAGGAAATCCTTGAACATAATGTTTTTTTAAAAATTCAAATCTTTTATTATTCATTTAGAATTTTCTCTATTCCTTCTTCTCTTTTCTTAAAAACATATATAATTAGTAATTGTAGAGCACATTTAACTTTTTATGCTTTACTCTTTCTAATTTTAACAAAAAAAAAAAATAATCTTTTGTTTAAAAGAATGTGGGACATTAATTTAATTTTTATAATACAAGAAAATAGATTTCTTTTTATATCATGAGTATTTGCTTTCTTTTCTTTAATATCTCAAAAAAGTAATTTTATTATGTTATACAAAAAATATAGGAATTAAACAAGGGAGTTTAAAAAAAAAAGTTTTTATTATGATCGAAGCAATTTTTAAGACCGAAAAAGCAATTGTAGATGAGGAATTAAGAAAATATTTTACATCTTTATATAAAAAAGAAAAGGATGTTCTTCTTAAGGATTTTATAAACCAACTAGACATTTTTATATTAAATAAGAAAGCAAAAAGAATTCACCCTATTTTATTAATTGCAGCCTATGCAGGTATTGTAAATCCAATGTATTTAGAAGATCAAATAGAACAAATTCGTGAAGTATCTATAGCAGTTGAATTATTACATAGTGCTCATTTAATTCATGATGATCTTTTAGATGATGATACGATAAGAAGAGGTACACCTACTTTTCATGTGCAATTAAGGAATGAATTAAATCAAGTTTATAAAGATATCGATCTCCCTAATAAAGATGAATTTGTTGGATTGTATGGACGAGATATGAGTATTTTAGGAGGAACCCAAGGGTATCTTTTAGGATTAGATATTCTAAAATCCTCGAAATTTCCAGAAAAAATAAAACTATTAGCTATTAATGAGTATACAGAAGCAATGGATTTCTTAATGAAAGGACAATTGATAGAAGAATACATGAATTATAACAACATTACAATGTCATTAGAGCAATATTTGAATATTGCTGAATACCAAAAAGCAAGGATATTTGAAAAATCGACAAAAATCGGAGCAATACTAGCAAAAGGGAATATTCATTATCAAATAAAACCATTAAGTGATGCTATGTTAAGTATTGGGCAAGCTCATGCCATTCGAGATGATATTCTTGATTTAGAAGATGATATTAAAAGTAAGAAAAAGAAAATTATATACATTTTAGCTGTTCAAAATACAGATGAAAATCAATCTAAGAGTTTGAATGAGATATATCATAAAGATGCATTAACAAAAAACGACATAAAAGAAGTCGAAGATATCTTCACAAAAACTAACGCCATGATGATTGCTGAACATTTAGCTAAAAATTTAGCAGAACAATCAAAAAATTATTTAAAAGCCATATATCCCGATTTAAATAAAAAACAAAAAGTGTTTTTTAACGAATTCTCGGATTTTGTTTCTAAAAGAGATTTTTAATTTATGTTAGAACATAGGGCATCTGTTGTCTCTTTAACATTAGATTATTTAATTCTTTAAAAACTACTAGAACATTAAAATTTTCTAAAGCAGATGTCCTGTAAAAACCATCCAACTGTTTTTCTTTCATAAATTTATGAATTACTTCATCACTAATGATTTCTGTTTCGGGGACCTTGTCTAGTAAATCACTTTTACTCGCTACTAGAATTATAGGAATTTTTGAATTCCCTGTGCTCTCAGTCAATTGTTCATACCAAAACTCCAGCTTGTTAAAAGAAATTTGACTAACTGAATCAAACACTAAGAGAGCACCATTAGCACCTTCTATGAATTTGGGGATTAAAGGTTTAAACCTTTCTTGACCACCAAAATCGAAGATTGAGTTGATTAAAAATCCTTCACTTGAAGGGTCCTTCATTTGGAGGGTGTTCTGGTGGCTCTGTGAATATTTTTCTTCTGGTTCTTCTTTTAAATCAATTTTTAGATGAATTGAATGAAAATTTAATCCAATTGTAGGAGAAGTATCGAAATTAAATGAATTGAAGCAGTAGCGATTGAAAAGACAAGTTTTTCCGACTGAGCTGGCGCCACAAATTACCGTCTTAAAACTGAAAAGTATATCTCTTCTATCATAACTCATCGATTTATACACCATAGAATTTTGTTGAATCAATAATCCATTGCGAATTTCTTATTATAAATTATTTAAGAGAATTATTAAAACCTTAAATATTTTGCTTGAAAAGTTAATAATCCTTTAAAATTATAAATAAAGTAATCCAATTTGATTTTTCTATGAATTATAACAATAATATCTAAAAACCTAATTTGTTTAATTTATATTGTAAGGAAGATAGTAATAATTTTTAAACAAAATTTTATCTTAAAAAGTATGTCTATAAAAATCCCACCTAGTCAAATTGTTATTAGACCTCCAGTTGAAGCTTATTCTGTTTTAATACCCGTTACTGGAGGATGTTCATGGAATAAATGTGCGTTCTGTGGAACTTATAAGGGGATTTATGGAGTTACCCAGGATTATGCCATAAGACTCTTAGATGATGTAAAAAAAGATATCGACAAGGCTGCTGAATATAATTATCATGGATTTCCAGTATTTTTAGCAGGAGGTAATCCTACTTCAGCACCGACAGATTATTTAGCTGAAATCGTTAAATATATAAGAATTAAATTAAAAAATGTACCGCGAGTAAGTTGTTATGCTAAAGCTTTAGATATCTTAAGAAAATCCGATGAAGAATTAAAAACTCTAGCAGAAGCAGGATTAGATATTGTATATATGGGACTCGAAAGTGGATCAAATAAAGTACTTAGAATCATGAAGAAAGGTACCAATGCTGAATCAATGATAAAGGCAGGAAAGCGAATTTTAGATGCTGGTATTAAATTGTCATTATATATTATCTTAGGTTTGGGAGCTCATGAATATTCAGAGGATCATGTTAAAGAAACTGCTCGAGTGTTAACTGAGATTAACCCAACCATCTTTAGATTCAGAACATTAAATATGATGCCAGGAACTCCCCTTTATGATGAGTGGAAGGCAGGCGAATTTGAATTATTGAGCCCTGCAGAAAATGTAAAACAAGAAAGAGATATTATTGCAAATCTAGGTGAAAATGTTACCTCTCAGGTTTTTAACGATCATGTTTCTAATTATTGTTCAATTGAGTCAGCAAATATAAGAATTGATAAAGAAATGTTCATTAAAACTTTAGATTCTTATATTAGTGATCCAACTATCCAAAATATGACAAGAAAGAACTTAACTCGAATGTAATGGTTTTAGGATTAGCTTATTTTGAATCTTTAGGTAATCTATCAATTATTTTAATTGATTTTTTTATATTCTGAGACTGTTTCTACTAGAAAAACAATAATTCTGTATATCTGTATAATTGAATAGGTTTACATCAATATTTCTTATATTTTATTAATTAAGTTGAGATAAAATCATTTTTTTTTCTTATTTAAAAATTTAAAACACACAAAATTTTTTAAACTAAATTTTCTTTATTATTAAAATTTAAAACTATTCAAAATAATTTTTTCAATTAAAATAAATTTTAAGAAAAGAAACGGAGACATAAAATTGACAGAGAAGTATAGAAATAAAATACATCATAAAGAATTAATTGCGACATTTGACGACATACTAATCTTACCAGGATTTACAGATTTCGAACCAATCGATGTAGATATTTCAATAAAACTAGGAAAATACCATTTTAATTTACCTATAATGTCATCTGCTATGGATACAGTTACTGAAGATGAGATGGCTATTAAAATGGCTTTATATGGAGGTTTGGGTGTACTACATCGTAATTGTTCTTATGAAAGACAATTAGAAATGGTAAGAATCGTTAAAAGAGCTAGATCGTTTGTAATCGATGATGAACATATAGCTACAATTAAACCAAATGAACCTTTAGCCCGAGCAAAATTTATGATGGAAAATTATAATATTAGCGGTCTTGTTGTTGTAAATGAAGAACAGAGGGTTTGTGGGATCTTTACTAAAAGAGATATCCCCTTTATGGAATCTGATTTAAAAAATGGCAGCATAAAAGATTATATGACTAAGGAAGTAGTTTCTATAAAACCAGGAGTTTCAAGAGAAGAAGCCTTAAAAACTTTATTTAAATACAGAATAGAAAAATTACCTATAATTGATGACAAAGGAATATTACAAGGATTAATAACTAAAAAAGATCTTACTCCCGAATTTCCATTTGCTTCCAAAGATGAAGATGGGCATCTATTATGTGCTATAGGTTTGTCTCCTAAATTCCCCGAATCAAGTCATGCGCAAAATATGTTGAAAGAATTAGAAAAATATGTTGATATCTTCTTTATTGACGTAGCTGATTTTTACAAGAAAGCAGATATCGAAGGTACTAAAAAATTAATGAAATTCTTGGATTCAGATTTTGTATTAGGAAATATTGGAACATACCAGGCAGCTGAGCATTTAATGACGAAATCTGATTTTCCTGAGGAGAAATTTATAGGTTTAAAGGTTGGTATGGGTTCAGGTTCAATATGTACAACTTCTACTCAAACCGGAGTAGGCGCACCCACACTTTTTGCTACAGCTCAAGTTGCTGATGCCATATTAGATTATAATCCAAAAATAGGATTAATTGCTGATGGAGGATTTAAAAATCCTGGTGATCTTCCAAAAGCTTTTGCAGCTGGTGCGGATATGATAATGTCTGGTCATTTATTTGCAGGAGCAACTGAGAGCCCAGGATTTATCGACACAGTACAAGGCAGAAAAGTAAAAGTTTATAGAGGTATGGGTTCGAAAAATGCAAGGGAAATCGGTTTTATTTCAGATCGTTATATAGAAAGCTCAAAAATGATAACAGAAGGAGTGAGCGATTATGTCCCATACGTGGGTGATTTATCGGGAGTTTTAGCAACTTTAAAAGAAGGTCTAACTAATGGTATGATATATGCAGGTGCTAAATCTATTAATGAGATGAAAAGCGCATCAATTGGTATTGTTTCGGTTGTAGGGACACGTGAAACTCAACCACATGATCTTTTAGGAAAATATTAACTTATATCTTTTAGAAATAAAATCAAATAAGTGTACTCTCAAATCCACTTATTAAACCTATATTAAATAAGTTTTAACGAGAATAAACTTTACTTTGGAATTAATATTTTTACAATTTATTTATATGAAAATAAACGAATTGATTTATTATGAAACCAATAAAACGAGCTCTTGTTAGTGTTTTTGATAAAAGTTTTGTTAAAGAATTCGTAAAAGAATTAGTGAATGATTTTGGTGTCGAAATTCTATCTACAGGGGGTACTGGCAAACTATTAGAAGATAGTGGAATTAAATATACTAAAATTTCGGACTATACTGAATCTCCTGAAATGTTTGAGGGTAGAGTAAAGACTTTACATCCAAAAATAGAAGGAGGGATATTATATCGAAGATGGTTTAAACAAGATGTTCAAGATGCTCAGAAGTACAATATACCTCCCATTGATATGGTTGTATGTAATTTATACCAATTCAAAGAGGCTATTAACAAACCAGATATAACCATTGACGAGGCTCTCGAGTTAATTGATATAGGTGGCCCTACTATGATACGAGCAGCAGCTAAAAATTTCCCAGACGTGGTTGTAGTACCAAATCCTTCATATTATGATCAAATTTTAGATGAGTTAAGAGAACATGGAGGAATAACTGATGCAACAAGAGCTAAATTAGCTCAAGAGGTATTTATTATAATGGCAGATTACAATGCAGCCATTGCAAATTATTTACAAAAATATTTTCACCCAGATCTAATCATGGGAAAGTATTTCATCAAAATATTTGAAAAGATTCAAGATTGTAGATATGGGGAAAATTGGGATCAAGCAGCAGCCTATTACAAAGACATATCTTCGAAATATGGACTCTATAATTTTAAAAAATTAAGTGGAAAACAAATTTCATTTAACAATTATCTAGATATTGACTCTTGTATGCAAATTCTTCTAGATTTTGGTACTAAGCATTACGTGACTGCAATCTTAAAGCATACTAGTCCTAATGGTATAGCAGTTGACAAAAAAAATCAATTAACATCTGTGACAAAAGCATTTAATACAGATCCTTTATCTGCATTTGGAGGAATCTGGGGAGTTAACAAAGAGCTCACAAAAGAAGTAGCTGATTTTATTATCAATGAGGAGAAAATCTTTATAGAAGTTTTAATGGCACCCTCTTTTGAAAAGGAAGCCCTTGAAATTTTAAAGCAAAAATCAAGTCTAAGAATTATAGAATTTAAAGATTTTCTTGATAAAAGAAATGAAATATATAGTCATCTCGAAATAAGGGGAATTTTAGGAGGAATATTAATTCAGGAATATGATTTTAAACCAATTATTAAAGAGTGGAACGTAGTTAGTAAAAAAAATGTGAATGATGCTGAAAAAGAAGCGTTAATCTTTGCCTATAAAGTTTCAAAGTGGGCTAAGTCAAATTCAGCATGTTTTGCTCAGATGTATGATGATGGGATATACACGGTAGGAATTGGGGCAGGACAACAAAGTAGAGTTCATGTAGTTAAATTAGCTGTCCAAAAAGCAATCGAATTCGGTCATAAGGAAGAATTAAAAAATTCTGTTATGGGTACAGATTCATTTTTTCCATTTCCTGATGCTCTTGAGGTAGCAGTTGAGGCTGGTGCAAAGGCTATTATAAATCCCGGTGGATCAATTAGAGATGAGACGGTAATTAAACGAGCTGATGAATTGGATTGTGCTTTAGTATTTTGTGCTAAAAGGGTTTTTAGGCATTAGTAAATTTTTAATATCTCATTAAAAAACTATATCTATGTTCCTAAGATTTGATGAGCCAATGCTTTCGAATATTTCAATAAAGTTTAAATAGAATTTAAACAAATATTATTCACTCAAAAAAACCAATTTGCACTTTTAATTTATTGGTTTGATTAAGGAGAATATTACTATATTAACTCTATCAAGAGGGAATTTTTCTAAAGATGGACTTTTTTCTTATAAATTTAAAAGAAACCCTTGAAGCGATAAATAAATTGATGGATAAAAATATTTCAATCGTAAATACTAAAAGAATAAGGAGATGTTTTAATATTAAATCCTCAAATCGCTCTAAGATTAATTTCATTTGGAGAACTCTTAAGTATCTTGAAGGAGAGGGAATTTTGAGAAAGAACGGCATTACAAATCCTAAAACTTATAAAATTGTACCTGATGAAACCATAGATATTGATAGCTTCCTCTCTGAAGCTAACAAAAACAAGAAAAAGATTATCTAAACTAAATATAACTCATTTAATAACTCATTTAGATTATTTTTTGATTCAGAATCATTCGGATTATTAATTAATCTCTTTTGGTAAAAGATGATATTAGGATATTTTACTTCAAGTTTATTAAAGATGCTAACCCAAGATTTAAAACTTTGTAAAAGTTCATAAACTTCAGGATCTTCTTCTAAGGATTTTATTTCAGCTTTCTTTTCTTCTGAAAAAAGACGTTTGTATTGCTTTACACTAAAACCTTGGTCTTTTAATAATTTCGTATTAGCTCTGTTGACAAATGCTTCTATCCTATTCCTCCACCAAACATATTTTTCATTAAGTTTATCGATGGTATCTTGTATAATTCTTATTTCCTGCGGAAATATAGTTTCTTCTTTCTTAGTTAATAGTCTTTTTATTTTTTGAAATTCTAGTTCAAATTTTGCTAAGTAGTTATTTACTATCTTTTCAAATTCAAATAAAACTGTATTATAATCTTGAGCAAATAAAACTTCACTGCTACTGAATGTGAGTGTTTCCATATCAAATACTCCTGTTATCCTTTTTTTGTCAATCAAGTCATCGAAAATCTCCCTTAAAAGAATAATTTCCTCTTGGGTTAACTCTTTTCCATAAAATAGATCATGAAAAGAAAACAGAAAACTACTTTCTAACATTAAATTTCTAATTCCCCTTTTAGTAAAAAAGAGAAGCTCTCCTTCGGTTTCATGAAAAATCCCTTTAACTTTTCCACCTGTAAGTAATGTATTAATTAATTCTTCAATTAAATGTGATGTTATTTCAAAAGTTCCCAAAGAAATACAATCAGCTGATTTTGATTTTTCAATTAACATATTTTTAATATTATTCTTAGCTTCATCAATTTTTTCTGGATTGAAGATAAGGATATTTGCTTTTTTAAAATAATTTCTTCCCAGATCCTCAACAAATTTCATAAAATCATCTATTTCCATTCCAGTTTTCTCAGCATAATCATTAATTCTTATCTCATCTTTTTGGTTTATTTCTTCACCTATTAATTGCAAATTCTCATCGATCTTAGAAATAATATGATTTTTATCGATGTTAAGATTTTTAGAGATTTTATCAATTTGCTTTAACTTTTCTTCCTCATCAGCTATTGCATTAATCTCCTTAATTTTTTCTTTTAGGTATTTAGAGTAATAGAAAATCTCTCTTCTTTTATCCCATATTCCACTCTTAGAATCAATAAAATGATCAAAAACATCTATTAATAATATTTCTCCGATATTTAGTTTTTCAGAAATCTTAGAAATATCAAAATATCCTACAATTTTAGAATTTTCAACTTCTCTTTTAATTTTAAGCGTACCTAGATATGTCAACCATTGAGTTCCCTTACGAAAATGCGATAAGTATTCTTTTGGTAAATTTTTTATTAGTTTTATAAAATCTTCATCTAATAATTTCGCTCGATCTGGCTTTAAATCGACAATACTACTTTTAGCGGCTTCTGAATTAATCTTTTCTTGCATTCTTTTTAATGAAAAATAGAATTTTTGATTTCTCCCTCGTAGAAACATTTGATTTATCGACTTAGATATATCCTGAATAATTTTATTAATAAAATTTGGCGGGAGGAAATTATAATTATTTAAATCTAACTCTCCATTTGATTGAAAATCATCTAAAATCTTTGATTTTATATAGGTATATGGATAAAAATATCCTAGAGTAGAGTAATAACCATTGACTATTTTCAAACTTAGTAAAGTGTTTATAAAAATCTTTAATTCTGAATCAGTATTAATGATTTGAGAAAAAGTGTTAAGAATATTCTTACGGGATATTTTCAGTTCCCGTTCAAAAAAATTATTTAATTTGTCCTTTTCAAGCTCAAAAATATAGATAACATTCTTTTTTGTTTTTAAATAAAAATAAATCTTCTTCTCTTTTAGTCTCGTTTTTACATAAGTTTTTATATATTCTTTTAATTGCATTCTTGATTTCTTTTTTATGTCTGAAAAATTATACTTTTTCATTAAAAATTGATTGTCTAATGACTGTTTTAAGATTTTTATGTCTTGTTTTTCTAAATCAAATTTTTCTAGTTGAGGAAAATATATCTTAATAAGATTTATTGACTTAGTAACAACACCAGACTTTTTCTTATGTTTAAATAAGGAAATTAATGATTTTATAATAATTCTAAAATTATAGAGCTGATCAAAATTTAGATCCTTACAATTTTCAAGAAAGCTTAATAAAGAAAGGATATTATCACTATTCCTTTCTATTTTAAGACTTTCTAATAAAATATCAATAATTGAATCTGCAAAATTAGGTTTTACCTTCACTAGTTCATCTAAAAAATAGTGTATATTATTTCTAATATCCTCAGATGTATCTGTTAGAAATGTTATAAACTTCTGATTATATCTATCGAAATAGTTTAGATTTGCAATCATAGCAAATCCAATGATTATTAACGAATTTATCTTTAGTTTTTCATCTTCAGAATGAAAATAAACTTCAATTTTTTGAATCAATCCTTCAGAGATAAGATCTAAGTTATTTTCGGCTAAAACACTTAAAATATACGTAATAGGAATAACATATTCTTCTTGATCTAATAAATTTTCTAATTCATCAACTATTTTTGATACTTTTGTGATTTTATTTTTACTTAGATATTTGTTAAGCTTATCAACCTTTTCAAGAATTAGACTGTTTTCAAATTCTTCCAAATTAAACATATATAAAGTAAATGAATGTTTAGTCCAATAATAATTTTTTCAATTCTTCAATTTCTAAAAGATTCTTAATATCTGGAAGTAAATAGGTTGGGCTAGATTTTTCTAAACCTTTTCTTGTACCATGACCAGAAAGTATGGCGATGCTAATGACTCCTGCATTTTTTGCGCAATCAATGTCGTGAGGTAGATCACCAACATAGTAAACATTCTTTTTACTAATTGAAACTTTTAAATCTTTCTTGATATTCATTAAGGCTGTGTAAATTGGATATGCACTTGGTTTCCTATCAGGAGTATCATGCCGAGATATAAAGACAGAAAAATACTTATCTAAATTTAATTTATGTTTAAAATAAATTAACCTCTTTCTACTTGTATTTGAAACAATCCCTAAGTGAAATCTATTATTTTTAAGCTTTTTTATAACCCCTTCCAAATTAGGCTTTAATGTTTCATATTTCTCATATTTTGGATAAAAACGCCTGAAATTTATGAAGAACATAATTCTTCTCCATCTACTTGGAATATAATTTTTGTAGATTTTAATTATTCTCATAAAAGCTTTTAGCCTATTTTTTGAATCTGATTCTTCAAAAAATCGCGCAAAATCTATGAGTCTCAAATTTTCTATACTTTTCCATCTGTAAAACTTTTTTTTTCTAAATATTGAAGCTGTATATTCAAGAGATTTTTGAGTTATAATAACCCCATCAAAATCAAATAGGACGATTGGTTGAGAAGACATTGGTGTATTTAGAAGTGAGATTTAACTCTTAAATTTATTCATATTTAATTCATTCTTGATAAAATAGAATAATCAAAAATTCGTAAATTCACTCAAGTTAGAAAAATAAAATAAAATAATAAAAAAAATGTTGGTAATTTTTTTTTTTAAGCACCATCTATTTCATCAGGTTCAACTGAAACGTGAGATAATAACCAGTCTAACTCCTTTTCTCTTTTGTTAATATTCAAAACGGTATCGAGTACCATAACGTCATCCTGGCGACCTGTAAACATTGTAATCTTACCTGCGCGTAGCATAAAGAATTCAAACACGTCGGGAATTTCTTTCTTAAATCGAAGATTTTTTGTTGGAAAACGTTCAGCCGTGCTAAAAATTCCTGTCTTGTGATAAATCTCATTTCTTTCAACTTTATAATAATCGAATCTCGCGTTAATAAA
>SDBT01017811.1_pt1 | contig 11196 bp, 28 predicted proteins | sample 2277101 | NCBI WGS metagenome assembly SDBT01 (sample SAMN10404973, study PRJNA504765) | marine sediment metagenome | isolation source: marine sediment core GS10_PC15, 103 cmbsf | place: Arctic Ocean: Southern Knipovich Ridge | collected 2010 | reverse complement strand
ATAAACCTGTTAGATTATAATATATTCCTAATGTTGGTAATGAAAAAGTCCAAGCAGAAGCATTAGATGAATAGTTCCACATCTCTGCATAAAATTGATTGCCTGTTATGTTTCCTGTTACATCTAAATTTCCAGCACCAGTTAATCTCATTAATTCAACACCACCAGTTTCTATTTTCCAAATAAAATCATAAGCATTAATTCTATTCATAAAATTCATATTATTCCATCTGGAATAAGCTGTGACACTATTGTCTGATTGTGTGTAAAACTTCCAAGCCCAATCAGTTCCTGCTACAACAGAAGTTCCTAATGAATAGGGTTGTCTTACCCAAGTATGTCCATTTATATCTAAAGTTTTTGTTGGTGTTATTCCTATACCTACTTTACCACCAAAAGTAACATCTCCCTCAGTTCTGTTAGTATTCAACCTCTCATCAAAGTCAGTTAGATTTAAAGCTGAAGTTGTAGTGCAAGTAACCAAATCTCCTAATTGTGATATATGGGTCCCGTTGGGACAAGCCACAGGATAACTTGTTAAATTATTCCAATCCATACTTCCCTTAAAAAAGTCTGATGTGATATTATATCTAAATAAAACATTACCACCAGTTCTATTTGCTAAAATCTCTCTGTTAAAAGCATCTAAAAATAAACAATCATTATCCCAACAATCAGAAGAATTAGAATTTATCCTAGAAACATTTGGAACTCCTATTTTTATTATAGGAACTTCTGCACTAACATAAATAGAACAGATTACAAAAAGGAAAAAAAAGAAAAAAAATATTTGATTAAACCCTTTGAGATTCATTCATAACACCTACGGTTTTAAACTCCTAACATCCCAGCGGCTCTTAACCCTTGTGAAGCTAAAGCAACACCAGCGCTCATAATACCTAGAGCATAAAATAATGGAGTCAAATTCAAAATAGTTGCAGCAGCACCAGTTACATTTGTGCCACCTAAAGGAGCACCTTCTGTTGCTATCCAAACTTGGTCAGCTACAGTTGGAACTAAACTTACACCTACAAGAATTACTATGAATCCACCAATTAAGTTACCTAACATTTTTCAGGGAGATTAGACGCCTAACATTCCAGCAGCTCTTAAACCTTGTGAAGCTAAAGCAACACCAGCGCTCATAATACCTAGAGCATAAAATAATGGCGTAAGGTCTAAAATTGTTCTTGCAGCAGATGATAAATTAGTTGAAGCAGCAGTTGTTGCGTCAGCAACTTCGTCAGCTACAGTTGGAATTAAGGATACACCGATAAGGATTACTATGAATCCACCGATTAAATTTCCTAACATCTTCTTTTTCTACCCCCCTTAGCAATATTTTCTGCTTTAAAGATTTATATATTACGGTTAAAAAACTACTAGTAAAAATTTTGGTGTAAATTAGCAAATCTTTTGATTTGAACAACAACAAACGCGTCGCAGACCTAACCTCAATAACCGTAATATATAAATCTTTAAATGTTTGTTTGGTTTAAGGATGTGAGAAATGGAACAAGAGCAAAAACTTTCTGATTTTAATGATGCTGCTGCACAGATGCAGAGATTGCATAATACCTGGTTAATTTGTGATACATATAAAGAAAAAGGTATGATAAGCAAATATGAAATTAAATTAAAGTGTGCTGAATCAGAATTAAAGTATGACGCAAAAACAATTTTAGAAAAAAAAGAGTATTTAACAGATTTAAAAAAAATTAATAAAGAAATTGATAAATGCAATAAATTAATTCTAAAACTTAAAGATTCTACTTATCTTCAAGGTGCAATAAATAAGAAATGGTCTATCTTAATTGAAAAAGAAGAATTATTAAGAGAAATACAACAAGAATCAGGCAAGGGCGGAAGATATAGTGATCCTTTTAGAGATGAAGGTATGTAAATGGCTTTTTATAAGATAAATGGCAGAACGAATTATATTGATAATAGATTAAAAGCTCAATTAGATTCAAAAATAATACCTGACTTAAAAAAAAGAGATAAAGATAATGTTTTTCTTGTTGATGGTGCTGAAAGAATAGGTAAGAGTGTCTTTACTCAAAGTCCAGCTGGTTATATTGTTTCTTCTCTTGATAACAAGTTTGATATGGGTAATATTTGTATGACACCAGAAGAATTTAGAAAGAAAATTGAGAATGCTAATAAGAATGATGTAGTTATTTATGATGAGGCACACAGAGGTATGGGTTCTGCAGGTGCATTATCTGAAATTAATAGGATCTTAACTGACTTGATGATGGAAATGGGACAGAAGAACTTATGCGTCTTTATTGTTATGCCTACCTTCTTTCTATTGCAGAAATATACAGCCTTGTTTAGGAGTAGGGGATTGTTTCACATATATGAAAGGAATAATAAGAGAGGTTATTGGGTTTATTTTAATCAAAAGAACAAATTAAGGTTATATAAAGGAGGTAAGAAGGAGTTTAACTATCATTGTATTAAGTGGCCTAGATTTAGAGGTAGATTCTTTAACAAGTATATAGTAGATGAGGAAGAATATAGGAAAAAGAAGGCTGAATCGTTTAAAAGAAGCTCTCAAGACAGAAATACTAAGGCAGAGAAGTATATACTGCATAGAAACCAGTTATTGTATGGTATCTATAAAGAATATGGTCTTAGCCTGGCAGATTTGGCTAAATTCTGCAATATGAACGGTGTTCAGTTGAAAAAAACGCAAATAAGCCTTATAATAGCCAAATTTAAGGGACAGGTATGAAAAAGGTGTTCAGTTCACTTGCCATATATAATAATATATACTACCCTATCGCGTGAAATAATAATGTGTTAAGTAGCCATATAAGAGTTATTATGGCTTATTTTTAGTTCTCTGGGTGTATGAACCCTTGATATGCTAAAGTGCCTTTAAATGTATGTTTAGTTGCGTCTTATTGGGTATTATGTGCAAAGAAGTAGAGATTTATAGGGTAGGCTCTTGCATAAAACTGGTAGATTTATGAAAAGTTTAGAGTTCGTTCAGCTGCCCTAGCAGTATTTTTATTGCTTAGAACTTACTACCTTTCCTAAGATTATCTTTGGCTAATAACCATTGATGATTCTCTGGAGAGAAGGCTAGTTTGATTTGTTCCGGGTCTTCTAGATTGAAAGAACATAAAGGTTTGATATGATCTATGTGATATTTAGATATGTCTTCTGGGAATGGTTTAAGATGTTCTATGATTGCTTTATAGTTAATACCATACTTACTTGAAGAACATATCTTACCTGATGTTGTATAATAATACAATGCTCTTCTTAATGCTTTTCTTAATTTTCTTTTTATTTTAATTTCTGGTCTTTGTTTATATGCTCTTTCTTTTTCTCTATTTCTTTCTCTCCATTCTCTTTGCCATTTTTTCCTATTGATTATAACTTCTGGTCTTGATAAATACTCTTTTATTTTTTGTTTATTCTTTCTTCTCCATTCTTTACAATATTCTTTTTTATTTATCATTTTCTTTTATAGCAGGAGATGGAATTGAACCAACGCCTCTAGGATATGAGCCTAGTGTTCTACCATTAAACTATCCTGCTTTGTAGGAACTTAGAAAATCGGTGAGGTGATAATCCAAACTCTTTCTACAAATTTATGGGAGTTAGGTAGCAAATAGTTAAAGGATCTAACAACCTTAGAACTAATACCTAACTCTTTCCACAACTAAATTAAAATACCTCCTACACCTACAGAATATCCTACTACAAATCCAATTATAATACCTAAGATTAAACAACCCATAGTTAGTATTTTTATTTTCTTTCTTTCATTATCATCTACCATCTGTAACCTCCTTTAATTTTTCATCCTGTGTTTCCTATGGCAGTTATGGCATAGTGGTAATAGATTGTCTGGTTTGTTATTTGATGGTATGTTATCTCTGTGGTGTATCTCTAGTGAAACATCACTTCTGCATAAGGCACACTCATAATTATACTTGATAAATATAGCTTCTCTTAATGTTTGTGATACTGTTATTCTTTTCTTTAGTTTTCTTTTCTTTAACCATCTTTTAAATCTTTGAATTGATATTGCTATGAGTAGGAGAATGGTTATTGTTATTAGTATTGTTAGGTATGTTTGTGGTTTCATTTTAAATTAAATATTCTCCTAACTTTTTCTATCCATTCAATCACATTATTATGATTAAGTTCTCTTAACAATAATTTTAAATGTCTTTTATCTTCTTCTTTCATTTCAATACCTTCTGGATTGTTTTAAATGCACAGTTGAATACATGCAGTCCTAGCTCTGGTTTAACACAATTCCTCAAAACTTTTCTCTTGTATTTACTTTTATACTTAAATAGATCAATACCATGAAATTTCTGCAACATAAGAATATCTATTCCAGGCTTAATTCTAGTTGATCCTCTTGCATTAATTGTATTAAAAGTGCTGTTGATTTTTAAATTTGAAATATAAAAGTTGCTCCAAAAGTAATGCCTTCCAGATTCATAAGGTTTAATTAAAGGATCATAATAACTCTTTACATTTTCAACTACCCATTTCTTATAACAAAATTGTTTTAATAGTATGATCTCTTGGTATAAATTCATGTCAGGATATCTAACAATACCTTGAGGATTCTGGAAGTTATTACAAACTGAGTGAGTAGGACATGGAGGACTGCTCCATATAAAATCAAACTCTTTATAGTGATCTAGAAGATATTTGTGTGCATCAGTTACAATGACCTGGTCATTTGGAAATAAGTCTTGATAGATTGCTGCAATATCTTTATTGTTTTCAACTGCAACAACTTTTACATCCTTCCATAGCTTTCTATTTCCTCCAATTCCTGCGTAAAGGTTTAGGACTTTTAGTTTTTTCATTTTACCTCTGGATCTATTCCAAAATTAACTAACTGATTATGTTTTCTGCATTTAGATCTAAAGTCTTTTATCTGACTATCACTCCAATGTAAAGGGATTATATTTGGGCTTGTCTGATTATCATACCAACAATCAATACACTTAACTCCCCATACTTTTAACAAATCAAGTTTCCTACAACATTCATTATAATATATTTTATAATTGCATATCATATAAATTGTAATTTCTTTTCTGTTATATCCTGCTTTCAAAAGCATATGAATAGCATCTTTAAGTTTATATTGATGATCCATACCCCAATCCCAAGCTAGTCTATTATTTTTAAACCTATTTTGCTTTAAGGCATTAGCTAATTTTTGAGTTAAGAATCTATAATCCAATCCAGCATTTAAATGATAATAAACTACTTTGTTATTAACTCTTCTTGATCCTAAAAAATTAATCATACCTATTGCATCTTCCTTACAAAGTAAATTCATATCCATAATAGTAACATCATTTCTAATAATCTTTGGTATTTTAAAAATCTTAATCTCTGTTGGTTCATAACACCAGGAACAGTTATGTGGACAACCTTCTGTTATTCTAATCCATTGTTCCTTACTATTAGATTTATTATAAGCTCCATAACTGTATTTTACTTTTTGAGATGCTAATCTTGTTTGCATTTTTTAACCATGCTCTCTTAATTTTTTCATACATTTAAGTCCAGCTATTTTTCTTAAATCTTTTTTATCTTTACAACCTTTTATTTTACAACTTTTACAATCATTCCAGAATGCATATCCATCTTTGTCTAGTTTATCTCTACTCATTCTTTAGTTCTCCACTTTCTTATGATGTTCTTCTCTACAATTTGAGCATACCCAAATATCAAATATTTCATAATCATATTCTATTCTTTTTTTAAAAGTCCATTCAAATTCTTCACAATTACAATATTCTATCATCCCCAAATCTCCTCCATCTTATTTTTAATAGCCTCTGGATTTGTATGGAGGTAAATCTCTGTAGTAGTTATCCTGGAATGTCCCAATAGCTGCTGAACCTGCTTAATATCCATACCCTTTGAAAGATAATAACTAGCACAGGAATGTCTTAGAGTGTGGAAGCTGACATTCTTTGGTATCTTAGCTCTAAAAACCTTATCACTAAAAGCCATTTGAATTGATCTCTTCTTGCATTTGATTGGTATATATTTTAAACTTTTTCTTAGAGGGGGAGGTATAGGAACATATCTATCTTTTTTTCCTTTAGCTTGTCTTATATGCAGCATACCTCTTGTTCTGTCTATATCATTTTTGTTTAGTTTGATTACTTCACTTATTCTTAAACCACAGAGGAAGGCTAGTTTGAATGCTAGTTTGTGGTGAGGGGATTTGGTTTGTTTGAGAATACTATTAAACTCTTCTACATTTAGTATTACTGGGAGTTTTTTCATGTTAGGTCTGCGACGCCTCAAAACATTTCTTATCTTTTTTAGTGCAAGGGATTTCTAAACCTTTTAAATCACAGATATATATTGTAAGTTTCTTTGAAAGTTTACTTTTTATTATATGTTTACATTTCTTACAATCTTCATAACCATAATATTTATCCTTCCAATTTTTCATTTAGTATCTCTTAAAATTATATCCCAGACAACATCAAAGATTTTCTTATCAATATTTTTAGATTTTTCAGAGTTTATTATCTTGATATTATCTCTGTTAATCATATTGATTAGTTTCTTATCCCTCATAATCTTTAACACTTCATATCTCTTTTCTTTAGGTATACCAAATCTGCTAATCCAGTATAGAGCCTTCTGCGTTGAAAATCTTTTATTCTTTGAATGATTAAGCATTACCTTTTGAAAGCAAAGATATACTTTATTGATTTCCTGGTTCATATTCTATTATAGTATCTCCAAAACTGATAATAGGTAAGTCTGTGTTCTGTGAGTTTTCTAATTGTATTCTAGCTAAGTCTGCACATATTGAATGTAGATTCTCTCTCTGTTCTCTGCATACTCTTGTATCTCTTGCGTAAGACCATGACAATCCTAGTAACATAACTACTATGAATATAATCCAGAATAGTTTTGTGTAGCTGCCTATGAATAAGTTGAAGTAGTTTAACTTCTTTGTAACTGGGTCTTTGATTGGTGTCATTAATGAACCATTACCTTTTTTGTTTACTTTTAGGTATTGGTTTTTGTTTATTTTGTAAAGATTTTCTTTTATTTGTTCTAACATTTGATACCTCCTTTAGGTCTGCTACGCTTCTTCTAATTTCATAAATCATAATCATAGCCCAAATTGAATTAATAGCCATAATTATTACAGATAACAAAATCACTTTATCAACAAGAATATAACTTTTTAGTGTTGATAATATAAATAAAAATAAAGCAAAAACAATACAACCTAACATAATTCCTATAAAACCTTTTTTAAAATATTTTTTATCTTCTTCTTTCATTTCTTAACCTCCTTGACATAACTCTTGCCATGTTATTGATTGTAAAATTGTTTGATTATCCTGTGTTTGAATTACTGGGTAAAATAAAATTCTTTGTTGTGCCTGTGCGAAAGCTAATGCTAACTGTCCTTCTGAAATTCCTTGTTTATAGTAATCTTCCCTTGTAACTTTGATACTCCATCCCACTGCACAACCAATCAAAATTATTACTAAAACCATTATTATTACATCCTTTCTTTTCATCTTTTTGTTATTCATTCTCTATTCCTCCAGGCAAAGATATAACATATAACTGGAGTTACTGCAGTTGAGATTAACATAATTGGAATACTCATAAAACCTTTTGCTGAATCGTTTGTAGAGCCAACAGAGTATGATACATAATACCAGAAACCCCATAGTATTGTTTCTCCTATTAGAGTTAGTATTAACCAGCCAGAGAAGTTTACTTCTGTGAATGAACCTGATAATAGTTCTGGTAGTGTTGTTAATGTTTCCCAAGCAGTTCCTATACCGTCTGTTATGTAATCCCAGATTTCTCCTATCATTTTTTAACCCCACACTCTTTTAATTCTTTTTTTGTAAAAATAAAAGATTCACCCTCTAATAAATGCTCATCTTCCTTACAATAAAATTCAAACCCTAATTCCCAATAAAAACCTCCTTCATAATTACTCATATTATTATTATTACAAATTTCCTCTGCTTTTATTTCTAAACATTCATTTTCAAATAAAAAATTATAATATACACTAAAACATAATAAAATAATAGCTAATATCATTGGAAAAATAAATATTATTGTTAATACAATAGACCCTTTTTTATCAAATTCTTTTAATACTTCTTTTTCTATTTCCTCAAAATCTTTGATTTTGCTACTCATCTTCAATCTCCTCATACTTTTCTGTAATATCCTTTAATGTCTGCTTTTGTAGGTAGAGCTGCTTTAAACTTACATACTGCAGGAATATACCAAAGCCTATAGCTATAGTTGCATATAGAACATCTTTGTAAATGAAAAATATAAATATTATTAACAGACCAAGCATAGAACCCCATGTTCCAAATATTTTCTGGTTTGTTATTATTTCTGGGGTTTGTAGTATTAGGAAGTTTCTCTTCCAGTCTTTCATTGTTTTTTTGTAGCCGTGTTTCTTGAAATGTTTTATTAGGTTTGATATAGGGTTCATTCTTTTTTCTCAAATTCTTTTAAAGTTTCTTTAGATTTTTCTTGTAATGATCTTAATTTTTTCTTATCAATCATATTTTTCCAAATTTCAGCTTTTGCTTTATACAATGCCTTTTTCTTTGCTTTGATGTCTGGTCTATTTTGATATGCCTTTTTCTTTGCTTTGATGTCTGGTCTATTTTGATATGCCTTGTTCTTTGCTTTGATGTCTGGTCTATTTCGATATGCCTTGTTCTTTGCTTTGATGTCTGGTCTATTTTGATATGCCTTGTTATATTTTATAGAACAATCTTTACAGCAAGTTTTTCTTTTATTATTTTTACTTGCTTTAGTTTTAAATTCTTTTTCACATATTACACATTCTCTAATTTCTTTCATCTTTAGGTCTGCGACGCCTCCTTAAATATTTCTTTTAATAAACAATTTTGATATTGTCTTTGATACTTTGAACTTGGGAATCCATAGTTTGCATAACAACTTTCTATTCCACAAATATCTTCTTCAAATAAATCTATACATTTATTTATTACTTCTTGATTTACTTTTATTAGACCTATTATCCATATTGTTATAACTATTATAAAAACTACATTTAAAATTTTAAATATTATTCCCATTTCTTTTCTCCTTCTTTGTTTTAAAAAGTTTCATTGGAACTTTACTGAGTTAATAGTTTGAAAAATAGATTAAATATCTAATCGGACAATGTGGGCTATTACTCCAGCTTCGTCTTCATTCGTGTTCCTCTGCTTTTACCCTTTTGATTATAGGATTATAATTTGATAGCTAATTTTTCTAAACCTGATAATCTTCTTCCCTTATACTTTACCTTTAGTATATTACTATTAAGATGTTCTAAAGCATAAGAAAATTTCTTTAATGATCTGTCCATACTCTCTAAAACCTTTTGGTGTAGTTTCTTGTTGTATATTTCTAACTCTAATGTTTCTGTAAATTTGTCTAGTCTTTGTATTATAGCTGGAGCTACATTTTCTATTGCTCTGTTGTTAATGAAGTTCTTTAGATACTCTGGTGATTTGAAATGGAATGGATAGTCTTTTAGTTTTGTAAATACTGGATGGTGAATTACTAGAGTAGAATCTATCTTTTCTAAGAACTCTTCTCCTTTTACTGCGTCTTCATGTGATACCCAAACCTTTTTCTTTAAGTCAGCTTTTAATTTCCATAGCTTTGATATTTCTTTTGCCTTACTTATACACTTATCTTCAATCTCTTTTACTAGTGTATCTACCTTAATATTAAACTCCTGGATAGTTCCTTTGATATTATACCATTTCTTTGACGAGTATATTATTATGATTGACGACGGGTTTACCTCTATTGTAAAACCTTTGAAAGTTTTAATTGTATACTTAGAAGTCCTCTCCGTGTATTTTACGCGATAGAATAGCACTTTTGGGACTGCTATATTCTTACAATTTATAGGTATTTTAAGACGGTAGTTATGTGGGCGCCATAAAATATTTAGGTTGTTATTAGCTACCGTGCTATTAAGAATTTGGTTTACAACATCCTGTTTTAGTTTTTTAAGTTCCATAGGAAATCAAGGTCTCTCTGTATCTAACTTTTGATGCTCCTCTATATGACACACTCTACATAAAACTATTAAATCTATTTCTCTAATTGGATATCTATATTCCTTATGATGAATATGCAAATCTTCTTTAGAACCACAATGAGAACATTTTTTAGGTAATATATCTTTAAATAATAGTCTTGTTAAATTACAAAAGTGAGAATGTATTTGTTTTTTAGATTCATTAATTCTACATTTCTTAACTATCTCTGGATGTTTTTTTCTATATCTTCTATTTTGTTCTCTTATTTTTTCTTTCTTTCTTTTCTCAAAATTTTTAATTTTGCTACCCATCTTAAATCCCTACTCCTCCATCTCTATAAGTAGCTAATCTTGTTGCAGCTCCCTCTTCTAACCAATCCATGTAAACATCACAAGCATTATCATTCTTTTTACAATCTCTACAAGATTGAGAAGTAGAACTATAAACCTGTAACTTATCAAATACAACACCTTTCTTTTTCATTAATATATGAACTGGACACTCTGGTAATATATCTTCTAATGGCATTATTTCTTATCCTCTTTTTCTACTTCTTCAAATACTGTTACTTGGGTTTGTGCGTCTGGTCTGTGATGAACTACATAACCCTTACTTGATAATGCTGCTGTTATAGCTTCTGCATCTGTTTTACTCTGTCCATAAAATTTACCTATATATTCTAATTTCATTTTTTCCTCCTTAATGGTTTTATAATTAGATTATTAACTTTCTTTTTCAAAAAGAACTTTCTTAGACAATCCTCAATAAATACTGACCTATTAATTAAACCACTTTTCTTATCAATATTTTCTAGAAGGTCTTTTTCAATAGTAATACTAATTTTTTCTTTCATTTTGGTTTGTCTGATTTCTCACTATCTTCAATTATTTTATCCAGGACTTTTTTATTAAACTGTTTGATATTCTTTTTTAACCAGTCTATATCCTGCTTTGATAGATCTTGTGGATGTTTGTAATATCCTAGCTGTGAAGTTATCTTATCTTTAATTTTTATAAATTCTTTTTTAGTCTTTATAGATTTATTAAATATCATAAACTTTTCTAGAACTAAATCTGAACAGTATAATAAATAACTGCTGTTGTTACAG
>SDBT01017810.1_pt1 | contig 11196 bp, 7 predicted proteins | sample 2277101 | NCBI WGS metagenome assembly SDBT01 (sample SAMN10404973, study PRJNA504765) | marine sediment metagenome | isolation source: marine sediment core GS10_PC15, 103 cmbsf | place: Arctic Ocean: Southern Knipovich Ridge | collected 2010 | reverse complement strand
GAAAGAAAGATCTAGATCTATAGAATATCTTCCTGTATGTTTATCTCGAATAATCACCTTCCACTTTGTTAAGAAGTTTAGTTGGATTAGATTAGCCAGACCGTGTGCTTCCTCAACGCCAAATCGTATAGAACGAAAGAGGCCTGCTACATAGGTAAGATAATGTTCAACAATTTTATCTTTTGTCAGAGAAAAAACATTAACAAAATACGGAACGGCATAAATACCCAGTATATCTGCTTTACATTCTTCAATGACAGAATATTTTTCTTGATGTAATCCATAACCGGACCGGCTAGATCCTTGTATTGCTCTCTGACTATCAATGCATCGTGTGAACTTTGTCGCCAGAAAATTTCATCGGCGACTTTGCCAGCTGCTACCAGATTTTCGATTATTTGTTTTTGATTGTCGGGAAACGATTTAAGATCAAGTGAAATATCCACCTTTATGTAAGCTTCCAGTCTCTCTCTGATTGTCTTAATATCCATTTATACCTCATTACTCTTTAAACAAAATGAATGATAGAATTTTAACCGCCACACCAGGCGGGCAGGCAAAGATCACGCCCCGAGTACTCGGGGGGGATTCGCCTATCCTGTAAAACGAGGCTTACAGCGCGGCGAACGCAATGGAAAATTATAATTTTATAAATCACCATACAAAATTTTTAAGATTAATTAATTTTTCTGTCATACCGTAGGTATCTTTGCTGTTGTCGATATAATATTAAATTTTTTGATATATTAGAAGCAAGCAAGTGCAAAAATCCTTTCAGGATGACAATATAATTCATTTTTTCATTTTTCTTTTGTCATTTGTCATTATTATAGCGTCTTTGCGGTTAGTTACAAAATATTCAAGGAGAAATATGTTGATTGTGCAGAAGAAAATTTCGATGTCGACAAAAGGTTTTAACGATATTAAGGATATTACTCCCGCTATGATAGATCTTCTCGATGATTCAGGATTAAAAGATGGTCATATGATCATATTCGTCCCGGGATCCACCGGAGGATTGACCACTATCGAATATGAGCCAGGTCTCTTACAGGATTTCCCGGATATGCTAGAAAAGATTGCCCCGATGAACACAACCTATCATCATGACCGTACCTGGCATGATGGCAATGGTTATGCGCATTTACGATCTTCGCTTATCGGTCCGTCGATCACTGTGCCATTTGAAGCGGGCAGGCTGGTATTAGGTACCTGGCAGCAGGTAATCTTTCTTGATTTCGATAACCGTCCCCGCCAACGGCAGCTACATGTCCAAATTGTCGGTGAAAACTAGAAATTTTTATCCGCGGAGATCAGCGTAATTCTAATTTGTCATGCAGTAGGCATCTTTGCACGTGTTGGTAATTCTATACGAATTTCGGAAGAGTTTTTTCAAGCAACAGCAAAGATCCTTATCCCAACGGGATCCCGTCTCTACAGTATTAATATGATTTTGACGCTCTACGCCCAACGCTCTACGAAAATCACACCCAGCCTCTGAGCTTACAGGCCTCGGCAACCCGGGCGACGCCAACTACCATAGCAGCCAGGCGTGGATGGACTTTTCTCTCTTTGATTGCTTTTTCTACCGTGTGGTAAGCTTTGGTAAGTTTGACATCCTGACGTTGGTATACGGTATCCTCATCCCAGAAAAATGAATAATTATCCTGTACCATTTCGAAATAGGATACGGTAACACCACCGGCACTGGCCAGAATATCAGGGATTACATGAATTCCTTTATCATATAAAATAATATCTGCTTCCGGCGTTGTTGGACCATTAGCCAGTTCACAGACGATCCGTGCTTTGATTTTATCAGCATTCGTATGAGAGATGGCATTTTCAAGGGCAGCAGGATACAAAATATCAACCTCCAATTCTAAAACAGCATCGCGGTCAATCGGTTCTGATCCGGGGAAATTTAAGACAGATCCGGTTTGAAGTTTGTGTTGGACAAGTTCTGTTGGAGGCAAACCATTTGCGTTATAAATCCCTCCTCTGGAATCGCATACAGCTACGAGTTTACCCCCTCCAAGAAGTTCCTGATGGAGAAGGGCAGCACGTTGTCCGGCATTCCCAAATCCCTGGATTGCGTGTCTACCTGTGGGATCAACTCCCAGGGACTTGCAGGCTTCACGGACTGTAATCACACCACCGCGGGCGGTGGCATCACGTCTACCCTCAGTTCCTCCAATCGGCATCGGTTTATCGGTGAACGCACCGGGCATATGTCGGCGAATGATTGTTTCATATTCATCCATCATCCAGGCCATTGTTTGTGGATTTGTATACATATCAGGTGCGGGAATATCTTTATCGATTCCCAGATAATCTGCTGCGGCACGGATGTAAGCGCGGGAAATATTTTCCAATTCACGCTCGGACATATTTTTTGGATTACAGACCACCCCACCTTTACCACCACCCAGCGGAATATCGACAACAGCCGTTTTCCAGGTCATCCAGGAGGCAAGAGCGCGGATGGTATCCACCGTCTCATGAGGATGAAAACGAATTCCACCCTTGGCCGGTCCACGGGCATAATTATACTGAATACGGTAGGCATGGAATAGTTCTATTTTCCCTGTATCCATTTTTACCGGGATGGTAAATTTGAATTCTCGTTGTGGCCATTTTAATAAATTAATCGTAGTATCATCGAGATTTAAAAGTTTGGCCGCTTCGACAACCTGTTTTTGAGCAACTTTAAAGGAATTATAAGATTCAATCATTGTTTTTCCTCAGACTTATTATTTTCTGATTCTCCCGACTTGCGGACATCAAGAATGATACGATACCAGCAATTTTTACACATCAAAGCCCGGTCAACATTTAATAAAACCTGTTCCCAGGAAGTTAATTTTACGCCACAATGGGGACATCGCGTCATCGATGGCGTCTTTATTACTTTTCCATTTTTTTCTGTTTTTGAATTAGCCATCTTTAGTATCTGGTTTAAGGATGATTCCTTTATTTTGCTGACCATTCATTTTGATTATAAGAGGGTCTTTTAGTCTTACATGTTTTGTGTATTTTTTTTCGATAATGACCGGCTGTTCCAGTAGCCAATCCCAATCTACAAAGCCTTCATTTTTAAAGGCGTTCACCGTAAAATAACCAATCATAAACGAGGTTAAATTTTGAAAAAAATGGGATCCCTGTGATGGGGTAACCATAAAATCTTTAAAACTTGATTCAACGATCGCTCTTGCCCCGGATATTTGGTCCCAGTTTACAGGAATTCCCAGCCATGGATCTAATGTTCCCCAACGTCCGACACCGATCAGCAGGTAGGGTGTTTGTTCAGCAATTAGCTTTAAATTTAAAGTACTCAGTTCCTGTGCAACTTCTTTGCTTTTTGAACGGTCAAAGGTGTGAAAATCCACAAATACAATATCTTTTATATCTTCAAGGATTCCATGTCCCAATACCCACGGACTCTCACACAGAAGTTGCTTTTTATCGGTCACCTCAATCTTTAGTTCTTCAATTTCCCTTTTTAATACCAGGGGTCGCATTTGTAACAAGCCAAATTCCTTTGGTTGTTTTGGTTTGACCGACATCCTGACAGCAAATTCAATTTCTATCGGCGTCCCCATTCCCCAGCTGCCCATTTCAAGCAGTAACTCTATAATTTGAGGAAGCGGAAAAATTTTATGTTTTAAAACAGGGGCAAAACTGACAATCCGGGGGCCACTCCTGGATAAACCGTCCGAGATAGCGTGATTTTCATGGGAATATGTGGATCCGACATAATAAAGACTTCCATCTTTTTCTGCCTCATCCAGAGAGTATTGTTTTATCTGAACATCATGTGTCTCATAGCTTTCCAGTGAATTTGAGGATAGATCAAGAGCATAAAATTGCCTCTGGTTATTGCGTAACGTTTCTTTAACTGAGAAAAATTGAGGTAGTTGATTTGGGTAGGCTGGTGAAAATTTAACCGTATTTCCTCCATCCACCACGGTTTTACCGAGACCGAGAGCGACAGCTACGGTTCCATCTGAAGATTTTTGAGGTGGTATGGGATAAAAGTTATATGATTTGGCCACACCTGAAAAATCAGGATAAAATCGATTGTTATGATCAGCTCCTACCATTTTCTGAATTATCACCGCCATTTTTTCTTCTTCCAAACGGTATGAGGTCATTTTGATATAAGTTTTTGTCCCCTGGTAGAAAGTTGAGGCATAAACTCGTTTTATGGCATCAAGAACCTCGCTTAAACGAATAAGTGGGTTTTCGTGCTGGTTGGGTAAAAAATAGGTTTCATAAACACCGGCAAAGGGATGATATTGGGAATCTTCAAGCAGACTGGAAGAGCGGACGGCAAGAGGTTCTTTGATCAAATCCAAATAAGCTGCCAAATCGCCAAGTATATCTTCCGGAAATTTTTTTGACTCTAGAAACCTCTTTGTAATCTCAACATCATCTGTCGCATTTAAAGCAAAATCCCGAAGGTTATTTGTATCAATAAAAGAGTCAAAAACATCCGTTCCAAGAACAACAGCGGGGGGAATATAAATACGAACGTCCTCAAATTGATCCTGTATCTGGTAATTATTAATCAATGTACTGACAAAACTCAGACCTCGTGCTTTACCTCCCAAAGATCCTCCACCGATGCGGGCAAAACCACTCTGAGGGTCGAACGACTCCTTTTTAAAGTCGGTAATAATCCCTCGCTGTCTCAGTTTCCGGTAATCCCGTAAGCTCGATATCAGATTCTGACGGAGACCTTCAATTGAATCAAAGTCAGTAACTTTTCTAGGCCTTAATTCATGGGCTAACCAGAACTCTGTGCGGGCTTTTAACCAGTTTGAAAAATGGTTCCGTTCCGCATGATATTTAATACTCTCCTCCGGAACGACCGCCAGTTGTTCTTCCAGTGACCGTAAGTCGACTGCACGTCCCACTTCAACTCCCGATTCCGACCGGAATATAAAATCACCAAATCCAAAATTTTCCACCGTAAATCTTCTAACTTCCTGGAGGAGTGTGGGTGAATCTTTTAAGGCAAAAGCGACACCAAGATCCTCAGCTTCTTTTTTCATTTCCGCATTATTTGATTGTAGTAAAATCGATATATCACCACGTCTCTTGGTTACATTGCTCGCAAACTCGATACCAGCGTGGGGATCCTGTTTACCATTTCTCATAAAATTTATATCTGAGATTATCCCCAGGATATATTCTTCGTAATTGGTAAAAGATTCCCATGCTTCTTCGTAGGTAGAACAGAGCAAAATTTTGGGGCGGGCGCGCATTCTTAAAAATTTGTGGGAGAGATTGATACCCTCAGATATCAGACGCTGGGACTGTTTGAGTATTTCCGTGTACAATATGGGTAAAAAGGATGAGTAGAACCGGACATTATCTTCGATCAGGATGATTGATTGGACACCAACAATACGCGAGTCATGATCGACATTCATCCTGTCTTCCAGATATTTAATAATAGCAATGATAATCCGGAAATTTCCGGTCCAGATAAAAATCTTATCAAAGACTGCAGTATCCGTATGGGATATCAATTCACTAAGTTCCCGGTTATCGTAGGCAAGTAAGATGACGGGAATATTTAGACTGGATTCTCTGACAAGTTCGGCCAGGCGGGAGGCATGCATGTCCTCGATATGTTGGGTGGTGATGATCAGATCGAAGCGTTTTTCTTCTTTGGCCAGGGTGATCGCTTCCTCTCCGCCGGAAACCCGGGTGATTTCCGGTGAATGACTGAGGTTTAATCCCTGATATTCATGACGGATTAATTCATACAATCTGCCATCCTCTTCGAAGACATAAAGATCGTATAAACTGGATACGAGTAAGATATTACGAATACGGTAGCGCATCAGGTTCTGGAATCCCTGAAAACGGGTACCATAACCGTGCTCTATCCACAAAGGCTCAAATAATTTCCTGGAATAATCTGTTTGTTTTTGCATATCGGGGTTTAATTCAATTTAGATATATAAAGATAATTCTATGGATATATTATTACAAGTTTTAGACGGTTTAATTTAGATGTTTTTAACCACAAAGAACACAAAGTAGGCACAAAGTACACAAAGAAATCAGGCAAATTAAAAAAAAAGGTAACCATTTGGTTACCCCTTTTTTATTAGAAGTACCTTAAACAACACCCTGATCCAGCATCGCATCGGCAACTTTAAGAAAGCCACCAATATTAGCCCCATTGACATAATTGCCGGGCGTACCGAATCTTTCAGCTGTTTCCATACAGGTCTTGTGAATACTCTTCATGATATGGTGCAGACGATTATCAACCTCTTCGCGGGTCCAGGGAAGTCGCATATTGTTCTGTACCATCTCCAGACCGGATACGGCCACACCACCGGCATTAGCTGCTTTACCAGGACCGTAAAGAATTCCCTTGTCTAAAAAGATATTTACACCGTCGGAAGTAGTTGGCATATTGGAACCTTCGCTGACCACATAAACGCCTTTATCTAGAAGATTCTGGGCATCTTTGGCGTTAATTTCATTTTCTGTGGCGCTCGGGAAAGCACAATGCGCTTTATGATCCCACAGCGGATTGTAATCCAAATTTGGATCAATTTCTGTATAAACAGAACTCGGATACTTTTCTGCGTATTCTTTAATCCGCCCCCGACGTACATTTTTCAACTCAAAAATAAAATCAAGTTTTTCTTTTGTAACACCTTCTTCATCATAAATATACCCAGCAGAATCGGAGAGAGTTACAGCTTTACCTCCCAGATCCAAAATTTTTTCAACTGTATATTGGGCCACATTACCGCTACCGGATACCAGACAGGTTTTTCCTTCGAGGGTCTCATTTTTGCTGGTAAGCATTTCGGCGGCAAAATAGACAGCACCATAACCAGTCGCCTCAGGACGAATCAGTGAGCCACCCCAGTTTAAACCTTTTCCGGTAAGAACACCGGTGAATTCGTTACGAAGTCTTTTATACTGGCCGAACAGAAAACCGATTTCCCGTCCTCCAACCCCGATATCTCCGGCCGGCACATCCGTATTCGGCCCTATGTGGCGGTATAACTCGCTCATAAAACTCTGACAAAAACGCATCACATCATTATCACTTTTTCCTTTAGGATCAAAATCAGAACCACCTTTGCCACCTCCCATTGGTAAAGTTGTCAGACTGTTTTTAAAGACCTGCTCAAAAGCGAGGAATTTTAAGATGCCGAGATTGACCGAGGGGTGAAATCGTAAACCACCTTTATAAGGACCAATTGCACTGTTCATTTCAATACGAAAACCACGGTTAAACTGAACGTCGCCCTGATCATCGATCCATGGTACCCGAAACATGATAACGCGTTCAGGTTCAATTATCCTCTCTAAAATTTTAGCTGCCCGGTATTCCGGATGTTTTTCCAGAACCAGATCCAGTGACTCCGCTACTTCTTCAACTGCCTGATGAAATTCTGGTTGTGCAGGATTTTTTGCTTTCACTTCTGCCATCAATGAATTTACAAACGCACTCATTTTTACCTCCTGTAATCTGTTGTTCGTATTGGCTCCGTTTATGGAAATAGTCAATATTTCAATCAAAAGATAGATATATTAAAGTGAAGTAAAAAGAGCAGAAATTGTGAAAAGCTTGTAATAAAAATTGTTACAAAATAAGATTTATCTAATCGTTTTCATCCTCAGTGGTAAAACCACTGAGGAGAATCCGATACCAGCATTTTTTACAGATCAGAGCACCATCAACCTTTAACAATACTTGCTCCCATGGACTCAATTTACATTTACAATGAGGACAATATTCAAGAGGTTTATTGTTTTCCATTACCATTGAGTATTTGATCAACCTGGTTTTTATCTACATCCATTACATAGGATATACCGCTAATTTCAGAAGCCTCCTTCGTCAGGCTGACGATATCATCGCGTGAAATATAATCAAGAGTAAATTTTCTGCTGCCACACATTAACTGGCGGAGACCCTGGGCTAATCGCTCATAGTAAGTATAGAGACCGATAGCACCTGTCGGTAACTTTTTAAATTCATCATTTCCCAGTTTTTGTCGCAGTTCCTGGGCGGTTACAAAGATTTCATCAATTGAATTGCCAAATCGCTCGACATATACAGGCAGCATATTACTTTCAATTGCTGTTCCGATTGTTTTCCCAACCATCGCCGCGGCAATTGGACTTCGTGCCATACCAATCAGTTTTACATAAGGTGCACCTAAGGCCAGTCCCTTAAATATCTGATCTTCAAAGGTAAAACCTCCGGCTAAGGCCAAGGCCGGAACATATTCCTTACGGTCATCTAATATTTTGGCATATTGATATAACAATGAGTGGAGTTCGACGGGAGGCATTCCCCATTCATTCATCATACGCCAGGGACTCATTCCTGTCCCACCACCAGCACCATCAACTGTTAGAAGATCGATTTTGTATTTTGAGGAAAACTTAATGGCACGGGCCAGATCCACCGGACGATAAGCGCCTGTCTTAAGAGTTATATATTTAGCTCCTGCTTTCCGAAGTTCTTCCACTCTCTCAGCAAAAGATTCTTCCGTTACCATGCCTATCCGTGAATGCCTTTCAAATTCCTTAAAACTGCCTTTTTCGAAAGCTTTTATCACATTGGGATCAGTTGGATTTGGTAAAACAACATATCCCCTTTCGTATAGCATTTGCGCTTTTTTTAGATCTCTGACTTTTACCTCACCTCCAATATTCTTGGCTCCCTGACCCCATTTCAATTCAACAATTTCCACACCCAATTCGTTTATGGCATATTCTTGCACACCCAGTCGGGTATCTTCTACGTTGGCTTGAACGATAATTGCCCCATAACCGTCAATCTGGTGATCTTGATATAATTTAACACGTCTTTTTAAATCTACCGTATCTACTATCTTACCATCCTTGATCACAGATTCCATATCCATACCGGACACATTCTCTCCGATTGTAAGTCCTGTTCCAGCCAGTGCGGAACCAATAGCAAGACCTTCCCAGTTATTTTTTGCGATATCTGTGGAGCCGATACCCGGAATTATCCAGGGAAGACGGAATTTTACTCCATTATTATGACCAAATCGTACTTCAAGATCCACAGCAGGGAAAATGGCCTTATCACTGTCGGCTTCAATACCTTCAGCACCTACTGCTGTTCCCATTATACTAAAATGGGAATAGTCAACAGGATATGTTTTTTCTGATGCTGTTGTTATCACACCGAATGGTTGGGGATAAATCACTTCATGGCCACGATAGGCAGATTTCCCAATTTCACACATGCCGATGCAGCCGTCAACACAGGTAACACACATTCCGGATGCAGGCGTAATCGAATCTTCCGTTCTATTTTTAGTAAGTGTCGCTGCTGACGAGTTAACTCTTGATAATGTTGATGACATTTAATATTCCTCCGCTGTTAGCTTTTACTTTTTTTGTATTTCGCATGCTACGCATGGATCCATGTAGCACATCATGTCATGAAATTCTTCTTTTTCAACACAGGGTGGGCTCAGGTTTGCACAACCTCCACAGATTGCCTTATCCGGATCCGTGAATGTGCATCTTAACTGACAGGCCGGACAAATATGCATACAGGCGCCACACAACCTGCACTCTTCTGATTTAACATTAAAAGGTGTTCCAATCCGCCTGTGCTCGCCCCGCCCCTGAAAACCGATCGCCTTTGCCATCATCTGTTCTTCACATATGCGTACACATAAACCACAGAGAATACAATCCTCGTGTTCTTGTCGGAATCTCTGCTGTCGCACGTTATGTGCGGCAGCAATATCCTGGATGATCTTTGATTGCGGGCAGGAGGCAAGAAGCAGTTCTATAATCATATTGCGTGCTTTTATTACTTTTTGAGAAGATGTTCTTACTTTAAGGTTTTCTTCAACCGGGTGCGTGCAGGAGGTAACTAACCTGGAGTTTTCACCCTCTCCGATTTCAACCACACAGAGGCGACAGGCGCCATAGGGAGACAGGCCTTCCATGTGACATAAGGTTGGAACAGGGAATCCATAGAACCGTGCCGCTTCCAGAATGGTTGTCCCTTCTTCTACTTTCACGGGTAATCCGTTTAGGATGATGTTAAGCATGAATACTTTCCTCCCCTACTTCTATTTCTTCTACGCCTTTTACTTCTATTTCCTGAACTGCCGGTTTTGTGAATTCCAGATCACAACGCAGGCAGCGCTGAGCTTCTTTTTGTGCTTCTTCCAAAGATAAGGAGACTTCCACTTCAGCAAAGTTTCGGCAGCGCCATTCTGAAGGTGCTCTGGGAGTTTCAATCCGTTTGGCTTCCTGGGCTTCTTCGTGATCCATTTCAACAGGTTCAACATATATTGTTGGTTTATATGGTAGTGTCTCCTTTAACATATCTTCGCCTCTTATATAGCGATCGATCATAATGGCCGCTTTTTTACCAGCGGCAATAGCTTCTATAACGGTATTTGGTCCTGTTACTACGTCACCTGCGGCGAACACTCCCGGCCTGTTGGTAGCCAAAGTTAATTTATCAGCCTTTATTGTATTATAATCCGTAGTAAGTATGTTCGCTGATTGAGCGGCACTCATACAATCTTTCCCTGAATCTTCGCTGATTGCAACAATTAGAGTATCGAGGTTAATAATGTGTTCGGATCCTGCAACAGGAACAGGTTTTTTTCGCCCGCTTTCATCTAAATCGCCCAATTCATTTTGGAGAAATTCCAAACCGGATAGTTTTCCCTTTTCAGTTATTATTCGTTTGGGTGAAATAAGGGTTTGAATTTTAATTCCTTCCTGAGCAGCTGCCTCAATCTCTTCATCAAATGCCGGCATTTCATTCCGGGTCCGACGATAATAGATCGTAACACTTGCCACTTCTTTTTGTCGAATTGCTGTGCGTGCGGCATCAATAGCAGAATTTCCTCCACCGATTACTCCTACTTTGCCTTTCGCTAAGTTTTGATTGCGCAGATTAAAAGCCTTTAAATATTCGATTGATGGATAAACACCCTGCACGTCTTCATTTTCAATATGCAACGGTTTGCTTTTATGTGAACCCATCGCTAATAAGACAGCTTTAAATCCCTGATTGAACAAATCGTCGATAGAGAAATCTGTACCCAGGGTTGTGTTTAATTTTATATTTATGTTTTCATCTAAGATTGAACCGATCTCATTTTTGATAGTCTCCCGTGGTAATCGATAGGGAGG
>SDBT01017809.1_pt1 | contig 11197 bp, 13 predicted proteins | sample 2277101 | NCBI WGS metagenome assembly SDBT01 (sample SAMN10404973, study PRJNA504765) | marine sediment metagenome | isolation source: marine sediment core GS10_PC15, 103 cmbsf | place: Arctic Ocean: Southern Knipovich Ridge | collected 2010 | reverse complement strand
CTCCGTATCCAGTCCCATTCCGAATCAGAAGCGGAGTCAAACAAGACATGGTGGTTTAATGCAGGCATAGGAAAATCCACATACTGAGGCAGCTCCTCGAATACCCAAACGGGAACCGGTGGAATAGAAGCATACGCTATTCCAACCTCGAAGGATACCCAGTTACTGGTATGGGCAGTCGCAACCACATTGGGACCTATGACAACAAACAAAGCACGTGCACTTTGAATGGCCTCCTTGATGACATCTGCTGCCGCTCAATCTATTGGCACACGTCCAGACTGGATGTCAAATTCAAATGCCACACCTGTAATCCCTGCTAGCCCACAGGTAACCAAGAATTTGTCTCTTAGAGCTGTATCGCGTTGACTGTGAGATAGGAATATGTGTGCTCGCTTGAACATGAGCGGTTACCTCCTTTCGCCTTTTAACCAGCTTCGAACAACAACCCCAATTATGATACCAAGACCACATGTGGAGCACAACTAAATTCTTCGCACCCCAGCTCAAATGACGGTATATGCCTAAAGTAGTGAGTGGGATACTTGCACTCTTTCCAGATTAGGTCTGTAGGTTAAACAATGTGGCTGATTGTTCAATCTATATCAGCTTATGGCACAGCAATGGATGAGGAGATCCTACCCGCTACACGTTGTTTGACAATCCTCTAGTAAACATAATACTAAACAGCTAACAGATAGCTAACGCACAGCATAAAACGTCATGCCTCCGGTGTCCTGCTAGACATCCCGGGGCCGGGTTTCCCATCATATCTAGCACTTCCAATCTTGGGTTCAAAATCATTTCTTAATGTGAATTGGGGGAATTTAGGTTTTATCTGAGCATTAAGCTTTGCCGCCTCTTTTTCCACAGTCTTTACGGAAACCAGTATTTCCGCCATGTGAGGTCTAAGTTGATCGAGTGGAATGTTCAACACGGGACGTCTAATATGTGATTTCACATCTGTGATTAACAACTATAAACTATCTATATTACAATGAAACTTTGAACCTAAGTCAGGGTGTATAGCTATTCCGTTATCTTATCATTTCTATACTGGCGCAGGAACTCACTAACAGATTCAGCAAGATCGGCAATATTTCGGTAAATCGTAGAGCCTTTTTCGCATACTCCCCACACCATTAAATTGGGACGGTGTGGTTCTAAGTCACTAGTATAATAAGACCGAAAATCAGTTAATAGCCCAAATATTTTCTTACCCTTTGCGTACGCGTATCCTAACTCAATACAAGTACCACTATCTACATCTTGCCCATCAAGTAAACCTATAACAAGTGTTGCTGCCGCGAGCTTACTAATATCTAAATGAAAAATCTCTGTTCTATTTGGCCCTTTTCCCAATTCACCACCATCTCGGTGAGGTAAGAAAAAATCAGATTCGGGATCAAGGCCACCTGCCCTAGCTACAGAATCAACCATCTGTTGTAAAAATTTCCGTTCGGCCTCTGAAAACAAAGGGCCAGCAACATAGACCAACTTTGACATATTCTCTCCCAATAATCTATTTACCACTCACCGTGTGACAAGTACAATATAAATAGTATACTAAAGTTATGCTTAATATCAAATCAATTATTCTTCTGTTGAAACCAGAAAGCTAAATATATGAATATATACCGTGAATTTAAGAGGTTCATTGTAGGATATGGAGCCACACTTGACAAAGTGCGATTGGCTGAATAAAGTTACTATTACTAAATAGAAAGGCCAGCGTAGTGGATAGTAAACAAAGAGCGTACAAAAAAAATATCGCTCCATACAAACATCGTATGCCCATTGGACATACGGATCAATTCGAAGCGAACCTATCTCCATTAGCAGCGAAGAGTATTAATAGCAAAGGGCGCCAGAAACGTCTCTCTACTGATACTACACGTAGCGCATATGAAAGAGATTATCACAGGATTCTTTACTCATTTGCATTCAGAAGACTAAGACATAAAACCCAAGTCTTTTATGCCCCTACTAATGACCACATTTGCACAAGATTGGACCATTCATTACAAGTTTCTTCGATAGCAGAAACAATTTGCAGGCATCTACGACTTAACACTGACCTTGCTAATGCCATTGCGCTTGGTCATGATTTAGGGCACGCACCTTTCGGGCATACCGGGGAAGACATAATTAACGAGATTTATGAAGAAAATGGCTTAGGCCCTTTTATGCATGAAGCTCATTCCTTACGAGTAGCTGATATGATGAAGGAGTTACGATGAAGGAGTTACATGGAGAAACTTTGAATCTGACATACGAAGTCAGAGATGGCATAGTATGCCATTGTGGCGAATGCTTCACGCCAACTATAGCCCCAGATAGACAGAAGGATGTGACTAAGATTAATTTTGCAGCGGCTCGAAGCGATATGCCATATACACTCGAAGGGTGTGTCGTGAGATACGTGGATAGAGTAGCATATTTAGCTGCTGATTTGCAGGACGCACTAGAACTACGGATCATAAAGAAGAAAGATAGACCAAAGAATATAGTTAAATTCTTAGGCTCGGATAGCGGCGAAATGATCGGAACGCTGATCGAAGATATTATCGATCAAAGCTTGGATAAAGACCAAATATCTACTTCAAACACTATATTTAGCTATCTATCTGAACTGTACTATTTCAGTAAGCAAGCTATTTACAAGTGTGAACCCATTGAAAAACAGACACCTTGGGTTAGAGCTGTTATTAACGCGCTCTTTAATGAGTTACTTGAAGTCTGTGATGCTTTCCTCAAAGGCGGTAAGAAAATATACCAAAAAAAGTATACGGAGCGAGTATTTCGTGAATTCTTCATATTTATGGATGCTATGCAATATGACCCAGCAGAAAAGCCAGAAAAAATAGTACTGGATTATTTAGCAGGTATGACTGATAATTTCGCTTTGGATTGCTTTAACGAACTTTTTCCCATGCGAATACATTGAAATACTACTGGCATATTCTTAATCCTAGATTATTAGACCGCTTATTTACTATTTGCGTTGACAAGTAGTAAAATCAGGGTGTCGGTTGACCTAGTGTCTTGACATCCTGATTCTTTTCAAAACTCCCCGGCAGGGAAGGTCTTCCAGCTTTGGTAGGCCGTACAGGTCTCGAACCTGTGACACCCTGATTAAAAGTAAACGGCACGTGTCTGGGATTAACAATTACAAAGAGCGTCAGTTATCACACATTAGCTTATTTTGTTACCTCAGTGCACATTTTGGCTTTTTGTTACCACTTGTCTCATGTTTTGCAGGTATGAGGCTATCTTAAGCAGTCCAAAGGGGATGGATTTGCATCTGTAGTGTTGAAAGGTAGCAAACAAATTTTGGGCAAAATATAAAAGCCTTCCCTTCTTGAGAAGGCTCGTGATTTCGCCAAGGGGTCTCGAGCCCCTACGAGCTTGTGCTCAGCTCTTGCCTAACTTTCAAAAGTCTTATCGTAATTGACAACAGTACTACGGCGGAAACCCAGCCGCTCGACGAAGCGTTGCAGCTCATCGTTACCTTCCTCAACCAGCGCACGTATCGTGTTAATCCCTTTGTCTTGGCAGTAACCCACTAGCTTCCCAAGTAGCCTGACGCCGATACTGCGGTGCCGATAGTCAGGATCAACAAGGATACTCTGCAAAATGCACACCTCGGTAAACGGTATCATTACATATATCAAGCGAGATATGATAAAGCCAATTACATTACCCCCAACTTCAGCGACAAAACTCACGTCAAGTAGTCCCCCAGGGTCAGTGGTAGCCATGCCTTTATGGCCAAGAAGACCACGCACCTGGCCGACTTTCCTGTCAAGGGCTAGAACAGCATGAATGTCGTTACGTGTCATGGGCCGAATACTTACTGTGCCTTGTTCTAGATTACCCATTTTAAGCACCCCCAAATTATTTTACCCAGAGTAGCCCGTCGGCCTTCGGGTATATACCATATTGACTGTGTTGTTTCCATTTGTCAACTTGGAGGAAAGTCAAGGTCCACTATTCGCTTCTCTGGCAGGCTTTCAGATAAAATTGCACCCCAAATTCTTGCCTCCGCGGGAATGGTTCTTACAACCATAGGACTAATCTTGCTCACTTTCTTAGGTCAGAACACAGCAATTTGGTTCATTCTAGTAAGTCTAATGATCCTCGGTTTCGGGTTCGCATTCTTCTCTTCTCCCAATACGAATGCAGTCATGAGTTCTGTTGAGGCGAAGACATATGGGGTAGCTTCGGCAACACTGGCAACAATGCGACAAGTTGGCATGATGTTCAGTATGGGAATCACCATGCTAATATTCGCCATATATATTGGGAGAGTTGAGATTACACCTGAATACTACTCAGTCTTCGTAACCAGCATGAAGACAGCGTTTGTCATCTTCGCTGTTCTTTGTTTCGGTGGCATATTCGCATCCCTGGCTAGAGGGAAAGCAAAGAAAAGTGTGAGTAAACCTTCACTCTAACCATGATATTTAGGAATTGAAGAGGTACCAGACAAATAATACGCCAATAAGTAACAAACGCTCATTTTGTTACCTCTTGCACTTCATAGCGCCCTGAGCGATGCGCCGGCTTGTGGTTGCACAAAACTGACAATTGTTCAGTCGTGCCCTGTCAAATAAGATGATGCAACATGAACGTGTTATAATTACATTACGGGATGACTTTGAATAAGCACTCACTTGGTGGTGGACATGCCTGCCATTCCTGAGTTTTCGCATACGGAACTAGAAAGTATCTGCGGTGTCCTTGCTGATACAAGCAAGGGGCTCACAGGTAGTGAGATAGGCAGCATCTTGGGACGACTGGGTATTCCTGACCCAATGCCTACCATGACTAAGCGGCATCGTCTTTGCGAAGCCCTCGCTAAGCGTCAAGCACAAATCCGCTCGGGCAACATCGTGGGTGCGTTTATCCAGGAAGTAATGAACCCTGTGCGGTATACAGGTAACCGTGTGCTCTTTGACTCTCGACGCAATGCCCTGAATATCATCCTGGCCTTTTGTGGTTACTCGCTGGGGGAAAACGGAAAGTTGCGCCTGCGTGCTCAACCAGCCCATACACTCACTGAGGCCGAAGACGCTGCAGGGCGCATTCGCTCGGAGTTATCCCGCCGAGGGGTACATCCCGATGTGTTAAAATTCTGCCGCCCGGAACTGCTCCAAGAAAACTACTTTCATGCGGTCTTCGAGGCGACAAAGAGCGTGGCAGACAAGATAAGGGAGAAGGCCGAAGTGGATGGGGACGGCTCTGAACTTGTTGACCGGGCCTTCGGCATTGGGAAGCAAGGGATGCCGCTCTTGGCATTTAACAGCCTTCAGACTGAGACCGAACGAAGTGAGCATAGCGGCCTGATGCAGTTGATGAAGGGGATGTTCGGGGTCTTCCGCAACGTTACAGCACATGCCCCTAAGGTAAAATGGCCCATTTCAGAGCAAGACGCCCTAGATTTACTTACTATCGCATCATACCTTCATCGCCGCCTCGACACCTGCTTCAGGACGCCCCGGCCGACATAGAAGTGTGGGTTTTGGGTGAGCCTCTGGCAATTGAGAGCTGATCATTTGGGGCTCAACGGATGGGTAATAAACAATTACTCAGATTGTTTAACTGAAGTCACGATAGTCCCGCATCCAGAGATGGACAACATCCACACACAAGGTGTAGACTTAGTTCAGTAATGACCGGGGAGTACAACGTGAAACGCTTCTTGCTGGGTATCGTGCTTGGTGCTTTGATCGGATTTACAGTTTGGGCAGTCGTCATAGCAATCGGGATTTGGGAGAGCTGGACAATCCCCGTCATTACAGGGACTGGGGTGGGTGCGCTCATCGGCATAGCTACATGGCTTGCTCCAAATCCGAAACAGGTCGGGCGCTATCTTAGAGCTTTTTGGGAGGTGTGGAAGGTATCTCCCGAGCAACGTATTCTTTATGCTCACTTAGCTAGGCTTCATGAAGAACAACGGGAACAACCACATCAACATATCTACCTAGCAGAAGACGAGGTTGACTTCTCACTCTCGGTGAACCAATCGCCGAATACCGTAAGGGTTCGTTTCTGGTTGATCAGCTGCTTGCTTGAAGATACGCCCATAGAGACATGTGAAATCGCTCTCGTATATGGCGGGTATGAAGCACCTCAAGGGTTCCCGCTTCACCAAATAACGAACCTGCTCAAATTGACCTCGGGCAACAGGCATTCCTACGTCGTTTCAGTTACAGATGAGAAAATGAAGCAGTTCGTGTACGACGCACGTGCAGGCAGCATACCTAACGAATTCTCGCTAGAGGTTCGTTTACTTATTAGAGGCAAAATAGAAAAGGTGCAGCGGCTTAACGTGTAGCTAGGTTAAGCAAGACTTCGTTTGAAGTACGTATTCGCCTCAACGATATCCTCCCACTGTAATCAAGAGTAAGAGTACTCGCATATCCCAGCGGTCGATATCCGATCTTCGAGGGTTCTGGCTGCGCAAAGTGCTCTATTTGAACGCTGGCACCTGCGGGGGTGACTTCCTAATCGTGTCTTGGCTATTTAGACATCCGAGGCGCGTGCGCCTTGGCACCGTCGGTCTCGCCAACGCATTGTTCGAACCTGTCGATGACGTTGTCTAGCCGCTTATGCACATTATTGGGTTAATCTGCGATGGCTTCGAAGGGAAAAAGGAACCAATCACTCAATTGGTGACATCTGGATTACCATCTTTCACGGAGAGGCATGTTTATTCTTATGTCATAGTATCAATTTGTCTCTATTCCCAATCATGCAGCCGTTCATGCAATTTAACCATAGCCATAGTATCTCGGGCGCAGTACTCTAGAAGATTTCTTTTGACCGCTTCGATTTCAGCTTTGCTGTTGTATCTTCCGAGAGCGAGATAGGCAAAAGCTACGCTTGCTGAGTCCCCGTCAGCAATCTCCAAATCATCGTACGACATATCAGCTACTATGACTGGGAGCGTAACCTTTACAGACGCGCTACCATGAAAATCCGGATGATAAAAGTTTTGCCTGATAATCGCCATGAGGTCAACCAAGCGCTCGGTCAGGGGTTCTAGTTTATCAGAGAGGTCGGGATACAGCTGTGCGAGATTATTTATAGTAGTCTTTTCAAAAGTAGAATAAGTCAATATGCTTCCCTTCCTCTCAAGATCTTTGATCAGATTCTCCGCCAATTCTCTCCGGCTATCTTTACTCGGATCACACAAGAACTCCTTATGTTCCACAACCTTACCCACTCCTGAGCATTTATGGATAGAATACTGCGTTGGAATCTGCGTGTACGGTGCCATTTCTGGATACAGGGGAATAGCGGTCATGGTTGTTTCAAAGTCCAAGTAAAACGCTGGCCACATGATTGCGTCTAATGCTTCGTTGAGTTGGCTGCTCACCCATGGCCGTTGTTTAACCACACAGGCTCTTACCATAGCTTGGTTATCCGTTAGCTCGAATGTAGCTGGAATATCTTCTATGCATATGATTCCAAGTTGTTTCAGATTATCAAATTTCTTCTGGCTCAGCCTGGGTATTTCAAGTATGTGGTTTTCGATTCCCTTTCCTAAGCATTCAACGAAAAGTGGACACTTCTTACAGGCTAATCTCAACTCAGGTTCAGGTATTGTTTTCGCTCCCGTTTGCTTGAGTACATCATTCCAGTAGTTTGCGAATTCCAATACCCGAGCCAGAGCGTCGTCTGTATGGTCCACTTCTGCAAATAACGCTTCATCAGGCATACCCAGCCGGTACTCCTTCGAGATCAACATCAGGGAAGCGGATGAGATTTCTACACCTACACGCATCATTACCATCCAAGTGTAAGCCAACTCATCGACCAACTCCGGCTTGTCGTTGGTGCTAGACTTAACCTCAACTAGATGCCATCCTTTCTTTTTTCTTCGTAGAATATCCGCTCTAGTCACATATCCATCGATTAGGAATGTAGCTTCAAATATGACTGCTTGCCCTTTATTAGCCAAAAGTGTGGTAGTCTTTTCGGCAGCCCGATTGATGGCTTTTTCTTCTAGCAATATCCCGTTTGGATACAGTTGCCGCGCTCGGCGTCCAATCTCAACGCCTTGTTCAATGCGAAACTGATCAGCTAGACTTTGTGCCTCCACAGAAAGTTGCTCAATCGGCTCACCAGACCTCAATAACCACCCGAGCGACGGGCATACCAGAGAATTGAGGAATACGTTCTTTGATATGTTTTTAATCATTCATTTCCTCCAATTTTCAATTCATCAAGAACTGTCGTATGAGAAAGAATGTTAAGGATACTTTAGTCCCACTGCTGGCTTTCGTCAAGATTATCTAAGATTTCGTGTGAAGTGAATTTGTTACTTGATAACCGCAAAAATTGTTAACGCCCAATCAGTATTACACAACAGTTTGAAAGATAAGTAATTATTAGGCTGGTCCGTAAGGGTAAGAAATCCAAAGTCGAACTGGAAAACCTAGAGGTACCGCCAACTACTGACGGGTAAAGCCAAGCAGCGTTCCCAATTCACTATTGTCATCTCATCGACGCCTATCGCTTTTGCCACATCCACCTGTCTCAGCCCTTTGTCTAACCTTGCTTTTTTGATATACTGTCCAAAGGTAGAGCTTGGATAGCAGGAAATACTGAATGATAGGACAGGCGGCTTCACGAACCCAGTTTCAGGATTTTTGTGTATTGCTCCTGTATGGTGGACCTGCAGGCGTACCCCAGCGTGGGAGAGGGATTAAGGTGGGGGATATCTGAGGAGACGTCCCATTGACGCGAATGGCGTTTTACCCTCACTCTTGCCTCTCCCATCGTGGGAGAAGAGAGGATTAGTTGTCGCGCGGCATCTAGACGCTAATCTGAGTAACCAAGCACTAGTGTAAACTAGGCACGAGAGAGGGTATGATGTCTGGATCATGGAGATCATACGGAGTCAGCAAGGAAGTCCTGCTTCGAAACAGCTTTCTTTGTACTATCCCAGGATGTGGTGAACTTGCAGGTGATATACATCACGTTGTGCCGCGCAAGGTGGGTGGTACAGATGAAAGCGCGAATCTGATCGGGCTATGTAATAAGCATCATAAGTGGGTACACAAGAAAGAAAGCACGCTTTCAGAGTTTCATCCTGTTACTCATGAATGGATATCACCGCTAACGCTAGCAAAATACTACCTTGCTGAGCAACTAGAGCAATCTCCGGTGCGAGTATCTGAAATCCATCAAATTGATCTCTTCAAGGAGGTTGAAACGTCCACGGCGTCGCCGGAGGATTTCTGGCGGCAATGGCACCCCACATACAATCGCAACTATTGGAGTGCATACGATGTTTTCCTGAAGGCGGCGTGGAACCATTTGCGTGAATCCAGGTGCCACTGTTCTCCCTTGGGCGTAATGGTACTCTATAGGCAGCTATGGCTCTATCGACGTCGGTGCGGGCGGCTTGATGCGGCCAAGTACGTTGCTAGAAAGCTCACGAGACTGCTAGACGAGCTTCATGATCCTGCTATTGCGTGGATTCGGGGCAAGGTAGAGTACGAACTAGCGTATATGGATTTTATGGAATCTCCCTTCGATCCTTTGGTCGTTGATAGATTCGAGTATTCAGCAACGTTGGAAAGGAAGGCGGGCAATAGGTCCGGAGCGCTAGTGAGTTACGCGACAGCTGTCATGGCTCGATTGGTTGCGGAGAATGTCCCGCTATTCGACGATTTCTTAAAAACGCAAGACTCGTTAGGCAGACAGGACGACCCACTGGCAACCAGTTGGCGCGAACGGAATCTGCCCTACCTCATGGCGGTTGCAAAAGTAATATCAGGAAAAGGGGGAGCGATGGAGATGCTGGCGCCAATGCTACCTAATTCGACGGGCCATTCGACTACGAAGATAGAGGAGATGGAGCACTTAGCTACGTGGGTTGCCGGTGTGGGCCTAGTGCAGGAAGGGGAAGTTGAGCTTGGCGTGCGGATGTTGGAGCACTCGCGCACGATAGCGAATCGGATTTTCCAAGCAGAAGGACGAGCAGGTCTAACCGTAGCACTGGGGGATGGGTATTGGTGTCTGGGGAGGCAGCCCGAGGCGCAGGCTATGTGGAAACTAGCGTCACGGGAGCCGCCAGAATTTCTAAATCGGCGCTCGCAAGAGGTTGCCCTGTCACGATTAGGTCAGGACATTTCCCCTGGGCGGAAAGATAATAGAATACACTTTTTGTTTGATCGCCGAACGTAAAGAAGGTAGAGCTATGATAACGGGATGTGCTGAATGACAAGACACGCGGCTTCACAAAACCATCTTCAGGTTTCTTGTGGATTGCGACTGAACGGTTATCCGTGCTCTATTCCGGTGACTTAACAAAATACTTTGTTACCTCGTTGCACGATTTAGCGTATTGTAAAATTACTTCACATGATGGTAGTATCTTAAAAGTGGGAGCGGATTAGGCGAGTTCAAAGTTCGTATATGCCCCGGTTATTTGAACGTTCGGACAAGAACAGGATCAAGTGAATAGTTCAAGCAAATACCTAGAACAATTCAATAGGGTGAAGCGATGGTACCAACAATTCGTTTTGATAGATCAAGGAAGACCGCATGATCGCCCGTCAGACTTTTATCAGGACGAAGTCTATGCGTTCTTCCAAAACTGCTATCACCTCAAAGATTGGATAAAGAATGACGGAAGCGTCGGATCTGCCGCAGATAAAGTTGAAGAATTCATTAAAAACAATGAAGAACTGCGCCTATGTGCTGACATTTGCAATGGTACTAAACATCTACGTTTGACAAGTCCCCGAAGTAATCGAGACCCTCAATTTGGACAACGAAAATTCAAAGTACAACTAGGTGGGCCTCCGACAACCATCAGTGCTAAATACACAATTGACACATCGGTCGGGCCAATTGATGCTTTTGAACTTGCAACCAAGTGTCTTCAAGCTTGGGAGAATTTCATCCGGTCACACATCAGTAATGATGCTAGTGTCTGAAGAACGAAACCTCAGACCACACAGATTTTGAGGCTCACTACACTTCGCCTGGACACCTTTAGACACTTTCGGCACCCTAAAGGGGGTCACGCAAATAAACTATACAAAAGGGCGTTTTGTTAACCGGGGTAATAACGTATCTTGTTGTAACTTTTCATACTCAGAAGTTCGTTAGCAAATATGTTAGCAAAATTGAGTATAAATAATAAGCTGGGCTAGTGTTTACGGCGGCTACGATT
>SDBT01017808.1_pt1 | contig 11198 bp, 26 predicted proteins | sample 2277101 | NCBI WGS metagenome assembly SDBT01 (sample SAMN10404973, study PRJNA504765) | marine sediment metagenome | isolation source: marine sediment core GS10_PC15, 103 cmbsf | place: Arctic Ocean: Southern Knipovich Ridge | collected 2010 | reverse complement strand
GGAGGCAAATCTGAATAATGGTAAAGCAAATAATAATCTATAACAAAGAAACCGAAAAAGAAGAAGCCTGTTTTGAAGTTCCAAATCATGTTATTGAAAAGATAAAAGAATTAATTAAACAAGACGCAAAGAGGAGTGTTTAGGAAATGGAAGACAAAATAATTTACCCAGAGGTTTCATTCACGGAAGAATGGAAAGAAGGTAGGAGATTTGAAAGAGAAAAGATATTAAAGTTAATTGATGAAGATATTAAAAATCAAGAAAGTCAATTAAAAGGAGATTTCCATAGGGATAGTTCTATAAAATGGAGAGTATGTGGGCTGAAATTATTAAAGAGAAAGCTTGAAGTTCCTATATCTAAACAAGGGGGAAAAAAATGATGGAATATAAAATACTTAATGAAGCACAAATACTAATTGAACAATTATCTTTTCTTAAAGCTAAACTCCAAAGGTATCCAAGATATATGAGTTTTGAAGAATTTAAACAGATAGACATTATAAGTCGTAAGATAAGTAAACTTGCTAATAAAGAAATAATTAGGCGACGCAATATTAAAACAAGGAGTAAAAAGAAATGAAGATAGCAGAAGTAGGTTATAGGGTAATAATCATCTTGATGATAATATCATTATTAGGTGTAGTTGTATTTGCGATGGCAACGATACTTGATGCTATGACTATTGAAAAGGTTGGTGTTGAAAAAGTTCCATGTATAGACAAACTTGGTAATCCTTTTGAAGATGAATTATGTGAGGATACAATCTATTGTAGTAAATTAGGACTGGCAGGAGATAGGAAATGTTCTGATGGATTTAATGTAAATCAGGAGCGAAAAGAATGAAAGATAAAATGATGATGTTTATAGGTTCTATAGTATTAGGATTTTTTTCACTATATTTTATAACTCCAAGTGTATATGAATCTTTAATATTAGTTCTTTTATTTATGATATTGTATAGTGTTCGTAATTTAAATCTAAGTCGAACAGGGGTGGAAGAATGATTGATCCAGGCTTATTAATCGTTTCAGGAGTTATGTTTATTGGTGTTGGTTTAATGACTATACTGTCAGGAGCATTAACCTTTAGAGGGATATTTGAAGAACCTCCTCAGAAAAAAGATTATTCTATGATTATTGGTGTTATTTTAGTAATAATTGGTTTTGCATTAGTAGTTCCTGGAGCAATTTTACAGGATGAAAAACAACAAAATGAGATGAATGAACTTTGTGAGTCAATAGATATGGAATTTTTAAAGAAGTCTAATGGGGGCTTGTTTGGAAATAGTTATGTATTGTGTTATGATAAACTAAATAAAGATCTAAGGGAGATTCCATTATGAAAGAACAGAAAATAAATCAAGAGGGTAAAAAATGGTAAGGTGGGAATTTACAATATTAGGTTATATGTTTTTAATCTTAGGGTGGATAATAGATTTGAATACAGGTGGAATAATGGCTCTAGTCTTTTATTCAATGAGTGGAGGGTTTTTCTTATCTAGTTTAATAAGTAGTTACTTAGATCTCGAACGACGTGATATGAAAGATAAACGAGGTGAAGGAGATGAATAAAATAAATAAGTACCTTCTCTTAACTCAAATGAGGACTTTTAGATCAGCTATAATTGTTATAGGGATAATTATTATTTCTATTTTATTTTTAGAATCCAATCTTTTATTACTTATCATACCCATCACATTATGTATAATGGTTAGATTTATTGAAGAAAAGATGGGATATTCTTATTATCAAGAGGAATTAGCAAAGGAAAGACGCACTTCTGAAGGTCTGGGAAACGGAGGAGAAAAATGAAGATATTAGAATTAACAAGAGAATATTTTATGCCCGTCGCACTAACTTTATTATTTTTCACAATAGTTGTTGTAAGTTTTATGGCTGCAGCAGATTATATTGATGCAAAGAATCAATGTAGGCCCTTAATAGAAAATAATGATTGTTCTTATGAGAAATGTATGGTTAGGGAATATGGAAGTAACCAACAAGTATCTAATGTTGTTAAATGTGAAATCATAAGGGATTCTGAAGGAGTGAGTAAATGAGCTTAGATAAGAAAGAAATTTATGCAGAATATAAAGGAGTTGTACTTGGAAAAGTATTTAGGCATGAGGATGTTATGGTAGATCTTAGAGAATTGTTGAAAGACTTAATAACTCAATTTGGAACTGATAATAAAAATACTATTAATAGTCTTTTCAGATTACATATCGGAGATAGATTACTCAATCTAGGAGAAGAACGAAGATGACGACTTTGAAGGATATGATTAAAAAAGTAAATTGGGAATTAACTCCTGAATTACATTTAGATGATGGAAAACAACATGGTGGAGCTGTTTGGTTATTAAAGTATGGTGAAGTAAGATTGGAAGCAATAGAGTGGATTAAGGAAGATATAAAATTAGATAGTTGTATAACTCCCAGAACAAAGACTTGGATGAGAAGATTTGATATCACAGAAGAAGAAGTTCTTGAAACAGATGATCTAGGAACTTCGGAGGGGAAAAGATGAAAACTAAAGAAGAAGCTAAAGCCCGTAAAAGCCTTCTAAATAAACAATATAGAAAGAGATTGTATGATAAAGATCCTACAGCATATAAGAAAAAGAGAAAACTTAATCAAGAGATACTTAGATATGGTAGACCAAGGGCAGTAATTCTAGAGAGAGATAATTGGGAGTGTCAAGATTGTGGTATGACACAAGAGCAAAACATAATGGCTTTTGGACAAGGATTAACAATAGATCACATTGATAAGACTGGAATAAATTGCAAGGAAAAAAATAATGATATGGATAATCTTAGAACCTTATGTATTCGGTGTCATATTAAGAAAGATACTCCACTAATAATGAGGGAAAGGTGGGGAGACTTAATGGATCAAGATGATTCTGAATATGAATACCCTAAAATTAGAGAACTTGTTATGTCAGAGGCTAAGGCACTTGGAGGAATCCAAAAAGCAAAGAGAGTTGTAGCTAAACAGTTAGGTGTTAGTTTCTGGACAATAGATGATAAATGTTATAGAAGAAAGCGACGCAATATTAGCGTTAGGAGTCAAGAATGAATATTAAAATGTTATTAGTATTTATCTTAGGAATGGCTGTTTCAGACTTTGTGTGGTGGTTAAGATTAAAACAAGATTGGGCCTTGGAGGAAATGATATTCTATTTAACCAGTGGAGATATAAGTGTGTTTATGAATATGGGGCTTATAAATATTTATGGTTTTATATTCTTTGGGCTTGTTTATATATTCTTAGAGAGAAGAAAACGACGTGTTGTTGGGGTTAGTGGAAAATGAAGGTAGAAAGATATATAAATGGTGTTTATCTTTTAAGATAAAGAAACAATTTAACTATGGAAAACACTCAATCTACACATAACAACAACTCTAGGCGTTTATCTTTAAGTCCCGTTAAAGGAAAGGAAGGACTTTTTCAAGGAACTAAATCAGATGGAACTTACTATACTGTTAGGGCAGATAGACAAAGGTACTTTTATCCACAAGAGTGGAGAAGGTTTTTAGGAGAGGTTAAAGAGAATAGAAGGATACTATTTGAAACAATTATACAGACAGGTGGCAGAATTGAAGAAGTCCTCAATCTTAAACCTAAAGATTTTATTTGGGATAATAATTCTGTTAAGTTAAGGGTTACAAAGATTAAATCAAAAAAGGGAGAGTCCTCAATCTTAGGTGGTAAAAGAAGAAGTTTTGGGGTATCTAGTCAATACATTAGAAAATTAAGAAAACATATCAGGCAAGAGAATATTAAAGATGAGGATTACATATTTAAAATTACTAAACAGGGGGTCTCTCAGATGTTCAAAAGATGCCTTAGAAAAGCGGGATTAAACGATTGGGAGTTCTCCCTTCATAATATAAGAAAGACTACAGGGATGTGGCTTAAAACAGTTCAGAGGAGGGGTGTGGATTTGGATGTAAGCGAGATTTGTATGAGACTTGGTCACGATCATAATACTTTCTTGAAGCATTATGGGTCCCCAAGTATATTTACAGATAGGCATCGAGATCAAATAGTAGAAATTTTAGGAGATGTATATAGTTTAAGATGATGCTCTGGGATATAATGTATCGATTATTAGCACTTGCCTTAGTAACAGCAGTAGCCATCATAGTTTACAAAATTTATGAATACACAGATAAATCTCACGCAGCTATTGCGAGGACAGCATGAAACCAATATATATTGAATTAGTAAATCATGGCGTGGCCAATAGATTTGAGTTTGAAGACATAGAAGTTATTGAGATTAACTGGAGATTAAACAATTATCCTAAATTATATCACCATATTCTAAAACATGAATTTGAGCATGAAGATGGAGATTATAAAACTCAAGATTTTGTCCATGATATGACTTCAAGAACTCCTGGACTCTTCAAGTTTATGAGAGATCATTTATCCTCTTGGACTCAAGTTCTACCATTCTATTGGAGTTTTAAAAAGAGAAGATTGATTTATGATATTTCTGCAATATCTGGATGGATTATGATTGTGGCAATTACATTTGGGATCTTCTATATCTTGAGGTGGCTATTATGAATTGGTTTGGATTAATCCTAGGGATTGTAATGATAACATTTATGGTTTGGGTGATTACTGCTGCAAGGAGTGAAATCTCAGAGATGTCTAAGGGGAAGAAGAGAAGATGAATATTGAAACATTATTTTATCTTTTAGGATTTATATCTACAGGGATGGGGTTTGTATTTGGATTTTTATGTGGATTAATCTTTGCAACAATAGTTAATCTAAGAAGAAGATAACCTTACCCTAACGCACCACACATCACCCGACCCGACACCACCGCACAACAGCATACCACACCCAACCACCCATACCAAATTGTTTCACATGAAGAGTGAAGATAATTGTGACCTTACCTTACCATAACGCACAGCACCTAACCAAACCCCCTACCACCGCACCATACCTTATTTTATGATTCAAAGAACCATGAATGTGATTATGACCTTACCCTATCAAACCGAAACGTACACAACCCTACAGCACCCAAACACACCACATCTCACCGAACAACACCATATCTCATCAGCGTTCAACTCTCATCTTAATAATAAGACAAATATAATAAATAAATTAAACTTTATAGACTTTTCCTAATCTATCTTTTTGAAAGATACAACTTCAAATCGTCCATACTCTGGGCGAAAATCACCAACACCTTTATACTTCCCTGCCATTTCTAGAATCTCTTTAACGATTCTATAATCAAGAGCATCATCTGCTATTTCAAGAGTGAACTCACATTCCCACTTTTTAAACTCTGGGCGTGAACGCATTATTCTTGAACGAGATATTACAACAGGTAGATTGCTTATTGTGTACTCTTGAGGAGTTAAGATAATCTCATTTTCTAAAATAAAAATACCCGCTTTGATATATTCCTTATAAGTCTTTTTTCCCTTATAAGTATAATCAACACCAGACTTTATCATTGCTCCTTTAAAATGTGTAGATGGTATGAATACTTGACCTTGTTCATTACGATAACATGCCTTCTCTGCTTCTTCTTCAGGAACATAAACTTTCTTAGTTCTTGAAGATACTTTTTCTTCAGGGGCAAATTTGTGTAATAGTAATGGTGCTGTACCTTTAATCTTTACATTAATCTTCATGTGAAACCAACCTCCTTTCAGTAATATTAATTAGGATTGTTTTAATACAAACATCTATATTTGTTTTAATTTCATTTCCTCTAAACCTTAAAATCTTCCACCCCCTATTTCTTAGAAACCAGTTTCTCTTTCTATCATGGGGGTTACCAATCTTATGCCAATGTTCTCCATCACATTCAATACAAAGTTTAATTTCAGGGATCGCAAAGTCTAAAGAATATCCATGTTTAGATCTAATGGGATATTGTTCAACAACATCAATTCCCTCATTCTCTAAAGCATCAGCCATTAAGATTTCAATGTCAGTTCTGTGTCTCATCTTCTTCACAAGCCAATAGGTGTGCTTTATAGTTATACTCAAGTTGTCTTATATATAGCGATTCAATAACCTTCCCACAAGTGGGACACACCCTCCTTTTTATTTCCATGTATCTTTAAGGGTAGGGTAGTATATAAATGTATTTATGGGTATGTAAGTTAAATTGAGACGCCCACAGAACCTGTTATCTAACATATTTAGTAGTTTTTGAAAATTCATTTTTTGAAAATTCGTATATCGTACCCTTTCACCCTCATACGTAAAACGTTTTGGTTAAGGTTTGGTGTAGGTATATTCTTCCCCATCCTTTTTCCGACTCTTTCAGCTAATTCCATTTGATCCTTATACCCCTTTTCTGCCTCCTCCCATATTGTTGGTTGCATACTTAATGGATTTAAGTCCACTTTATAATTTCTTTCTTTTTGAGATTCAGGCTGATTTTCCTTTTCATAATCTTCTAACTCTGCTTCAATCCTCTTATTCAATGCGTTAGTGAATTGTGATTTTAATTCTTCATATCTCTCACATAACCATTTAGGGGGCATCTTTATTTTATAATAGGGGGTTTTAATTGCCTGTCCATTCTCTAAGACATATATTGAGTGATAATAAAAATCTTTCTTCCTAACACTCCATTGTAATATCTTAGGTCTTATAGTAGCAATCTTATCTTTCTCATTTTTACCTTTCATCTCAATCTCCATATGAAACAATCTCTTTGCTTGGTTGTTTATCATATCAGAGAAAGGGGCATTGATAAATAGAATAAAGTTCTGATGTCTAAATGTTGATAATAACATATTAAGGAGTTTACTAAGTTTGTCATACCAGTTTTGAGCATTTCCAGATATTTGAAACTCCTCAAAGATTATAACTTTATATTTCTTAGAAGATAATGGAGACTTCTTGGTTCCATTGTCATTAGGAAAATCATTATTAAATATTCTTATAGTTCTTAATAAACTTTTAAAAGAAAAAACTATCTGAGTATCTGGATCAAATTCAGGATCTAACTCTAATGCTAATTCTAAGTTAGTATAAGATTTCCCAGAACCTGTAGGTCCTGAAGTAAAGATATTAGCATTTTCATTTTTCTTAATTCTGTTCTTAATCCAACTAATCAAAGATAATTCTCCCTTAACTTTTCCTACTAAATTTGGTACTGCCATTCTTTTTAATATTCCTCGTCATAATTTTCATTCGCATTTTCTGATTCAACTCTAATAGCAGACTTTAGATAATGAGTCCTTTTAAGTAATAGATTTAATCTTTGGAAGAGAACTCTTATTAATTTTAACTTAGCTCTTATAAATTTTGTATGGTCTTCATCACCCATCTTAATATCCTTACCCTCTAACTCTTTCTCAATCTTTTCAAGTTCTTCTTCATATTCCCCATATTCCTTTTTCATATCTTTATCAAATTGAGGAAGAAGTATATCTGCTAAAGACTCTATAGCTTGTATATACTCTGCTCTACTATCTGTAACATAATCCATGTAGGTTACCCCTCCACTCATAATAGGTTTTTGATAACCCCCTCTAAATTCTTTAGATCCCAAATCCACAACTATCTTCTTTAATAATTCATGAACTATTGCAGAATGAGTTAAGGACTCTTTTTTATTAGTAATAAAATCTGCCATCAATATCTCCCACCCTCAGTTATCTTTGGCTTGAAATATTTATTAAGTGCTTTCTCAATTCCCTGGATGCACTCATCAAGAGAATAATCAACTGCTTTAGTATACACACTAACTTTCCTACTCCATCCATTAGGTGTCTTTATATCTCCCTTAGAAATTACTATCTTCAAAAAGAATTCTTCAACTTCTTCTAAGTTCTCTTCGATTAATGGAGAAGCTAAAACTATTAATTGTTTAACCATTTTCATTTTAACTTTAATCATCTCATTAGGATCTATTTTATTTCCATCAACAATACCTACAGACAATTCATTTATTTTATCAATCCAAGACCTAATAGACTCTAGAGTTTTATTAACCATATCAAAGGGGATTTCTTTTGATTCAACTTCCATAATTATCTCCCAAACATTTTTCCCATCCAACCTGCACCTTGTGGTTGTTGTTGATTAAAGTCTAAGCCATCAGTCATTCTTAAACTTGAGAAAATCTTTTTACTTTCCATACCATTAAGACTTCTAGTATAGCATGAGAATACAGCACGATAAACCATCCCACTTACCGAGTCCATTCTAGCAGAGTCAGGAGTCCCTTCATTCATATAAACCCCCACACCAAATCCAGGACCTGCAGGAACAAAACCAAACCTTTCTAGATTACAAACAAATTCTTTACCCATCTCTTCAATGATGGACTCCATTAAGAATCCTAATTGTTGTTGAGTTATTATAGCCATCGTCGAATTGTTATTCATCACCCCTGTAACATAAGATATTATAAATCCTCTACAAGCATCATTAACTAATGGAACTCCAGAAGGATTCATTATCCATTGTCCTTTCTCTTTATCAAAGAACTCTCCCTTTAAGGAATGGTTTAAATTATCTACGATTGTGCTTGGATCTATTTGTCCGACAATGTTTGAGATAGCACCTTCAGGAGTGTATTGAGGTTGTTGATCTTCTTCAGGTATATATTGAGGTTGTGGTTGCATAGTAATTATCCTACAACAGGTGCATTAGAGAGAGCAGGTGCAAGAGTTCTTGCGACAGATTCTAACTGTGTAGCCACTTCCTTTAATCCACTATATTGAATATAACTTGCTATGAATACAATCATTATAAATATTGTTATCTGTATGAAATCTTTATACTTCTCCCAGAAACTATTAAAGGTAAATCTCTTCTTTGCATTTTGTTCATTATCAAACTTCCAAGCAGTAGCATCTTGATTAACACATTTTAAATTTATTACAGCAACCTTCTTTGTCTTCCCATCCCCACCAGGATTCTCAGTATCTACATAACTAAAACTTTCAGGGAGTATAGGCTCAAAATCATCCATTCCTTTTTGAACCATAAATAACTCTCTATTGAATCCAACTAAGAATCTTGAAGCAGGAGGAGGTAACTCAATAGTCCCAACACCCTTTCTCTTTAATCTAAATGTAGTAATCCCTCCAACAGCTTGAGATTTAAAGTAACCACCCTTAGCTCTAATTATATCTCTAGTCTTATTATCAGATCTAGGAATAAATATAGTCACAGGAATATTATAAGACATATTCTCTTTTCTCTTTTTAGCAAAGAAGGTTGCTGCACCAATTAATAATGCTCCACCAATTAACCAAAAGATAAGATATATTGTACTACCGATTGCATTAGCTACTGCTTCTGTTCCTGCTGCCATTCAAAATATTTAAGAAAAGTTCTATTAAATACCTTTCCTTTAGGTTGATTATGGAAAGATACTTAAACTTAGTAAATGTAACATTTACTATGGCAACAAAAAGTGGTTCTAGAAAAGGACAATTTGCACCTGCTCCATCTGGGGTTGGATCTGCACCAGGGGGAGGAAGCCGAAAGATAGAGTATGCACCTGCACCTTCTAAGATTGCTGATGCCCCAAGAGGAGGTTCAAGAAGATTAAGAGAAATAAGATGGTCATCTCCTAAAGGTGCAGGAGGTGTAGATATTTTTGATCCTAGAACTGGACAGTCTCTTGCTCCATCTAGAAGGATATTACCTGAGAATTTTGAATCCAAGAGCGATCAAGCAAGAAGAATATTAGCCAGTTCTCCAACACTCGCAGAAGCAAGAACAAGACTATACTCGAAAAGGGGAAAAATATTTGCCCCCATTATCCCCATACCAGGAAGGGCAGACATCTTACAAGAAAGATATATTGAAAGTCTAAAAGAAGGTTCTGGTGCAAAATTAGAAGTCCAACCCTATGGGGGAATAAAACTTCCTTATGGTCAGAAAGATGTTAAATGGTTTGAACCTGCATTTGGAACTATTACTTCTGATACTGCTTCAGGGTTTAAGGAGATGTCCCTTATTAATGTAATGCGAGAAAGAGAAAGAGACTATCCTTCACTATCCATCCCTCCTAAAGTTCTGATAGAACGAAAGGCAGAAAGTATTAGTAATGAGATTAAATTAGAATTATTACCTTCTTATCAATCGAGGGTAGACTCTGGGGAGTTAAGTGTTGAACAAGCAAAGAAACAATATAGTACGGAGGCTTCCAACAAGTTTGATGAAATGTTTGAAGATGCTACAAGTACCTCATCCTTTGAAGATAAACTAAAGAGAAGTGAGAAGTTTAGAAAGAACTATCAGGCGTCCTTTGATCCAATATATAAGAAAGAACAAAGAAAAAAGAAACTAGAGTTCGCAGCAGATACTGTGGCTATTATTGCTTCATCAGTTGTTCCTGCTGTGGGGATATCTTACTTTGGAGCTAAAGGATTAAGACAAGCAACTGAGGGTGCAAAAGAAGATATAAGGATAGCCGAGATTTCCCCTAGTGGAGATTTATTCTTACCAACATATCCTGGGTTAATCCCTTCTGAGAAATCACAAGAAGCAGGAACCTCTTTCCTATTTGCAGGACTCTCAGGTATTGGAAAGATAGGGGCTACTGCTAAAGAATTAGATGTTTTAGGAAGAGGAAGATTAATCTCTAAAGAATGGTCTGTTACTTCTAAAGAGTTGTTTAAGGTAGGTGATGAAACTTATCTAAAGATTAGTGGGAGTAAAATGACAAGCCCTTATGCTAAGGCAGAAGCTGAAGCAGTATTCCCAGTAGTAGTTGGTAAGGGTGGAAAAGCAAAGATTATAGGAGATGCAGTAGCTAAGGATTTATCCTTTGCAGAAATATTGGCAGGGACTCCTAGTAACATTAAAACTTTAGGAGAAGGGGAATTTAAAATACTTGCAGGAAGAGGACAAGTAAGATTAAAGTATCTCCCTTTTCTAGATAGGGGAGTTGCTAAACCTAGAGAAGGATGGTTAAAGAGTACCATTGATTTTGGAATGGCAGGTCGTGGAAAGGTGAGTGAAGCCTTTATTAGAAGTGGAGATTTTAAAGCAACTTCAGAAGCTAGTAAGATATTCTCTACAAGTGGAGAAGGAGTTGTAGTCCCTGATACTATTCAATGAGTTAAGGTTACCCCCTTCTTTAACCCTCAAAGATTTTGGAATGTAGATACAGGTCCTAGGGAGGTTAATTTTTATAAACAAAAGATAGAAGTTAGTGGAAAGTTGCTAGG
>SDBT01017807.1_pt1 | contig 11198 bp, 8 predicted proteins | sample 2277101 | NCBI WGS metagenome assembly SDBT01 (sample SAMN10404973, study PRJNA504765) | marine sediment metagenome | isolation source: marine sediment core GS10_PC15, 103 cmbsf | place: Arctic Ocean: Southern Knipovich Ridge | collected 2010 | reverse complement strand
GTTGTCGGCCCGTGCTTGGGGTGCAGCTCTCGCACCTCAGCTGACGCACCTTCGCCATCGATCTCTGCGACTCGATCCTCGAGCGCCGCGATCCGGTCTGAGAGCGACTTGATCGCCTCAGCGACCGGGTCAGGCAGATGAATCCAGTCGCTGTCGGGGCCCTCGACGCGCCGCCCTTCGACCTTGACCGTATGACCTGGGTTGCCGACTACCGTCGAGCAGGGAGGCACGTCCTTGGTGATGACCGAGTTGGCGCCAACCTTGGCGCCGTGTCCCACCGTGATTGGGCCGAGCAGCTTGGCGCCGGAGCCGATCGTGACGTTGTCCTGCACCGTCGGGTGGCGCTTACCGCGGGCAAAGCCGGTACCCCCCAGGGTCACCCCCTGATACATCGTCACGCAGCAGCCGATCTCCGCGGTTTCACCGATCACAACCCCTGAGCCATGGTCGATGAAGAAGTCCTCGCCGATCTGAGCCGACGGGTGGATCTCCACCCCCGTCACCGCCCGACTCACATACGAGAGCACGGCAGGCAGTGCAGGAACCCCGGCTTCGGAAAGTGCGTGGGCGACGCGATGCGAGAGGATCGCCTGCACGCCGGCCCAGCCGGTCAGGATCTGCGCCGTGCCGGCACTTCGTGCCGCCGGGTCGCGCTCGCGGGCGGCGGCCACATCAGCCCGCACCTCGCCTAGAACTTGCCGCAGCGTCCCGAGTCCGAGCATGAGAAAAGCGTAGACCCTGAGCCCACAGAGTCATTGCGAAACCCCGGCTCCTGCACAAACCACGGCAGGCGCGGAGGCAGGACCCGGGGCAGGCGCGGAGGCAAAGCCGAGCAATTGCCCTAGGCATCGGGCGAGCGAGGGAGAGTGGAGGACGTGGCCGCGTATATGCGTCTAAGGCGCGAAGAACGGCAGGGAGATGTAACGCTCGCCGCCGTCAGGAACGATGACCACGATCCGTGCGCCGCGCATCTCGGGCCGGGCAGCTACCTCGATGGCCGCATGGAGCGCGGCACCGGCGGAGATACCCACGAGGAGGCCTTCCCGGGTTGCGGTCAGCCGTGCCGTGTCGAGAGCCGAGGTGTCCTCGACCGCAATGACCTCGTCAAGGACGCTTCGATCCAAGACCGCAGGGACGAAGCCTGGGCCGATCCCCTGAATCTTGTGGGGACCGGGGTTGCCGCCCGAGAGCACGGGAGAGCTGGTCGGCTCGACTCCGACGACGTGTAGCTCGGGCCGGCGCTCCTTGAGCGCCTGGCCGACGCCGGTGATCGTGCCGCCTGTCCCAACCCCGCACACAAGCGCGTCGATGACACCGCCGGTATCTCTCCAGATCTCCTGCGCCGTTGTAGTGCGGTGAATCTCGGGGTTGGCCGGGTTGTTGAACTGCTGCGGCATGAACGCCTCGTCATGCTCGGCAGCGATCTTGGCTGCCAACTCGATCGACTCGTCCATACCGCCCATCGATGGCGTCTCCCGGACCACGGCACCGTAGGTCCGCAGGAGCGCCGCGCGCTCCTTGCTCATCCCCTCGGGCAACGTGACGATTAGGTGGTAGCCCCGAGACGCGCAGACCATCGCCAGCGCGATCCCGGTGTTGCCGCTGGTCGGCTCAACGATCACTGAGCGGCCCCGCTCGATCAACCCATCGCGCTCGGCAGCGTCAAGCATCGCCACCCCAATCCGGTCCTTGACCGAGCCTCCCGGATTGAGGCTCTCGAGCTTGCCCACGAGCTCGGCACCCAGACCCTCGCCAAGGCGCGGCAGAGCGACCAAGGGCGTATTTCCGACAAGCTCGGACGGCTCCTCGCCGATCCGAAATTCCGATGAGGATCGCCCGCTAAACACGCTTCGAAACCCTATCGGGGCCGTTAGAGGTGCTGGCCCAAGGCCCCGGCCGGCAAACACCTGTCCAGAGGAGCGCGCCGTGCCGTAGTTATTCGCGGCATCCGGCCTCTCGACGAGCCGGCGTGAGCGCTCAAATCTGGTAGGCCCCGGCTCCTGAATCGGCTGCTTCACGGCTCGCAATGTCCGCGATCGTGGTGCTGGAGAAGACAACGCGAAGCACCTCAACGCCGTCGGCCCAGATCCCGCCTGCCTCTTCGGCCTCGGTGCCGATCCTCCCGTCCAGCGCCTGGACGACCTCGAGGACTGTGATCTGGTCCGGGCTGCGCGCGAGCGTATAGCCGCCCTTGGCGCCACGGCGGCTGTCAACGAGGCCGGCTCGGCGCAGCGTCGAGAACAATTGCTCGAGGAACTGAACCGGCATTCCGCGCCGCTCCGCAACCGTCGCGATAGGGACCGGCTTTGCTCCCGTGCGGGTGAGCTCAGCGAGCGCAACCACGGCATAGCGTGACTTCGAGGTGACCGAGATCACGGGTTCCTTTCTACCCGAGCCCCCGGCCGGTATCTCGTGGCGCCGGCGAGCTCCCGGGTACTCGAGGGTCGAGACGCGCGCCGTCCGCCGCCCCAGGGCGGCGGACGAGCACCGCGCTGGGGCCCCGAAATCCTCTGATACGGTCACGCGGCTCGGCTGAAGCGGCGCGATCTTCGGCAGAGCTCGCATCATGGGCGAGGGGACGCGACGCTGCATAGTCATTGATGGACAACCTGTCTTGAGATGGGGCGTTCGTGGCGTGCTCGAAGACGGCTGGGAGGTTGAGGAAGCCCCTGACGGCGAAGGCGCATTGCAGTTGATAACCGACGTTGGAGACTTCGACGTCGCCGTGGTCGATATGCGCTCTGCCACAGACCAACGGCTTTCCGGGATGGCCACGATCAAGGCGTTGCTCGAGGCCCAACCAGGGCTTGGGATCGTGGCTCACGCGAGCCGAGCCGAGGGACGGGTAGCCACCGAGGCTCTGGACGCCGGGGCAACCGCGTTCGTGGCCAAGGACTCGCCTGCCCTGGAGCTGAAGCGGGCCGTTGATGCCGCGGCCGAGGCCGAGCGATTTGTGGACCCGGCGACCGCCCCTTCGGTCGGTCGCGGCAAGGCGCTTACGCGCAGGCAACGCGAGATCTTGCAGAGCTACGCGAACGGCAACTCGACCGGAGCGACCGCAAAGACACTCGGGCTGAGCCCTGAAACGGTCCGGACCCACACGAAGGCCATCCTTGCCCGCCTTAAGGCTCATGATCGCGCCCATGCCGTTGCGATCGCTCTCCGCCGCTCGTTTATCGACTGAGAGTCCACAGGCGCACACGCGTCGATGTGCACGCGTCGAGGCCTAGATGCGTGGGCGACTTCGTGAATCAATCATCTAGTGGACTGTCTCATAACGTTGTGCCCGAAACCGGGCGACTCAGGCGTCGCCAGGCAAGGACGCAGGGAGCCCGCATGGCAGCGCCATGGGGGCGACTGAGGACGCGGCATGGCGGCGAGCGCAGGCCGCGGTTTCGGGTGCAAGGTTGTGAGAGCGCCCACTAGATCCAGCCGTGCTCCCGGGCGAGGATGACCGCCTGGGCTCGATCGGCAACCCCAAGCTTTCCGTAGGCGTTGTGGAGGTGGCTGCGTATCGTGCTCGCCGAGAGCCCGAGCTCGGCGGCAATCTGCTTGTAGACCTTGCCCTCAGCCAGGCCGCGGAGCGCGCTCAGCTCGCGTTTGGACAGCGGTGAGGGCTTAGTTGACCGCCGGCGCGCCGTCGGGCGGTAGGGATCCTCAGCCAGCAACTTGCGAAGGTTCTGACCTTCGATTCCGCATGAGGCTGCGGCCTGCTCAGCGTCCGATGTCCCGATCCGCCCTCCGCTGCCATGGTTCGCAATGTGATCCGCAAGCCGAACCACCGCGGCCGAGCCGTCGGCCGTCGGATCATGATGACCCTCGACGGCGGCGGCAACCTCTTGGGAGAGCCCCCAGCGGCGTAGGAGGACCCCGCCGATGAGGGCGTGGTCAACGCCGAGCTCCAGACGTTCACGGTCGACTCTGCCTTCGGGAGTCAGCTCCTGGTCGGAGATCAGCTCCGGATAGGCCGGGTAGAGCCGGTGGAGGGCCAGCCGCCCGACGTCGTGAAGAAGAGCGGCGAGCGCGATCTCGTCTCGGCGCTGCGCGTCGGTGAGCTCGCCGACCCGCTCAGCTGCGTTGCGCGTTGCAAGCGAGTGGCGGCGGAATTCGTGGGGCGTCTCCTCCCATCCGGCGGCGCTCTCAAAAAGCCGATAGGTATCGAGCCCCTCGACGGCTTCCCCTACCCCCGACGAGCCGAGGCAGCCAACAGCCTGGGGCACGCTGCCGACATCCGGCTCGGCTGTGTTACCCGCGGCTCGAACTACCGCAATCGTCAGCGCAGGGTCCGTCTCCACCGCGGCAATGATCTTCTCTTCGCTCGCTGGCTCTCGCCGGGTCAGCGCGCCCAGGTTGGCTCGCGAGTCCTCGAGTGCCGGCAGGCTTCCAACCGCAGCGAAGGCCGCGGCAAGTCGCCCGCCCCCAGGCGCCTTGCCGGAGAGCCGCCGGCCTCCGCGACCTGAGGTCGGCGGTGGAACCGCACTCTCGGGTTTCGGCTCTTGGGCTCTTGTATGCGGGGCCATGTGCAGTACTCGTGGGCTCGCTGAGGTTTGCTGGGGACGCACACCGCTCAGCGCGGGCTCACCACGCTTATCGGCACGACGGAGCGCGACCTTTAGCCGGATGACGCGCCGCGTCTGATCGCGACGCAGGCAGGAGGGCGTTCAGGCGGTACTCAGGCGGGCGATTCCAGGCGAGTGAGCGCGAGCTCAACCCGGGAAACGGTGTGCTCACGCCCGAGCGCGGCGACGGACTCGAAGATGCCGGGCGAGATAGTCGTTCCGGTGATCGCAACACGGAGCGGCTGGTAGAGCTCCTTCGGCCGCACCTGCTCGCGCGCCACAACGGCGCCTAGCGACACCTCGACCGTCGCGGCGTCAAAGGGCTCGGTCCCCTTCAGCGCGTCACGAGCGGCCGCGAGCGGGCCGGAGACTCCCGGCTTCATGATCTTCGCCCAGGCCCGCTCATCCTCGGCCGGCGCCTCGAACAGAAAGCGGATCAGCGGCCAGACCTCCACCAGGGTCTGAGCCTTCTCCTGAACGATCTCGCACGCAGAGCGCCGGCGCTCCGGTGAGGCCGCGGCAAACGCGGCCGCCGCACTCTCATCCGCGGCCCCGAGAAACTCGAAGAGGCGGGCTTCGTAGTCGGCCAGCGAGGCTTCGCGCATGAACCGTCCGTTCATCCAGCGCAACTTCTTTTCATCGAAGATCGCCGAGGACTTACCGACCCGCTCGATCGAGAAGCGCTCAACCAGATCGGATGTCTCCATCAGCGTCGTGTCGTCCTGGGTCCCCCAGCCGAGGAGTGCCAGGTAGTTGCGCACCGCCGCAGGCAGATAGCCATCGGCCGCCAGCTCCTGCACCGACGCGGCGCCGTGGCGCTTAGAGAGCTTGGAGCCATCCGGGCCGTGGAGGAGCGGTAGATGGGCGTAGCGGGGCGCCTGGGCCCCAATTGCCGCAAGCACAAGCAGTTGCTTTGGCGTATTCGAGAGGTGGTCGTCGCCGCGAACGACATCGGTGATGCTCTGGTCGGCATCGTCCACGGCGACCGCGAAGTTGTAAAGAACCGAGCCATCGCTGCGGGCAATCACCGGATCGTCCTGTAGCCGATTCTCGAATCCGATCTCACCCCGAATCACATCGGCGACGATCGTCTCGCCTTCGTCTGGCACGCGCAGTCGAATCGCCGCCTCCGGGGACTGGCTCGGAGTCCCACGGTACCCGGCTCCGCTGTGCGCGTCCTTCCAGCTTCGGACCTCTTCACTGGTTGCCGGATCGGGATACGCGCGTTCGGACCCGACGAGCTCGGCCACCAGCTCAGCGTGGCGGTCACGGCGCTCCCACTGACTGATAGGTCCCTCATCCCAATCGAGCCCTAGCCAGCGCAGAGCTTCGAGGATCTGCTCGACGTGCTCCGGTGTCGAGCGCTCGCGGTCGGTGTCCTCGATCCGAAGCACGAGCGTCCCTCCTAATCCCCGTGCCGCGAGCCAGTTATAGAGTGCGGTTCGGGCGCCGCCGATGTGGAGAGCGCCCGTCGGCGAAGGGGCAAAGCGGAATCGGGGGGGCTCACTCACAGTGCAGATCGGGGCTCATGTTTCCACAGCAGGCGGGCTCGCCCGCGCGGTCGAGCGCGGCGTGGAGCTTGGCTGCGAGTCGATCCAGATCTTCCACCAGAACCCCCGGATGTGGCGACCCACTGCTTACGGCGAAGACGACTTCGCAGCTTTCCGTGCCGGCTTCGAGGCCAGCAACCTCAGCTCGATCGTCATACACGCCGTTTACCTGATCAATTGCGCAAGCCGTGAGCGACCGGTGCGGACGAAGTCGCTGGTCTCGCTAAAGCACGCGCTACAGGTCGGCGACGCGATCGGCTCGACCGGCGTCGTCCTTCACGCGGGCTCGACCAAGGGCGATCCAATGGACGAGGCGATTGAGCGCGCGGGTGCCGCGATCCAAGAAGCCCTGGCGGAGTCGGAGTCCTGCCCGCTCCTGCTTGAAAATACCGCAGGCACTCAGGGGCCACTCGGGCGCAACTTCGACGAGCTCGCGCGGCTCCTCGATGCCGGCGGCGCCGGCGAGCGGCTCGGCATCTGCATCGACTGCTGCCACCTGTTCGCCTCCGGCTATGACATCCGCACCGAAGACTCTCTCGGCCAGGTCGTCGACGAGCTCGAAACGGCATTCCGCCTCGATCGGGTGCGCTGCCTTCACGTCAACGATTCCGCGGTCCCGATGGGAGCGAACCGCGATCGGCACGCAAACCTCGGCAAGGGCGAGCTCGGCCGGGCCGGAATCCGGGCTTTCCTCTCGGAGCCGCGATTCGATGCGCTACCTGCGATCGCCGAAACGGCCGGGCCAGAGAAACGCGGGCCGGACCGCAAGGAGGTCTCAACCGCAAAGAGACTGCGCCGCGAAGGGATTAAGCGGCGCGAGGCCGCCTAGGCCAGCGCGTCGCGGAGGTCGAACTCAGCCGCCCCGCTCAGCTCACCGGCGTCAAAGAATCCAGGGTTCACGCACTCAAACGCCGGCCCGTCGCCTTCGTAAGCGGGCTCAACCGTCGACTGGCAGTGTGGCAACGGGTCGCCGGTCATCCGCAGCCCGCCGTACCCACCGTCACGCTCCATGAGCTCAAAGGCGTCCATGTCCACCTCACCCCTGAAGACCTTGCGCATGCAGCCCATGTAGCGCCGACCACCGAAGCGCTCGATGTAGCTGTAGAGATATGGGCAGCGCTGCTCGAGGCAGGCCTTGGGCTCGATTAGGCGGTCGCAGAAGGTCCGGCACTGGCGGCATTCGCCTGCCGTGGCTCTCCCCTCTTGGAGATCCGTACCCATGGGCTGAGTCTAGATGGCTCGCCTTAGGGCCTCACCGCGCAGGGCCCGGGCGAGCTAGCACTAGCCCAGGACGGTTGTCAAGCCGCGAGCGCCCGAGGCCCGAGGAGCGCGTCGAGCTCGGCGCGGAGAGCGCTGGAGGAGGTGACCCGGTAGTCAGGACCAAAGCGCAACCGGCGTACGCCGTCGCGCGTGGTCATCTCGAGAATGACGTCCGTCTCGCCGGGGTGGGATTCAAAAACCGTCTTCAGCTGGTCGACAAGGCCGGGGGCGAACTCTGCCGCGTCGACCTGTAGCTGGATGCGAGCCGGCCGCTCCCGCGCAGCGCGAGCGCGCGCGGCGCCGAGCTCGTCCACGGTCGGCTCAAAGGCCTCGGCCTCGTGGACGACGAGCTTGATCTCACCACGCTCCTTCTGATCAACGCGCCCGCGGACGACCACCACCTGATCGGCCTTCAACACATCCTCGGCGACGGACATCGCTTTGCTGAACACGATCAACTCAACCCGGCCCTCGAGGTCATCGAGGGTCGCGAACATCATCTGGTCACCCCGCCTCGTGCGGATCTTCTTCGCCTCGCTGATCATTCCGCCGACGGTCAGAAACGCTCCGTCGGGTTTCTTGCTCAGCTCTTCGAGCGTGCAATCGACCTTGGCGCGAAGCGCGTCACGGACCTCAGAGAGCGGATGCTCCGAGAGAAACGTCCCGAGAGTCTCCTTCTCCAGCCGCAGTAGCTCTTGCTTCTGAAACTCCTCACCTCGCAATGGCGGGTGAGCCGGCCGAGCACCTGTGGCTGCGTCTGGATCGGCCTCTTCGCCCGCAGTGTCGAAGATCGAGGCTTGGCCGCGCTCCGCGTCATCTTGGGCCCGCTGTCCCCCCGCCTGTGCTCGGGGCAGCGCCTCAAGCATCGCCTTGCGCGTAGCGCCGGTTGAGTCGAGAGCCCCACACTTGACCAGGCATTCGGTCGCCCGCTTGTTCACGGTGCGGGCGTCGACGCGTTCGCAGAAGTCCCACAGGGAGCTGAACTCGCCGCCGCGCTCCCTGGCCTTGATGATCGCCTCCACCGCTGCGTGACCGACGTTCTTGACGGCGTCGAGGCCGAACCTGATGCACTTGCCCTTGACGACAAATCCGTGCTCGGAGGAGTTGACGTCGGGGGGCAGGACCTCAATCCCCATCTCATCGCAGCGATTGACGAAGAACGGGACCTTGTCCTTCGTCGACATCACGCTTGAGATCAAGGCCGCCATGTACTCCGCCGGGTAGTTGGCCCGCAGATAGGCCGTGCGGTACGCGATCAGTGCGTAGCACGCTGCATGTGAGCGGTTGAACGAGTAGTCGGCCGCGGCGGTCATCAGCGACCAGAGGTCAGTCGCCACGCCACGATCGGTTCCGGAATCTGAGAGCCCGGCGAGGAACTTGTCCTGCATCTGCGCCATCAGGTCGCGCTTCTTCTTGCCGACGGCTTTGCGCAGGTCATCGGCTTCGGCACCTGAGAAGCCGGCCATCTGCCGGGCGATCTCCATCAGCTGCTCCTGGTAGATGCAGCAGCCGTAGGTCTCCTCGGTGATCGAGCGCAGCCGCTCATCGGCGTAGCGGACCGTGCTCGGGTCGCGCTTGCCGCGCGCGTAGTCGTCAATGAACCGTATGGCTCCCGGCCGGTAAAGCGAGACGAGGGCAACAAGATCTGAGAACTCGGTGGGCCCTACCTTGCGAAGCGCCTCACGCATCCCTTCGGACTCGAACTGGAAGACGCCGATCGCCTCGCCACGCCCCAACATCGCGTAGGTCTTTGCATCGTCGAGGGGCAGCGCCTCGACGTCGAGGGCGCTCCCGCTGGAGCGCTCGATGATCTCGACCGCGTCCTCGATGACGTCGAGGTTGCGCAGGCCGAGGAAGTCCATCTTCAGCAGGCCGATTTCCTCGATCGGGCCCATCGAGTACTGGGTAACGGTCTTGTAGGCACGCTCGCCGCCAGCCGCCGCCCCGCGCTCCTCTGCCAGCTGCAGCGGGACGATCTCCTGCAGCGGACGATCGGCAATTACAACGGCGGCGGCATGAATCGAGTGGTTGCGGACGATCCCCTCAAGCCCCTGGGCAACGTCGACGATCTGCTTGGCGTCCGGGTCGGCGTCAAGGGTCTGGCGGAGCTCGGCCCCGGGCTTCAGGCATTCATCAAAGCTCGGGCTTCGGCCCATGATCGGCTCGGGGATCAGCTTGGCGAGTCGATCACCGGTCGCGTAATCAAAGCCCAGCACTCGGGCAGCGTCGCGGGTTGCCTGCCGAGGGGCCATCTTGCCGAAGGTGACTATCTGGGCCACCGACTCCCGCCCGTAGCGCTCGGCGACATAACGGATGACCTGATCACGGCCGCGGACCGAGAAGTCGATGTCGATATCGGGCATGGACTTACGCTCGGGGTTCAGGAAGCGCTCGAAGAGGAGTCCGTTGGCGAGCGGATCGAGCTCGGTGATCCCGAGACAGAAGCTGACGATGGAGCCGGCCGCCGAACCGCGACCCGGCCCGACCGCGATCCCGTTCTCCTTCGCGTAGCGGACGAAGTCCCAGACGATCAGGAAGTAGGACTCGAACCCCATCTCGAGAATGACGCTGAGCTCGTATTCCAGCCGCTTTGACGCCTCAGCGGGGAGCGGGTCACCGTAGCGCTCGGCCAGCCCCTCAAGTGCCAGGCGGCGGAGCATCTCGGCCGGCTCAGAGCCGTCTTCGGTTGGAAACGTCGGCAGCTGGAGTTCGCCTAACGTCATCTCCACGTTGCATCGCTCAGCGATCTCGAGCGTGCTCGGCAGCGCTTCGGGCCAGGGTGCGAACGCCTGGGTCATCTCCTCGGAGCTCTTGAGGAAGTACTCGTTCTGGTCGAAGCTGAGCTTCGGCTCAGCCAGCGTGGACTTCGTCTGCACGCAGAGCAGCGCCGCATGGTTTGCGTGGTCGGACTCGCGAAGGTAGTGAACATCGCAGGTCCCGACCACCGGTCGGCCAAGCTCGCGGGCAATCCGCTCGATGCCCTCGTTTGCCTTGTCCTGCTCGGGGATCCCGTTCGCCTGCAGCTCGAAGTAGACGTTGTCGGGGCCGAAGACGCCAAGGAGCTCATCGGCGTGCGCGCGGGCGTCGGCCGGGCGATCCTCAACCAATCGCCGGCAGAGCCGCGACGCGAGGCAGCCGGTGAGCGCAATGAGGCCTTCCGCATGTCGATCCAACAACTCCAAGTCGAGGTTGGCCTTACCGCGAGCAAATCCCTCCAGGAAGCCCGCGGAGCTCAGCTTGACGAGGTTCGCGAAGCCGACGTTGTCGGCGGCTAGGAGCGTGAGATGGTTGCGCTCGTATCGCACTCGATCGCGAACCTGATTGCGATCGTCGACGAAGTACGCCTCGAGGCCGAGGATCGGCTTGACGTCGCGGGCGCGGCATGCCTTGTACATCTCGACCGCGCCGTTCATCACGCCGTGATCGGTGATCCCGAGCGCCGGCATCCCGAGCTCGGCGGCGCGCTCGGCGAGGTGATCGATCTTGCAGGCACCGTCGAGCAGCGAGTACTCGCTGTGCACGTGCAAGTGAACCGCCTCGGAGCCCCTACTCACGAAGGCATCTTCGCAGTCAGGGCAGATGCTACTCAGCGTCTGTTCGGCCGATTTTTCCGGAGTCAGCGGGCTGAGGCGACCAGGTCGGTCGGTGGCGCTAGCTGCGCCGGGAGCGCTCTCGCTCGAGCTCGGCCTCGACCCGGCTGATCTGACCGAGCACATCAAGCAAACGCTCCTCGGCTTGCCGGACTCGTTGTGCAGAGCGCCGCTCGGCATCGGATGTGGCGGCTCGGATGCGGGCCTCTGTGTCCTGGGAGCGCCCCGGCCTCGCCAAG
>SDBT01017806.1_pt1 | contig 11199 bp, 10 predicted proteins | sample 2277101 | NCBI WGS metagenome assembly SDBT01 (sample SAMN10404973, study PRJNA504765) | marine sediment metagenome | isolation source: marine sediment core GS10_PC15, 103 cmbsf | place: Arctic Ocean: Southern Knipovich Ridge | collected 2010 | reverse complement strand
CCGATGCAGTCTCGTGACCACAGCCACCCGATATCCGAGGCGGGCCAGATTCAAACCGCCGTAGTACACGGCCCCTCCGTGCGCAGGCGTTGTCTGGCCGTCTACGGTTGTGATCTTGTCAACAGCGAAATGGCCAATCAAACATACGTCGAATTCGTGCTTAGCCATGCGTTGCCTCCATTTACTGAGCTTCACCAAAACGATCACGTAGAAACTCTGCAATATCGTGGATGATTGAATTAGCCTCTTCCTGTAGTCCATCGGGTGCTGTATCCATTGCAACGCCGGTTCCCGCAACCTGCAAAAGCTCAAGATCGTTCATGTTATCCCCAAACGCGATGACAGATTCGCGCTCTACGCCGATCGATTCACACAAGATGCTCAACGCAGTTCCCTTATTGACGTTCGGCCCCAAGAATTCGAGCATATCATGCTCGGAGAATACGCAAGAGACGGCCGGCTCGGTTCGCCGAATGGTCATCTGCAATTTCTCCAGCTCGTTTCGGGTGCCGATGCTGAACATCTTCACTGGGTCATTGCCGGCATCGTTGAGCATGTCGAGTAAGCTTGATGTGTATCGACAATCCACGCCATCTTTCTTCATGATGTATTCGGCTGCCGGCCCTTGGCGATCGCTATAGAAGTAATCGTCGGTGGAATACAGGTAAAGGTGACTCGCCGCCGATGTTTCATCGAGAAGATGGAGGATGGTTTTCGCAGCTGTAAGAGGAAGAGGACGAGCCGACAACAGCCGCCCATCAGGTGCGACGACGACGGCGCCGTTGAATACGATGAGGGGCAATTGTAACTCCAATTTCCGGACGAATTCCTCGACCGCCGCAAACGGACGTCCGGTCGCAAGTGTCGTTTCGACTCCCCTCTCACGAAGGGTAAGCAACATTCTGCGCACGTCCGCTGGAACTCGATGGGAGGAATCGAGGAGCGTTCCATCGAGGTCGAAGACGAGCAATCTCGTTCGGGTCATCTCGGCCCGTTCTCCCGTGGCAAGATGTGGAGGCTGCGCCGATGAAAACGCAGGCCGATCGGCTGGTCCGTCTCCAGGAATCCTCGTTCGCGCGGGTTGGCGACCTGCACCGACATCCGTTGCTCGTCGGAGAGAATTAGCGAGTAGAGGACGATCGATCCGGTGTAGTGGGAGAACCCGACCCTGGCGACTAGGTCTCCCTCGTCCGGATCGACCAGGTCGACCGCCTCCGGCCGCACCACGATCTCCACGTCCTGGCCGAGAGAGAACGGATCGCCTTCCTGCACCACGTCAATTTCGGTCCCAAGGATCCGAACACGCACAGAATCGGAGCGCGTGGCCATCACCTCGGCCGGGATCAAATTGGCCTCGCCAATGAAGCTGGCGACGAACCGGTTGGCCGGCTCCGCGTAGATTTCCTCGGCGTTCCCCAACTGCTGGAGCGTCCCTTCGTTCATCACAGCGATCCAGTCGGAGATGCTCATCGCTTCCGCTTGGTCGTGCGTGACATAGAGACTCGTGATCTTGAGTTCCTGCTGGATCCGGCGAATCTGCTCGCGCGTCCCCTTGCGTAACTTGGCGTCCAGATTCGACAGCGGTTCGTCGAACAGAAGGACCTGGGGCTCGGTGATGATCGCCCGGCAGAGGGCGACACGCTGTTGCTGTCCGCCGGACAGCTTCCCGACTGATCGCTTCTCGAGACCGTCGAGGCCGACCAGATTCAAGACCTCCGTGACACGTTTGGTGATCGTCCTCTTCGGGACGTGCTTTACCTTCAGTCCGTACGCCACGTTCTCCTGAACTGTCATGTGAGGGAAGAGGCCGTAGGATTGGAAGACCATTGAGGTGTTGCGCCGCTGCGGAGGGATGTCGTTGACGCGCTGCTCGTCGATGTAGACATTCCCAGTGGTGGCGTTCTCGAACCCAGCAAGGATCCGTAGTGACGTCGTCTTGCCACATCCGGACGGACCGAGAAGCGTTACCAGATCACCATGTTTGACCGACAGCGAGAAATCGTCGACAGCTCGGACCTCGCGCTTCGTTCCCTCGAAGAAGATCTTCACCAGATTCTCGAATCGCACGACAACGTCAGCCATGGTTCTCTCACTCTCCTCCTAGGGGAGCCAGTCTCCCCTTGAACAGCCTACCCACAACGAACCTCATGATAATGATCGAAGTCAGAACAATGCCGATGATCACGTATCCGTAGGCCGCGGCCGCAGCAAGGTTTGCCTGATCGACCTCGTAGAGCAAGGCGATAGTTAGAAGCTGCGATCCGGCCGAGACGACGAAGATGACAGCACTAATCGCGGTCATGCAGCGCACGAAGATATAGACCAACCCAGAGAGGAACGCTGGTGCGACCAGCGGTAATGTAACACGCGTGAACGTCCGGAAGAAGCTGGCGCCGAGGCTGCTTGAGGCTTCTTCGATCGAGGGATCGATCTGCTGAAGCTGCGCGATCCCGTCACGAATCCCGACCGGCATCCGCCGGAAGATGAAGACAAGGACAATGATCAGCGCCGTGCCCGTCAACTGGATCGGCGGAGTGTTGAACGCCAGAATGTAGCCGATACCGACGACCACTCCGGGCACCGCGAAGTTGAGCATCGACACGAACTCCATCGCTCCCCGCCCAATGAAGCGCTGCCGCACCACAAGATAAGCGATCATGATCGACAGGAGGCCGCCGACCGGGGTTGCGATCAGCGCGATCTTCAGGGTGTTCCAGACGTACTGCCCGCCAACTGCGAAAACGTAGCGGTAATTTGCCAGCGTCAGCGAGTTGTCGTATCCCCACAGCCGAGTAAACGAGCCAAACAGGACAACGCCGTACATCAGCAAGATCACACCGGCCAGAAGCAACATCGCGATGAAAATGGGGATCTTGATCCGCCGCTCGGTCGTCTTTAGCCCGATCCCCGATGGCTTGCCGGTGACCGTGATGTACGATCGGCGCGCCACATAGTACTTCTGCACCACGAAGATCATCAGCGTCGGCACGAGCATGAAAATGGCAAGGGTCGCGCCGAGCGGCAAGTTGTACCTGCCAACTGCAGCGTGATAGATCGCGACCGTCAGGACGCGAAATCTCCCCTGGATAACGACCGGATTGCCGAAGTCCTCGAGGGAGCGGATAAAGACGAGGAGCATCGCGCTGGCGATCCCCGGAACCGCCAATGGCAGCGTCACGGTGAAGAACGTCCGCAGCTTCGACGCGCCCATGTCGAGGGCGGCTTCTTCGATCGACGGGTCGATCTTCGACAGAACTCCTTCAAGGATCATGAACGCGATCGGGAAGTAAGCGAGGGATTCGGTCAGCACGAGGCCCGGAAGCCCGTAGATGTCCCAGTTGAGGCGCAGTGCCTCAGTAATCACGCCGTGGTTGCCGAGAAGGAGGATCGCCGCAAGCGCGATCAGGAACGGTGGGCTAACGATCGGCATCATGGCGATGACGCGAAAGATGGACTTCCCCGGGATGTCAGTGCGGGAGATTCCATACGCGAAGACGAACGCGACCAGCGTTCCACAAAGGGAGACGAGCCCTCCGACGATTAGGCTGTTGACCAGTGGGCGCCAGTAGTAGGTCTTCTGAAAGAACTGCACGAAGTACTTCGGCTCGAAAACGCCGGACGGCCAAATGCTATGCTGAATGACCTTGACCAGCGGGAAAACGATGAACGTCGCAAGAAGAAGGAACATCACGCCGACAATCCCTAGCAGGACAGGGTCGCGTACAAGCCGCCGAACCTCGCCACGGAGTTCACGCTTGTATGCGTCAAGCTTCATGTGGGAACCTCAAGGGGGAAGAGGGCGGGGAGGTCGCAACCTCCCCGCTTGAAGAAACTAGTATTCGCCGGTTACTTCACTCCACTGGTCGAGCATGGCTTCCTTGTTGTCGCCATACCAGATCAGGTCGACCGGCAGGACATTGACGTCGGTCGCTTTGACGCTTCCTTCGGCCAGCTCGGCCTCGGGGTTGAGCGGCAAGCGGAAGAAGTCCTTGTACAGGTCCTGCGCCTCTTTCGACATCGCCCAGTCGTAGAAGACCTTGGCCGATTCAAGCTCAGGCCCGCCTTTGATCAGGGCCATGCCGCCAATCTCGTAGCTCGTCCCCTCCGACGGGAAGGTCATCACGACTGGATACCCGGGAGCGATCGCCTTCTTGATGATGTCGTGCGAGAAGACACAGCCAACGCCGAACTCACCGATTCCGACCATCGTAGCGGCGGCGCTGCCAGACGTGTTGTACTGCCCGACTTGCTCGTTGAACGCAGCGACGTACGCCTCGTCCTCCGCGTCAAAGCCCGGCTCGGAAGACCCAATGGCAGTCAGCATGCCGGCAAGGGTCGTGTAAGCCGTTCCGGAACTGAACGCGTAGGCGATCGTGATCTCGCCCTTGAACTCGGGCTTCAGAAGGTCCTGCCAGGAAGTAGGCGCTTCGACACCGGCTTCAGCGAGGAACTCGGTGTTGGAGACAAACCCGATGTACCCGACATATAGTCCGATCCACATTCCAGCGGGATCCCTGAATTTGGAAGAGATGTATTGCCACGCGAGAGACTTCGTGTAAGGTTCGAGAATCCCCGCCTTTGCAGCAGCAATGTGCGACGTGTTTGACCCACCGAACCATAGGCTCGCCTGGGGGTTGGCCGCTTCGGCGAGTAGGCGAGTGTAGACCTCACCGGACGAGAGACGGACCCATTCGACATCGATATCCGGGTTGGCGGCTTCAAAAGCTTCGATATAGACTTGCGCCTGATCGACGTCAAACGCAGTGTAGAGAGTCAAAGTTTCTTTCGAAAAGCCAACGGCAGATAGTAGAACCACCAGTAGTAGGGACACAACAACAAATCTCGTTTCTTTCATTGCATGAGCCTCCTTTATTGACTTATCCGTACTCAACTCCGGGAATTCTTCTGCATACCACCTCCTGTTTCCATGCTTGCACGACAACACGCCTTGGGATTGCGAACGTTTGCAACACCGAGTCAGTATAGCAGCTTCTAACAGCCAGTTGCAATCTAACATCCGTACATAGTCTCATTGTTGCGAACAAGCAATGGAAGACGGGCGACTCGGTTGAGGATGCCGTATCGAACATTCCCACGCTGCTCTGAGGTGCTATTCGTCTCCATCATAGGGTTCGAGACAACCTGCCTTGTGAAACATCCACTGGGCATCTCGTATCTGCTTTTGCCTCGTGAACCCGCGAACCTCGACCGTCAGGATAGCGTCAGACGGCACGAACGAGGAAACGAGTTCCCAGTCGATCGTTCCCAGTCCGGGAGCAAGATGATCTGTCCACCCATCATTGTCGTGCAGGTGGATTCCGATCATTCGATCCGAGAATCTGTCCAGCCACTCTCTCTGTGAGTGAAACCCCAATTACCCTAACTTTTCAGCATGGCCGGTGTCGTGCCAATATTCGATAGTGCCTGGTCGAAGAGCCAGAAGTTCGTCCAACTCGTCCGGCAAGGGGATTTCGTTGTAATGATCACGGTTCTCCAATCCCAGACGGACTCCCAAGGCCTCCGCATCCTCTACCAGTTCGAGCAGGCTTCGACGAAGCGCTTCCAGGTGAAGGGAAGCTGACTTCATTCGGTCCTCAATGAAGCGTTCCCTTACGTCGGCGTGTTCGCTCGAACGCTCTTTGCGTTCCGTATACAAAGCTCGCATTCTTGGCTCGTAGTGCTTGTCCACCGGGACCTCACCAGGGTGCACAACGACGGCCGTCGCCAAGCCGGTGAGCCAGATGAAGCGAATCTCTAACGAGCCCGACAGCCTGGGAACGAAGTAATTCGTCCGGCGACGACATGTCGATCCCTCGTTCCTTGCGTAATAATCGCGGGATCGCACACGGGCATGGCTCATGTACGCTATCTACGCGGAGACTCTTCGGATCGATCGTCGCGAGCATCTCAGCGGTCACTTGGTGATTGAGCTCCTGGTGAGAGAAGCCGAGTGTGCGTACGGCTGTGAAGAAATCGGCAAACGGTTCCTCTCGGGTCAGCGCCTACATGGTTGAAAGCGATGCGTGCCACAAAGGGCAGCCATCAGGGTCTCGATGCTGGTTCGTCATAGTCACCTACGGAATATCCAATGATTCAGTCAAGGACTGAACGGTGTGAACGGCCGCCGGAGAGTCTGGTCGATTGATTCCCTGACTTCCACAAGTCGTCATAGATCAGCACAGACATGGCAAATCCGGCTTTCTTGGCCCCGAGGACGTCGACCGGCAAATGCAACCGCAGAAGATGTCAGGCGACAGGTGATTAAGCTGGCCCGCACGCGGTACGGGGGTAAACCACACACATCTCACAGAACTACCGGCGGAGAGGGAGGGACTTGTCTTGGATCCATCTACTGTTAGGAAACATTCTGATGAGCGCGGAGATGGAAAACCCACGACGCCGGTGTCCTCCCCGTCATCGGGTAACGCCGAAAGCGGCTCCCGCACGAGCGTGTTGCATGATGGCAACATAAGCCAAGAGTACCATTTCTCGCCTGAGCGAGCACGTCTTCACGGAGTGCGTGGGAGGATCCCTGCACACCAACGTCCCCTGAAGACCAACACCGCACATGAAGGCTCACTGGGGCGCAGCACAGGGGGCGAAGAGCCGGGAGTTTTCGCTCCGCACTATCGCCCGGTGGAATCCCGGCTTTATGGGGAGTAATGTTGAAGCACCACTCCCCATTCGTGTTCCTATTTTAGCGAGAACCAAGCCAAACTTATCGATCCCGCCGCGTTGTCGCCCGAGAGGGTGATCTGAACGGTTCCGCCAGCGACCACCTCGACATCGATCGCGGTCAAGGCTCCGCCACCCCATTGGCTGATGGCTGTCGCCGCACCACCTCCGAACACGATGATGTCTGACAATTCAAGGCTGACGCCTCCACCAAGAACGAGAACAATCGTCGTCTGGCTTACGCCAGTTCCGTTGTCAAAGAGGTAGACAACGCCATCTGTGGTTGTGAATACCCGCGGTGTGAGGTTTAGAGTAGTTTGAGATGCAGCAACCATCCCGAGTAGAAGAATCAGCAGACCCGCTACATATACCCTTCGCATTTTTGTACCTCCTGATGTGTCTTGGTCTTGCCTGCCTTGTTTCGACAGCCGTTTCCGCATGCCTTCTCGTCATTACCTAGATGCACTCTAAGGCAACAGCGCAGTTCGCGTCAAATCTGTTAGGTGCCGATCACAGCCCTTGAATCGCCGGAAACTTCGTCTTAGAACATGCTGCCAGGCATCCCTCAGAAAGCGATCCTGTAACTCTGATCTGGCCGATTAGAGAGGAGACCAAGCAAGCGTCTGCGACTTCCAGCTCGACTTCTGGGCAGGTTACAGGTCGGTCATGAACGAGAAAGATTGATCGTACCGCGGAGATCTCTCTTCCCTTGGCTCGTATCAAGGCCACCTTCTACTCACGGGAAGCCAAGTGCTTCCCGGCTTTCCCCGCCGGGGATCAGGGCGCACTTGCCTTTGCATCTTCGCTCCCATAGCATGTCGGCATCGGCAAACAGAACCTTGCGAAGGAAACGAGGCGACCATCCCATGAAAACTATAGCGACGTTCCGGTTCCCGCTGGAGATCCGCTTCGGACCGGGCGCCCGTGCCGATCTGGCAGACTTCTCCGAGATGTTCCGCGTGGCCCGCCCCCTTCTCGTGACCGACCTACAAATGCCTCGAACCCGTGCGTTCGAGCTCGTTCTCACAGAAGCCGGCCGAATCTGGTCCGGATCGCATGTTGTCTTCTCAGGAGTTCAGCCAAACCCGACGGACGAGGATGTTGAAGCAGCTTGGAAGATGTATTTGGCAGAGGGTTGCGACGCGATTGTCGGCGTTGGTGGTGGCAGCGCCCTTGACGTAGCTCGGGCGGCCCGGATTCGGCAGGCCTTTCCCGGAATTCCGCTCCTTGATGTTCCACTGGATCATCTGCCCGACAGACTGCCTCCCTATTGCGCTATTCCCACCACCGCAGGCACGGGAAGCGAAGTTGGACACAGTAGCGTGATCATCATCCGATCGATGAGCCGCAAGATCGTACTCGGGGCTCGCCAACTGGTGGCAGATCTGGCGATCCTCGACCCTGAATTGACGCTTGAGCTCCCACCTCATCTCACAGCCGCAACGGGGATCGATGCGTTGACCCACGCGATTGAGGCCTTTGTCTGTCCGATCTTCCACCCCATGTGCGATGCCATAGCATTGGAGGCCGTGCGGTCAGTGCACCGGTACTTGGAGCGCGCGTACCGAGACGGGTCCGATATCGAGGCAAGGGGAGGAATGCTCCTTGCCGCTTCGATGGGAGCGATTGCGTTTCAGAAGGATTTGGGCGCGGCTCATTCCCTTTCGCATCCGTTGTCTAGTGAATTCGGCATCCACCACGGCCTGGCCAATGCTATCGTCCATCCGGCGGTTGTCCGCTTCAATGGCGAAGCAAATGGGGCTCAATACAGCCGCATCGCCGAGGCACTCCACCTCGATCGAACATCCGATCCGACGTCCGCAGTGGCTGCTTTCCTCGAAGAACTGAACGAGAAGATTGGGATTACCCAAGGGCTCTGCGATCTCGGTGTCCCTCGAGAATCTCTTGTCGCGTTGGCGAAGCTGGCGATGGCAGACGGGTGTCACAAGACGAATCCCCGAGCATGCAGAGAGGCAGACATGTTGAGCCTCTACCAGGCAGCTTATGGCACTGGCCGATGACTGGAGTCCAGGAAGGAGCGCTTTCGGATGGCTCAAAGTAACAAGAATGCCCCGAGCAGCCTGCCCAGTTGGTTCGACAAGGACAGTGTTAGTACGGTCATCGTCGCCTTCCCTGGAGTCTACGGAAGACTGCTCGGGAAACGGATGACGGCCGACTTCTTCGTTGATCACGTATTGCGCTCAGGCTGGCATGCCTGCAAGTATCTGCTGACGACCAATCTGGAGATGGATGTCCTGCCAGGATTCGAGTTGGCGAATTGGGAGAGCGGATACGGCGACTTCCTGGCCATTCCGGATCTACGCAGTCTTCGGTATCTTCCATGGCACCATCGCACAGTGATCGTACTGTGTGATTTGTTCCATGAAGAGGGTTCGCCGATTGCTCAAGCGCCGCGATCGGTGCTTAAGTCTCAAGTCCATCAGGCAGCCGAACTGGAAATGAAGGTCATGATCGGGTCGGAACTGGAGTTCGTACTCTTCAATGAAACGTTCGAGACGATCGCCAAAAAAGGCCACTGTAACCTTGTTCCATCGTCGGATTACCCCATCGATTACCACATTCTCCAACCGGGGCGGGAGGAATCGGTCCTGGAGCGTATCAGAACCGAAATGTCCGACGCGGGAATCCCAGTCGAATGCAGCAAAGGGGAGGCAGCTCGCGGCCAACACGAGGTGAACCTCGTGTTCACAGATGCTCTGTCCATGGCAGACCGGCACAGCATCTACAAGACCGGTGCCAAGCAGATCGCAGACCAGGAGGGGAAGGCTCTCTCGTTCATGGCGAAGTGGACGGCCGACGATGCGGGAAACGGTTTCCACTTGCATCTTAGTCTCTGGGACGAGGCGGGCACCCGCAACCTATTCTGGGAGCCGTCCTCCGACTCACCCTCGGATCTCTTCTACCATTTCCTTGGCGGGCTTCTGAAGCACAGCCGTGAGCTGGCCTATTTCTTTGCGCCAACTGTGAACTCGTACAAACGATTTCAACCCGGATCGTGGGCGCCCACGGCAATCGTCGCCGCAATCGATAACCGAACCTGTGGATATCGGATTGTCGGCCACGGAGACTCGCTCCGAATCGAGAACCGCATGCCCGGCGCCGACGCCAATCCCTACCTTGCATTCGCTGCGACGCTCGCAGCAGGGCTTGAGGGGATTGAGAAGGGACTGCCTTCGACGTTGTATGAGGGCAACGCGTACACTGATGAGTCCGCGCCTCGCTTGCCAACATCTCTAGATGAAGCAGCGGCATTGCTACGGGGCAGTAGCTTGGCACGGAAGAGATTCGGCAAGGACGTCATCGGATTCTATCTACAGACAGCTAGGCTCGAGGTGCAGGCATCCCAACGGGCCGTGACCGACTGGGAGCGGAAGAGGTATCTGGAGCAAGTCTGACTCCTCACCCACCTGCGACAGCCCACGTTGGTAAGACGTGACCCCATTCCTCCGACCACATTCGACAGCGTCAGCCGGCTGGCGGATACAGGAGCTGGACGAGTGGCAAAGACAACCGCGGAGGAATTCGTTGGGTGTATAGAGGCAAGAACGAACGGAAGAACGACTCACATGCAGGCAGCGAAGGCCTCTGTGACCGACGTTGGATCGTGCCCAGAGATCAGTGATCAGCCCTCGCTGTTTGACGCGCCCCCTGAAATCGGTCAAGAAGGAAAGCTAGGATTTCGATCGATGGAGTAGGGCGGGAAGTGGCAAGGAGACGTCAGCTGTGAATCCTGCTGCTTCTAGAAGTGAGTACGTACTTTCCCGGCTCCCGACGTTTGGAAGCTATGAAATAGAGCCAAGAACTCCTTCAGAAGGGGCTGCCAGGCACTGGCTCCGCGTAGAGGACTCATTCAAGCTTCACATGAGCTCGTGATTTCGGCGAATCTGATCGCCATGAAGTTGGACGTAAAGGCAACTTCGACCTTATCTGCTACGGATGATGCGGGCTTCGCTTAGTCCTTATTCTCTTGGCAACCGACGACGGCAATCGTTGCGAGACCATTAGTCACGAGAAGCATGTGTGTGATTCCAGAGCGATGAGCAATATTGATACACCTGAAAATCCCTCCAGAAGGGACTTTCAGACACTGGCTCCCCGTATCGGACTACTTTCAAACTTCTCACGGACTGATTGTTCCTGCCGATCTGATCGCTTCCAATCTGGATTACACAACATCGGGGGAGTGGCACAAGTCTGTGAATCAAGAAGGCTCGATTTCTGACATTATGACTGGACCGAAAAACGGGGCAGGGTCAGACTTGATCGAGCAGTTTCATGGCCGTAGGATGGCGTGACCGAATACAAATGCCGATAAGAGACAAGCCGTGGGATGAAAGGAGCGGGCAGGATGGGGAGCACTGGGCGGAGTGAACTTCGATGCTAGTATCAACTTGCAAAAGTTATCGTTAGTGAGTATCTTAAGAGGATAACTCTACCGATCCACTGGGAGACGCGATGACAAAGCAAGCGACCCCGATCACAGTGACGACTGAACAGCAAGGA
>SDBT01017805.1_pt1 | contig 11199 bp, 12 predicted proteins | sample 2277101 | NCBI WGS metagenome assembly SDBT01 (sample SAMN10404973, study PRJNA504765) | marine sediment metagenome | isolation source: marine sediment core GS10_PC15, 103 cmbsf | place: Arctic Ocean: Southern Knipovich Ridge | collected 2010 | reverse complement strand
TTGCTCTCAAAAGATTTTTTCTGTTTTGGACAATTTTAATTCAAGCCCGCTAATTTTTAAATTACGACAAGGTGAAGAATCCAATGAGTCGGGAAATAATAATCCTGACAGTGGGTGAAACAATAGGGAGTAGCATGGTGAGACATAACAAGATGCTTTTGAAATAAACAAAGATGATGTTTACAAATAAAGCATTTTTTTAATTATATAATTTGGTTTGTAAAGAATTGTAAAGTATAATAAAATAAAGATTATAAGTTTAATAATTGATAATAATATGTTTAAAAAAATCTTTGGAAAAATTAGGGAAATACTTACTGTTGATAAATATTACAAGATGACAAGCAGACAACTTGAAACAGAAGCTCACAAATGGAACATTAAAGGATATGGCAATCCTGAAAGCGGTTCTGTTATTAGACCAATAATTATTGATGCCCTTATTAAAAAAGATAAAGCTAATGATTCTCGTTTCGCAATCCTCGTCTCTGTTATTGCTCTTGTTATAAGCATCATAGCCGTATTTATATGAAACAACAAAAAGAATTTTTTACAGCAAAAGAATTAGCTGAAAAGTTAAGAGTAAATATTATGACTATATACCGCTATATTAAAGCTGGAAAAATTAAAGCCTATAAAATAGGTAAAGAATTTAGAATTAATGAAAAAGAGTTTCAGAGTTTTTTAGATAAAGTTAAAACGAAATAATGAAAAAAAATACAAAAAACAAAATAAACGATTTAAATTTAAAAAAATGGAAGCAATATAAAGATATTATTACAGATAGTTTGTGGCTTATTGATAAACGTGATAGGTCTGGGGCTCATACTGGCAGTTATCACGGAAACTTCATTCCGCAAATTCCTAATCAATTAATGAAAAGATTTACTAAAAAAGGAGGTGTGGTTTTAGACGCTTTTTTAGGAAGCGGAACTACGCTTATTGAATGTAAGCGACTAAAAAGAAACGGGATTGGTATAGAATTAATCCCATCAATAGCCAATATAGCAAAGAAAAATATTAATAAAGAGCCAAATCTCAATAGTTCGGTTTTCACAGAAATTATTAGAAATGACAGCACAAGAAAAGAAACCAAAGAAGAAGTATTAAAAATCCTAAATAAGCATAATAAAAAATATCTTAATTTAATTATCCTTCATCCTCCCTATCACGATATTATTAAATTTAGCAATCATAAAAATGACTTATCAAACGCTAAAACTTTAGATGTCTTTATTGCAAAGTTTGGAGATGTGGTTGAGAATTTTACCAATCTATTAGAAAAAAAACATTGCTTAGCTGTAGTAATAGGAGATAAATATACAAATAGCGAATGGATACCATTAGGTTTCTATATTCTTCAGGAAACAATAAAAAGAGGAAAAGGATTAAAGCTAAAAAGTATCTTGATAAAAAATATGGCTGATAACCGAGCAAAGAGAAACCAAGAACATTTATGGAGATACAGAGCATTGGCTGGAGGATTTTATATCTTTAAACACGAATATATATTACTATTTCAAAAAACTATATGAACACACACGTCTTCATAGTTGACTCTACAACTTTTAAAATGCATTTAGAATATCTCTTTGCGGGCACTGGAGCAAAAGATAATTTTGTAGACTTTAATAACAACACCAGAACTAATCTACATTCTACTACAGAAAATATGTTGGTCTCTATGATTGCAGATGCAAGCAGGATTAGAAAGGGTGACTTTATAATATTCTATCTTCAACAAAGTTTAAGCAAGAAAATACCTGAGGGAAAGTTCTATGGAATCTTTACGGCTAAAAGCGACTGGTCTTTTTTAGACAATAACGACGAGCACCAATATCTAAAAGAAGAGCTTGAAAAATCTTTAACTTTTAGAACACTCATTAAACCACATAAGGCATATCCAGAAGGAGTTACAGAGTGGGAAGCATTAGATGAAATAAAAAATATTCAAGCTCCAAATCAAATGCTTTGGAGTTTAATTTATAGAAAATTAAAAGGCAACCGTGGCAACACAATGATTACAACATATGAATCTGAAAGGTTGTGCCAACTTATAAGAGATAAAAATAACAGAAGTAGTTTAACCCCAAATGATAACCAACTTTCTTTCGATTCAGAAACACAGAGAATAGTTTGTTTAGATAAACCTCTTGAAGAATATAGAGGAAGACAAGAGGAAATTAAAATATTGCCACGGTTAATATCAAAATGTAACCAAAAAAAATCCTTTGAACCTCATTTACAAGCATACATTATTAAGAATATAGGAAAAGAAGTAAATCAAGGATTAGATAATATAATTTTAAACAACAACCTTAATATTGAGTGGTTGGGCAATGAAGTTTCTTGCGGAGTAGGTATGCAAAGAATTGATGTTATGATTTCGGTTATTAAAGAAGATGGTCAAAGAATTGTTATACCAATTGAATTAAAGGCAGTTGAAGCAAGCGAAAATAATTCAAGACAAATACAAAGATATGTCGATTGGATAGAGCAATATTATATTCCCAATCGTCCCAGCGATATACGACCAGTTTTGATTTCTAAAAAAATTGAAAACAAAAGCACCAGTAATTACCAAAATATTATTAACAGTTTTATAGAACTTAATGATAGAAATAGTCGATTGGGTAGGTTGCAGTATATAGAATTTCACATTGACCAAAACAACATTATATTTGAAGAAATAACTTATTAAAATATTGTGAACGCAATAATACTCGCAAGAGTTTCAATAAAAAAACAGGATGTTACTATCAAAAGAATCAATTAAAGAATTTAAGAAAATTTATAAAGAAGAATTTGGGAAAGAAATTTCTGATCAAAAAGCTTATGAGACAGGGGACAATCTAGTTAATTTTTTCAAACTGCTCTATAAAATTGACAGAAGGAACAAGATTAAAAAAGATAAGAAAAAATAAATAGTAATTGAAACGTTAGATTTTTAGACAACCAAAAAAGCCCATCGCTGGGCATTTTTTTATTTTAAATTAAATTGTTTTTCAAGTAAAAAAGTATTGGATAGTAAGAGGAAAATCAGTATCAACTCTAAATCTTTAGAGCCGTTTTTTTTGCCATTGTCTTATCTTATTCTAACTCTCTAAACTCTCTCTTTTAAAAACAAAATTCACCTTTTTAGTTTCAGGTTCACCGAAACCAGTTCTACCTATCAGGGTAAAAATTCCAACCAACTCCCATCCCTGTCTGCCTAAAGCACTTAACAAAGCTTCAGTCTGTTCTTTTGAAGCTGATATTTTCGTTTGACCAGTTAACCCTCCACTACTGCTAAGTTCTAATATTTTGTATTCCCATTTTGCCATTATATTTCATTATATCACAAAGACTTAATGGTTATTAAAAGAACACTTTAGGTCTTAAACAAAACAGGTTTTAATATCATCGCACTAGGGGAGCAGAGTCAAATTATAGGGACCTCCTGTTAGATTTGACATGAGATAGTAGTAGTAGTAAACTATTACTATAATAAATTAAACATATAATATATGAAAAACATAACATGTAAGTATTGTGAATATGAATGGACGCCAAAGAAAAAAAACCCAGTAGCTTGTCCTAGGTGTAAAAATAGGCTGGATAGACCCGCTAGGACGGTCGCGTTACAGATTGGCGGTAACGTTGGCCCCACGGATCGTGTTGGGATGCATATTAGAATACCCATAAAGCCAGGGACAGGCGTGAAAATCCAACTAGATTCACAGCTTGATAAAGAGTTGAAAGCTATATCAAAAAAAATTCCTGCTGATCATCCCAAAGCACGACATCTCCAGAAAATCATCAAAGAGGCCTTGCAAGAAAAAGACAAGGGGGCGAAGCTTCAAAAAATTAGCACCATTGTCATGATTGGCACAGGTATTGTTAAAATTGCGTCAGAGATAGCAAAACTAGCCAAGCTGCTTGGTTTTTGACCAAGAAGTTTACAATCTTATAAAAAAGAATTCAAACTATGAAAAATCCAGAGTTAGAAAAATTTCTATTAGATGTGTTGCCAAAAGATGAGTTCAGGAAAAAATTTAAAGAAAGATTAAAAAATGCGAAAGATGATTATTGGCAAATAATGTCTGAGATCAGAGCTATTTACATATTTGATAAGATTTTAGAAATCCCGGTTGCGGATATTGAAGTTAAGACCGTAGGGCAAAAAGATGTTGATTTTGTTGCTGTTCATGGAGGTGAAAAAGTTTATGTTGAAGTTAAAGGATTTAGACCAATAGATAAGACCACAGCAAAGAAGGGTGGTTGGATTGGATCAGATGAAGAAAAAATTGATCGTGCATTACGGAGATCACGTGATAAATTTTTAGAAGGTTCTTATAACATAACCGTAATCGCTGACGAGAATACAATTAGGTTGTCTCTTTTCATGAACCTTCTTACTGACTTAGAGAAAACTCCAGAGACTTATCTGAGTGACCCCGATAACGCAAAGATAAGTGCTGTTATCATCTTGGGTGGCATGTATGATGAACAGCAGTATAAATTTAAAATTTGGCACAACGATAATTCTCAAAAGCCACTATCAAATAGTCTTAAAGAAATTTTTGCGAAGCGTGAATGAAATTGGTACTAAAAAAGAATAAATTATGACAATCGCTATATTTATGCAAGATAATGTTTTATAACAATATATATGACTAAATGGATTAATGCAGGTGATATCAAAAATTGGGTAAACGGTAACTCAAGGCATTGTCAACAGATTTTGCCGGAGTTAGTCAGGCGCCTCATTTTGGCTCATACAGCAAATGTTGTTGAAGAGCTTAATTTTCCTAGTGGCGAGAGTATTGTCACGAGTGGTTGGGATGGTCGACTTAAGACGCCGATTGATTCGCGATTTTTTCCTAAGGGTACTTCTGGATGGGAAATAAGTGTTGAAAGATCAGCTAAAGCAAAAGCCGAATCAGACTATACAAGCAGAACAACGGATTCTTTAGGTTTGCCGCTTAAAGATACGACTTTCGTATTCGTAACCCCGCGCTCGTGGCCCGGACGCGTAAAGTGGCAAAACGATAAGTGTGCTAGCGGAAAATGGAAAGATGTCCGAGTTATCAATGTAGACGGATTAGAACAGTGGCTCGATTCTGCGCCAGCTGTTGCTCTTTGGTTGGCACGCCAGATCAGCAAAGTAGTTTCGGGTGGCATTCGGGATTTGGAGGCCTTTTGGGAAGAATGGTCGGTTGGGACTAACCCGACAATGACGCCAGATCTTGTAATAAGCGGTCGCACAAGAGACGTGGAAGCAATCCAGAAATGGATCATCGAAAAGCAGAGTATTCTTGAAGTACAAGGAGATCATCCTGACGAGGCGTTTGCATTTCTTTATGCGGCGATTGTCACTCTCCCCGAAACTGAAAGAGTGCAGGCCCTTGCGCGTTGTGTCGTTGTAGAAAATATTAATGAGTTAAGACAACTAACTCAAGCTTTTCAAAATTACCCCTTAATAATTGTCGCACCAGGAGAGTGCATCAATGCGGCTCCTGCTGCAATTACCAAAGGACATAGTGTTTTTATAAGTATGAACGCAAAAGTGATTGGTGTTGGAGACGTTCTGCGGTTATCTCGGCCACAACGTAGTGTCGTAGAAAAAATTTTGCACGGCGCCGGTCTTTCGAAAACTAAAGCCCAACAGTTTGCAAGAGATTCAGGCCACAGTATTCCAGTACTCCGACGAAGTTTATTTCAATCTAATGCTGTTAGTGCCCCGGTGTGGACTAACGCTAGATCAGTAAGGATTCTCACACCGATATTATTTGCCGGCGCATGGAATGAGCAAAAAGATGGTGATCGTCAAGTAATCGAAACACTCTCTGGCATGAAACACGACGCTTTTGTAAAAGAGCTTAAGTTATTATTATCGATAGACGATTCACCAATTCGCAAGATCGGGAGTGTGTGGATGTTAAAATCTCCACTGGATGCATGGTCTCTTCTTTCACCCCATCTTACAGACGATGACTTAAAACTTTTTGAGAAAGCTATACTTGCAGTTCTTACTAAAACTGATCCGAAATACGATTTGCCGGCCGAGCAACGGTGGGCGGCCGCTATATATGGTAAATCGAATCCGTACTCCGAGTGGCTCCGGACAGGCCTTGTTGAATCACTAGTGCTTCTTGCAGTTTATGGGAACCGTTCTCCTCATGTAGTTTCTACCCAAGCGTTTGTTGATCACGTAGTAAAGGGCATATTTACTGTCGCAGACAAATGGGAAGCATGGGCGTCAGTCAAGGACATAACTCCGCTACTTGCAGAGGCTGCTCCAGATACTTTTATGGAAGCCGTTGAACAAGGCATTGCGGAAAATCCAAACGTTTTTCAAAAACTTATGCAAGACGATATGGGTACGTTTGGCGAATGTAGGCACTCCGGCTTACTTTGGGCTCTTGAGGGTATCGCATGGAGTTTCGAGTACTTTGTGCGTGCCGTCAACGTGCTTGGCGAGCTTGCAAATATAGATCTGGGCGGTAGATGGAATAATCGAGCAATAAACAGTCTTAGTGATATTTTTCTGCCACGTTTTCCCCAAACGTATGTCAGTCCAGAGGAACGACTTGCCGCTTTGGATATACTTATCGCCAAATATCCGCAAATGGTTTGGAAATTCGGACAAGGTTATTACAGCGGTGGGAGTTTCAGTGAGTCGCACCGATTTCGCTGGCGCGATGCCGGAGGCAATCGGCGAGGATTAGAGCCTGAAAGCAATGAAAGTAATCGAAAATATCTGACTAGTTTTCTACCTAAGCTTAGTGATTTGGCATGCGTAAAAGAGAACCTAATCTCGACGGCTGATGAATTTACGCGCTTGCCAATTGACCTACGCAACAAATTGCTTGGCGAGTTAGAGAAAATAGATCCTGCTACTTTTTCCAAAGAGGAACGTAGTAAGTTGCTTGAATGTATTCGTGAGGCATTGAATTGGACAAATAGCCACGGCGATAAAGAGAGGCGCAAACAGGTCCCGGCTCTTGATCGCGTATTACAAAGATTTGCACCCGAAGACGTGCTTGAGCGCGTAGGTTGGTTATTAAGTACTCCATGGCCTCGATTGCCGCAAGGAGAGCCGAGAGGATATGACGCAAAAGATACGATTGTGAAAACGGCGCAAGAAGAAGCGGCACGCGAAATCTTGGATAAAGCACCATTGGGAAAAGTTCTTGAATTTGCTGGTACTGTACAGTATCCTGGTATTCTCGGTTATACCATTGGTAAGGTTGTGCGTGATACAGAAGAGGATGCCACCGTTTTGGACGCCATGCTAAGACATGCTGTCGATATGCCGATTCTTATTCGGGGATATTCTAACGGTAGGATAGAGGTTGCCGGGCCTGGATGGATAGATAATCAGATCAAGCGCATGAAAACCAAGGGTAATTATTCTGTTGAAGGGTGTGCGCTTTTATATCTTGGTTTACCGGAGGGTGCGGCAACATGGTTAGCGGTAAGTGTACACGGCAATGATGTTGAAAATGCCTATTGGAAGCAGGCAAGTGGCTATTCACGGACCAGTAAAGATGAGGACACTCCAATTGCGGTTGAAAAATTACTTGACGCCAAACGACCAGCCGCCGCCCTTCAGATTGCAGGAGATCCTCGCATTTCCATTCCAAGTACCTTGCTTCAGCGTTTAATCCAAGAACTTCTGGCGATGGATGAGAAAAAGTTTCATGCCGGAGTAATGAATGAATTTTACCTTGGGCATGTATTCAATCAGCTATATGAGCGGAATGAGCTTTCAGTTGAGGAAATAGCGAAATTGGAATGGCCGTTCGCCGCCCTTTTTAAGGATCTTCGCCGCTATACGTCTTTGCCTATGGCACTTCACCGTATCTTGCAAAAAGATCCCTTATTTTTTGCTCAGCTCATTACATTCTTATACAAACGTGATGATCATGCGCCGGATCCTACCCATGGCGATGTTGATGAGAAAATTGCGGAGAGACGTGCGCGTGTGGCTCGTGAGGTTTTAGATTCTTGGCGCCTTATGCCGGGGCTTAAAGATAATGGCACGCTTGATGAAAAAGAATTGATTGACTGGGTGGAAGCCGTTCGTAAACGATGTGCAGAAACTAATCATGTGAGGGGCGGAGATTTACAGATAGCTTTTACGCTTGCTCATGCTCCCGGCGATCCCGATGGTATATGGCCACATATTGCCGTACGAAATCTTATAGAACGTTTAAATAACAAGATGATTAATAAGCATATCCGAATCGGCATTTATAATAGCCGTGGCATTGTGTCTCGTGGACTGAATGACGGAGGACAGCAAGAACGGAAGCTAGCAGAAAGATATAAGAAAATGAGCGACGCGGTAAAAGCAAAATGGCCGCGCACCGCGGCAATGCTTCGATCGATTGCGGAATCTTATAAACATCAGGCAAAAATTGAAGATATTGATTCCGATCTACACGACCTCCTCTGGGATTAATTAAAGCATCATGAATGAAAAAGATAAATAAACATTTGTTTCAAAACGCCTTCTGGATAGTCAAATACTTCTCTCAAGTCTAAAGTTCTAACATCATCCAGTCAGGAGAGTAGATGAGTTTTGTGAAACCGACCCACCCTTACCAGACGGATTTTTGCTTGGATAATAAAATTTAAAAGTTACAATTGAAATAATGAGAATCAAAAAAGCTAAAGAAGAAATGAGTGGTAAAAAATGGTTTGAATGGACTGTGTCTAGAGTTCTTCCAGTTAACGATGATTTTTTAAATATTTTCAAAAAAGGCATTTCGACTACTCCCGAGGAAACATTAAATAAAGACTTCTTTAAATTACCCAATCAATCAGTACAAGATTGTGAATCTTTTAATAAGGAGCAAGAAGCCATGGATTATGCCTTAAAAGAAAGTAAAGAAAATGAATCTTGTTTGTATATTATAAAATCTCGTTATGCAGACATGACTTTTCTTAAAAGGTCATATTATGCATATCATTTTGTTGGATGGGCATATAAAGGAAATTCAGAGATATGTGAAAAAGAAAAATTCAAAAAAATGCGTGAGAGACAAATATTAATAAATAAATGTATTGATCAGGTTAGCGAATGGTGGATTTCAGAATTTAACGAATTGTATAAAAATATAAAAAACGAAAAAAATCTTGAAGAAAAACTAAAAGAGTTAAGATCTGAAAGAAAAAAAAGAATTATGGAACGTATAAGAAAAATAGATTCTAGAATTATAATAGATCCTAGAATTATATAGGAACAGTGAGAGTCAAATAAAAAAATATGGCAATTTTCAAACAAACTTTATCTTTTCTGAAAAGAAGTTATCCTAAGCCGATAATAGGCATCCTTCTGTCGGTGTTTTTAATTAGTATTCTTATTGCTTATCAAGTTACTAATAGTGAGAAGGCAAATATTAGTCAGAAGATTTTTAAGCGAGAGCAAATAATTATTACTAAATATGATGAGGAAATTAAAGAATATGAAAGTCAAAAGGAAATAAATAGTTTTAAGTGGAGATTTGAAGAAGTAGCAAAAGAGCCCATACCTCTTGGGCTACAATTGTCTTGGGATTCAGAACTTACAGAATTAAAAAAGATTAACAATACACCATTTTACGCTCTATGGTTAGAAAATTTTATAACTTCCCCATTTTTTGGCTTAGCAATTTTGGCAATATTGATTTTACCGATTATGAGAGCCTTATTTTTATTCAGTTTTTTTATCAAAAGGCAGTATTATGAGATTCAGAAGATGGCTAAATTTCAAAAATGCGTTGTAGGATTACTTTTTTTAGTTTTAATGGTATTAATTTTAATTTTACTAAGATTCTTTTAAGTCAATAGATTCAACCCATCTCAAGGTTCTAAAATCGTTCGCTAGACCGAGAATTAATAAAGAATCGCCTTTAGGGCGATTCTTTGATAGAATAAATTGAAAGAAGAAAATATCTTAAAAAAATCCAATATGATTAAAAATGTCTTTTTACTATACATATCCGGCGGAATATTACTGGTATTGTGGGACATGCGTTATCGTATTTTAGCCAGGTTTTTACGCTCTCAAAAATACAACATGAAAGCTAATATAGAATCACCACTTTATGTAAATGACTATGGTCTGGCCAGAATCAAGGGGATTTTTAATATAATTTTTATTTGGCCACTTAGAATTTACATATCTGCCAAAAGAATTTTTCGTAATATAGTCAAAAAAAAGACAAAGAAATCCAATATTTTAGAAAAATTTTTTGATAAACTGAACAGAAAACTTTTTCCTGCTGGCAAAAAACAACGCAAGGAAGAAGCAAAAAAAATAATAGAGTTGTCTAGTGGCAAGTTGAATTTTGATGAAGCATTAAATGTATTGCTTGGGACAAGCGCATTATTTAGTATCGCCGAAGATAAAGGCGAGGATAGAATGCTTGAATATATAAACAACAAAGCAAATCAGAAACTAAATTCTGAAGAAGCCAAAAGAGTTTTAGATTTCATCGCCCATAAGTTTATTTTTATGGCAGATACCCTTGAATTATTATCAGTCAAAGCTCAAGGATTTAGAAAAGATGGTAAATTAAAAAATGCTTTAGCTTGTTATAATGAAGCTTTTGATTTATTGGTGGTGGCGGCTGATAGGTATGCTCGCAACTGTCAAGGAGCCATAGTTGATAAGGGTAAAACCCGGATTATTAACAGTAAGCTTTTTGAAGAAGCAAAAAGATACCTCAAAAGAGATAAACTTGCCGCAGTCATATCAAATGCTATGGGGGCTATCTTGGTTGAACTTGGTGACCTCGAAGGGGCAAAGAAAATGTTTGAGCAAGCGATTGGCTTAACGCCAGAAGGAATGGACTACATAAACCCTAAAACTAACTTAAAAGAGTTAGAAAAATAGACCATCAAAACTTGGTATTGTATAATGCCAAGTGAATACCATTTTTTCCTTACAATCTCCATATTTCCATTTCAATCTCCCCACCAAAAGGTTCTAACATCGTCCCGCCAGGGGAGCTAAGTTTTTTGCCCGAGAACTTATCTCGAGTTTTTGAAAAATATATAATTTAAATCTCCTCTTTCAATAGAATACTGCTATTATGTAATAGTAATGAACATTACCATTTTCACATTTCTTATTTCTGACTTTCTTTTGTCTTTAGGTTTTTGGAAAAACCAATCGTTTTATCTTTCAGTAATTTTTATTTCTTTTTATATTTTAATGATTGGAGC
>SDBT01017804.1_pt1 | contig 11200 bp, 7 predicted proteins | sample 2277101 | NCBI WGS metagenome assembly SDBT01 (sample SAMN10404973, study PRJNA504765) | marine sediment metagenome | isolation source: marine sediment core GS10_PC15, 103 cmbsf | place: Arctic Ocean: Southern Knipovich Ridge | collected 2010 | reverse complement strand
TTAATATTATGGTGAGTGTTTGTAGATAAAAGCCTTATATTCTCAGGCAAATACTGCTTCACTCACCATAATGTAACACTCTACATAATGGCGATTATGGTGAGCTCACCATAACAGACATACATTTGCTACAGAGTTTTACCGACAAACCAAGGACTTAGAAACTCTTCGGTTAATACTTGGTCATTCAAGTGTCTCTACTACTTAGATCTATGTTACTTTAGCAAATATGGATGTAGAAGCTGCTATGAATGGGTTTAAGCAGTTTGGTGGATAATAGAAGAGTAATGATTATTTTTCAAATTCAATGAGTTTGCTAACTGTACCATTTAGCGTTTTAGTTATCTAATTATTTTATATGTAGCACTGAGCATGTAATAGTGATTATGTACCGATAATCAGTAGAGGCATTTAGGGGCAATCTATAACCAATTTTTAATGAGAAATATGAATTGAAAAATAATACTACAATAATTTTGTTCATATATCGCTTTATATTTTTCTTCTGTGACATATAATAAAATAAATCAGTGGATTCCGTGAATCTTACTTCTTAGATAAAAATTATTTGACAATATTCTAGAATTATCATAATATTGGAACGTACCAATGGTACGATTCAATATATATTTTAACAATTCAAGGATATCTGTATGGCAGGGATTAAAGAGGTAGCAAAGTTAGCAGGTGTTTCTCATGGGACTGTTTCCAATGTTCTAAAAGATGATGTTTATGTTTCACCTGAAAAAGTAAAAAGAATAAAAAATGCAATAAAGAAATTAGGATTTAAACCAAATATTGCTGCCCGAAGATTAAAAAGTAAATTTGTAAAGAATATTGGATTAATATTACCAAATATGATGGATACCAATTATTCTTTAATCTACGAAGGTGTTGAGAGAGTATTATATGAAAAGGGGTACAACCAATCTTTATTTACTACTAATGAAGATCCAATAAAAGAAGAAATTGCTATTGATCAATGCATTCAGGCAAAAAGTCAGGGACTTATTATTATCACCTGTCAACCAGAAAATATATCTTTTTTTAAAAATATAGAATCATCAAAGATTAAGCTTATTTTCTTAGAAAGAAAAGTAGAGAATACAAAATTCAATTTAATTCAATACAATAATTATCCTTCTATTTATAATGTGGTTCAAGAATATTTAGAAAAAAACATGAAAAAAATCCTTATCATTACTGGGCCAAAAAAATATTCAAATGAGAAACAATGTTTAAATGCATACAAAGAAGCATATAAAAAATTGGGGATCAAGATAGATGATTCATATATTAGGAGTATTCCTTTAAATAAAGAAAAATCTTTCATTGAAATGGTAAATTTCCTTAGGGGAAAAAAGTTAGATGCAATTATCACCACCTCAACTGAGGTACTAGACGGTGTTCTGAAGGGATTAGATTTACTTGGAGTAAAAATTCCGGTTATTAGTTTATCTGAATATAGATGGAGTAATAGTCGCTACTCAAATATAATCAAAATATACAGAAATTCCCTTAGACTAGGTGAATTAGCAGCTGAAAAAATTATTAAAATTATTGAGAATATTCAAAGCAAGGAGCATTTTAATTATAAAATTGATAACTTTGTATTTAGAAAACTAAAGAAACCATCTTTATACTCAAAAAAGAAAACATTAAAAATTTTAATAACAGATGATGGATTTGCCCCAAATGCAATATCAAAATTAGTAATAGATTTTGAAAATAAATACAATATAAAAACTAAAATTGATGCATTACCTTATGAAGAACATTATAAATATGTTAGTAGTCAAAAAGGAAATAATCACGATGTATTTTCAATTGATATTGAGTGGTTAATAGAGCTAGCTGGAAACCAAAAAATTTATAAATTAAACAAGTTCTTGGAATCCAACGAATTCATAATTAATAATTTCGATTCAAAGATACTTAATCTTTATTCAAAATATAACAAAGATTTTTTTACAGTACCTTTTATTCTAGATGCTCAAAATATTTTTTATAGGAAAGATTTGTTTGAGGATATAGAAATGAAGAACTTATTCTATAAATTATATAAAAGAAGGCTCAGACCACCAAAAACATGGGAAGAATTTGATTTGATAGCACAATTCTTTACCAGGAAATTTAACAAACAATCTCCAGTAGAATTTGGAATATCATTAAGTAATAATTCAGAACTACCTGCTCTGTGTGGTCTTTTACCTAGATTATGGTCATCATATAATTCTAAAACATTTATTGACCAAAGTCAGTTACTATTAGATAGAAGTAAGGTTGTCAATGCCTTAAAAAGTTACAAACGTAGTTTTGATTTTGCATCAAAAAATTCACCGTCTAATTTTTTTCCGGAACAAGCAAAGGAATTTATTAGCGGTAAATGTGCTATGACTTTTTTATGGCATCATGCTCTTTTTGTAAATTTAACTAATATTCATCCTGAAGTACTAAATATTATTGGCTGTGATAGGGTTCCAGGCAATCAGTCTTTATTAGGTGGGTGGGTTATGGCAATAAATCCCGAGAGTAAGATAAAGAAGGATGCATTTAGTTTTATTAATTGGATTGTAGAAGACGTTTCTATACCTTTTATGTTACTTGAGGGATCTTCAACAGGTCTTAATTTGGATAGGAGTAGTGGACTTAAATACTTGAATCCATTCATTCCTACTGTTTTTAAAAACTTGGAAAAGAGTAATAGATTAAATGTTAATTCTATAACAACAAATAGGTTAATAACTCAAAGTGAATATAGGACAATTCTTGGAGATATGATAATAAACTCTATAAATAAAAACCATTCTATAGAAGAGGAAATAACCAATGCGAATAACCTTATAAAAAAATATATAAATAAGATTAATGATAATTAACAACATAAAAGTAGGGACGAAAGGTGAGTATTTTAGGAGAGATTAGATTGTCTACCAGAAAAGTTTTAGAAGCATTTGATTATGAAGGAGTAACTTTAAAAGAATCCTTCCTAGCAGATCAATACAATAAAACAAAATTTTTTTTTCTAAGCATTCCAGATGATAGTCTATTATATGGATTTAGAAAAAGAGCAGGAAATAAGACACCAGGTGTGAGTCTAGGCGGTTGGTATGGAATGGATCGTTTTAATAATTTCGGTCAATTGTTATCTGCGTATGCCAGGATGTTTAAGATCTCAAAAGATAAAAAAATTCTAGAAAAAGTAAACTTCTTAATGTATGAATGGGGAAAATGTATCGGACCTGATAATTATTTCTTTTATTCAGAAGAGGCAAGTGCCCCACATTATGTTTTCGATAAAATTGTAGCTGGCCTAGTAGATATATATCAATATGTGGGAAATGAGGATGCTATAAAATACCTCGATAGAATAACTGTCTGGGCAGAGAATAATCTTGATACAAAAAACGAATATGCGCATGCTGCTTCTTTTGGCTCTACAGAATGGTATACACTACCTGAAAACTTGTATAGGGCTTATGTAGTAACTGGAGAAAAAAGGTATAAAAAGCTTGGAGATAGTTTTCTTTACCATGATTACTATAAACACTATTATAATAATAATTTTGAAGCGCTCATAGAAGCAGCGAGAAAAAGCAAGTATCAAAGATACCATGCATACAGTCATGTAAATACACTTAGCTCCGCAGCCATGGCGTACTATACCACTGGTGACAAGTATTATTTAGAAGTTTTAAAAAATTCATTTCAAATATTAGAAGAAACACAATTATTTAATACAGGTGGATATGGTCCTGGAGAGACTTTCGTGCTACCTGGGCAGCGTACTGAAGTCCTATTCTCTGAAAGTGCCCATTTTGAGACACCCTGTGGATGCTGGGCTGCATTCAAGCTGGCGAGATATTTGATCCAATTTACAGGAATCGCCAGGTATGGAGATTGGATCGAGAAGTTGATCTACAATGGTTTAGGTGCTGTATTGCCTATGAAAGATAATGGAGAAGTGATGTACTTTTCAAATTATAATATCGATGGCGCAACCAAGTCTACAGCTAACCCCTGGTCTTGTTGTTCTGGTACATACCCTCTTGGTGTAGCTGAATATCATAATTTAATTTATTTTAAAGATGAAGATGGAATATATATAAACTTATTCATACCTTCAAAGATTATATTCACTAAGAATAATGAAGAAATCAACCTTGAACTGGACACAAATTTTCCAGAAGATGGTGTAATACACATAAGAGTCTCCATGAAAAAACCTTTACACTTTAGAATCGGTTTTAGATCACCTGAGTGGAACTATGGTAGCATCAAAATATTAGTAAATGGTAAAAAGTGTAATACCATAGATAAAGATAGTTGGATTATAGTAGAAAGAAATTGGAAAAACAATGATACATTATTGATTGATATTCCTTTAAGCTTAAGATTTGAACAACTTGAAAAAGATAATACCTATCCAAAAGTTTTAACATATGGACCTCTGGTTTTAATAACTAGTCATTATGATAAATCATTATATACCAAAAATGGGCTGTCTTATTTAGAGAAGAATATAAAGGACATATCTCAAAGTGACCTGAATTTTTTAATAAAGTCATCAGAAAAAAACTCTAATACTTTTAGGCCATTTTATAAAATAAAAGAAAATGAAAAATATTATATGTATTTTGATACTAACACAGAAAAGAGAGTTAGTCATTCTAGAATAAGTTATGGACCAGACGAGTCCTACTGGTCAGTGATGGACCTTGGGCATCCAGTAATTTCTAAAAAAGATGGATTTTATCTGCTGAATGACAAAGCCCATATTTCTACTAAACCTGGAGCTTACTTTGAATATAATTTTATTGGTAACGACATTCGCTGGTTAGGTAACTATTTAGAAGATGGTGGAATCTCGGAGATATTTATGGATGGTGAATTAATAGATACCATAGATCAGTATGGCCCGATAACCGGAGTACCATGGGTGTGGGAATGGAAAGATATGCATTATGGAAAACACAAGCTGAAAGTTATAGGAGGAAAGAAGAAGAATCCTGATTCAGAAGGTTATCGTATGGATATAAAACATATTAGTATTTTATGATTTAAAAGCTTTATGGCATTTATCACTTAAAAAGAAAATATTAAATAATAGAAAGGAGGTCTTTGAAAGAGTAGTCAAAGTTTAAAGAAGGGAAGGTGGTTTTTATGAAAAAGTATTGAGATTTGCTCGTGAATTTAAAGAGTAGTGCATCACGGAACAAATCTCTATAAGAGTTTACAATAATATTAATTTAAATGTAAAGGAGTAGCTAAATGAAAAAGTATATATTATATATGGTTGTATTGATTTTTGCTGTTTCATTTATTTTTATGGGTACCAGCTGTAAAGAACCCGAAGTAATTATTGAGACAGTTGTTGAAACTGTAGTGGAAACAGTAGAAGTTGAAAAAGAAGCAGAACCAGCAGGTGAAGAAAAAGTAACACTTACTTTTGCTAATTGGTCAACGGTGGAAGAGGTAGGAAGGGATGATATACTTGCAGTTCTTGATGATTTTGAAGAAAAAAATCCAAACGTTGTAATCGAGAATATGCCTATCCCATTTGAAAATCTTAAGAACCAATTGATTACAATGGCAGCGGCTGGTAATGCTCCTGATGTAATGCAGTTATATGGTAACTGGGTTTTTGAATTGGGTTCAATGGGTGCACTAGCAGATCTATATACTATTGCAGATCAAGAATACATAGATGACTATTTTCCAAATTATCTAGAGTTAACTACATTTGAAGGAAAATTAATTGCTGCTCCCAAGGCACTAATAATACATGCCTTCTGGTATAATAAAGATTTAATGGCTAAGGCAGGAGTAGATTCTGTACCCAAAACAATAGATGAATTAATGGATGCTAGTGAAAAAATAAAGCAAGCACTGGGTCCTGAGGGTATAAATCCTATTGGGCTGGATACCACTGCCTCGGAATATAGCTTAACCTTATTCTGGGGATTTATTTGGAATCACGGGGCTGATCCATTAAGAGATGGGGTTAATTTCAATACTCCCGAGATGGTGGAAGCTTTTGAGTTTCTAAGAGAGGTGGTGAGAAAGGAGTATACACCAGAAGGAGTTTCTGTCAGGGACATAAGGGAACTTTTTGCCGATGAAAAAGTTGTATTTATGATTGATATTCCCTTTATACCAAAAATAACTGCTTCCTTAAATGAAGAAATGTCTGGTGATGTATTTAGAGAAAAAGTAGGTGTTACAACTCTTCCAATTAGTGATAACGTAACAACTGCATATACTGAGGCCGAAGTAACTTCCATTGCAATGTCGGAACAAGCTGAGAATAAGGAGATAGCCATGAAATTTGTTGAGCACCTAACCAGAAGTGACATAGTAACGAGCAATTGGTTACTAAATTTAGGTTTTACCCCTCCAGTTAAGAGTCAAAGTGATTCAGAGAAATGGCCTATTCTGGATGAGGATCCTTACATGCAAGCCTTTAGTAATGAAATCAGCCCTACAGTTGTAGCTCCTGCATTGGGGCCAAATTACGGCACGGCTGCACAGTTTATTGTAAATGGCATGCAGAGAGCAATTCATACAGATGAACCAATTGAAGATATTGTGGCTGAAGTAGAGGCTAATTTAAAAATCGTATATGGAGAATAGTAACCACTGCATTTTTTTAAAATGAAGATATACCTGGGAAAGCTTTGATACTTTCCCAGGTATATCAAATGGGAGATAAATTGGAAATTAGAATTAAAAGAAAATTAAAAGATAAAACATTTGCTATAATGTTAATACTGCCAGCCCTCTCTATCATTATTTTTATAATGATCTATCCATTATTAAATAGTATTTTTTTAAGTCTACAGAATTATAATCTTATTTTCCCCAATGAAAGAACTTTTATTTTTTTTAAAAATTTTATATCGGTTTTTAGAGATGAAGTTTTTTATGAGTCAATAAAAAATACTGTTATTTTTGTTGTATCCTCTATTTTTGGAGGATTTATTATGGGTTTATCGTTAGCCTTGGTATTAAATAAAAAGATAGTTTTTAGGGGATTTTTTAGGGGAATTGCTTTAATCCCATGGATTATACCTCCAACAATAATAGCATTAATTTTTTTATATATGTTCAATTCAGAGGTTGGAATAGTAAATTATATTTTAAAAGAAATGAACTTGATCTCTGAATATTTTCCTTGGTTTGCAAGAGTAGAAACTGCAATGGCTACAGCTGTGCTTGCAAATGTCTGGATGCAAACTCCCTTTTATATGCTGATGTTTCTATCAGCTTTACAAACAATACCCAATGAAATTGTTGAGGCAGCAGAGATAGATGGTGCATCTGAGATTAAGAAATTCTTTCACATTACCTTACCCTATCTTAGGGGAGTGATTTTAATAGTAATAACCCTAATGATTATTTGGAATTTTAATAATTTTGATATTATCTGGACAACTACTAAGGGTGGACCAATTTATTCAACTACCACTGTAGGAATCTATGTATACAAACAAGCTTTTACATTTTATGAAATCGGTTATGCAGCTGCTATTGGTGTGGTATGGTTGATTATTCTTTTAGCTTTGTCATTTGTATTTGTAAGGATAATGGAAAGAGGGAAAATTGAATAGTAGAAGATTCATATTGAGTAAAGTATGGGGTAAATTTTTAACATACTTTGTGTTGTTATTTGTTATGTCTTTTATCTTTTTTCCCATATTTTGGATGCTATCTACTTCTTTTAAATTTGACAAGGATGTTTTTAATAATCCTCCAGATTTTATTCCCTCACCTTTTACTATAATGAATTATGTAAATCAATTAACTGATTTTGATGGTTTTCTTATTTATTTTAAAAACGGTTTGATTGTTTCAACGTCTGCTGCAATAATATCAATATTTGTTTCAACCTTGGCTGCATATAGTTTTTCGAGATTCCAGTTTACCGGTAAAAGATCTATACTATTATTAATTTTAACTACACAAATGTTCCCAATGGTGGTTATAGCAATTTCCTTATATGTAATTTATGCAAAATTAAATCTTCTTGATACATATTTTGGTTTGGTGATAGGTTTAACTACATTTGCACTTCCATTTTCAATTTTTATGCTAAAAGGTTTTTTTGATGCAATTCCAAAAGACATGGAAGAAGCAGCGTATGTAGATGGTTGTAGCAAGTTAAAGACATTGGTTAAAATTGTCATTCCAATGGCTTCCCCTGGTATTATAGCAGTAGGTCTTTTTTCATTTCTAGTTTCCTGGAATAACCTGCTTTTTCCTTTAACTTTAACATCGAGACTACATTTGAGGACAATTCCTCCAGGTTTTCTACAAACTTATGTAAGCCAATATCAATATTTTTGGGCAGATATGAGTGCGGGATCGGTACTGGTAAGTCTACCTCTAGTAATTGTATTCATTATTTTGCAAAAGTATTTAGTCAGCGGATTAACAGCTGGTGCAATAAAGGCATAGTGTACCATTTATTCAAAGATAATGTTTATTAAATATAACATTCTTTTTTTATAATATATTTGGTTGAGTATTTACCGGGAGGGAACCAGAAATGAAGTCTAAACCTAACATCATATTGATAGTAACTGATACTCTCAGGAAAGATTATCTTGGTTGTTATGGTAATAAAAAAATAATAACTCCGAATATTGATGCTTTTGCTAAAGAATCAGTCATATTTGATAATGTTTATCCGGAATCCCTACCTACAATTCCTGTCAGACGAGCTCTGCATACTGGCCGGCGTGCTTTTCCATTTAATGATTACATACCTCCAAAATGGTGTTTAGTCTATTTACCCGGATGGCAGGCAATAAGTAACGATGAAGATACATTAGCAGAGAACCTTGCGGGTAATGGTTATTATACTGGATTTGTTACTGATACGATGCCATATTTTTCACCGGGGCTTAACTTTACTAGAGGGTTCTGGCAGTGGGAATTTATAAGAGGACAGGGAACGGATAAATGGTCTTCAATTGGTAAAGTTCCTAAAGGATTATTAGAAAAATATGGAGATCCTGAAGAGATTTTTAAAGGAGGAAAAGATAGGAAAATTTTAAAGAAAATGGTAAGAAATGGAGATCCTGGGGATGAAAAATCAGCTGTATTTAATTATTATATCCTTCTTATTTTAGCGAACAGAATGTATATTCGTTCCGAGGAGGACATCACTACCGCAAGAGTATTCCGATGGGCATCTGATTTTATAGATGATAACAGGAATTTACAGCCATTTTATTTATTGATTGATTGTTTTGAACCTCATGAACCCTGGGAAGCTCCACAATCATATCTAGAGATGTATGCGGATAAGAACTACGATGGTAAGAATATAAATTTTGTAGATTACGGTCCGGTAACTGGTAAATATAATAAAGTCGAGATTCAAAATATTAAGGCTAATTATAGTGCTCAAGTCACTCTTTTAGATAAATGGTTTGGATTTTTTATTCAAAAATTAAAAAAACTTGGACTATGGGATAATTCTTTGATAATTTTTACCAGCGACCATGGTACAAATTTTGCAGATAATCCTGATAAAATAATAGGTAAACCACATTATTCCATGTACCCTGGTCTGATGAAAGTCCCAGGAATTATGAAATTGCCAAATAAAAAGCATAATGGACAACACTTTGATCAATTAATATACAACTTTGATTTTATTTCTACCATATATGAAAGTGTGGGCATTAATGTAAAGAGTAATAATATAAATATAGACGGGAAAAGTCTTTTCCCGCTTGTAAGTAATAATAAATGGGTCGAACGAGAATATCTTACATGTATTTATGGGGATTCATTATGGTACAGAGACAATAATTATTGGATTATAATGAATATTAATGGGGAACCATTAAAGATATTTGATATAAAGAATGATCCTGAGTGTAAGTTGGACATTTTGGATAAAATTGATGATAAAATTATCAAAATGGCATGGGAAAAATTATTAATTGATGCTGATGGGGAAATAAAGAGTTACGGAGATATTAAGAAAACTGATGCTGTTGGAAGGTAAAACTTGTATTAAAAATAATTTTCTAGAAAAAGATTCCTTATGAAAAACGAATTAAATCTTGATGATCTTAAAAAGATAATTGAAAGAATTACAGAAACTTTAGATGAAAATTCTGCATATCTCTCAGAGCTTGATTCTTTTGTAGGAGATGGAGATCACGGCACCACTATTTCAAGGGGTTTTGGAGAAGTTATAAAAAAGATAAAAGAAAACCCTCTAGATGATATATCAAGCCTTTTAAAGACTGTAGGCCTTACGCTCATCAGTTCCATGGGTGGAGCATCAGGACCGATCTTCGGGTCCATATTTACTTCTATGGCAAAAACAGTTGAGGGCAAAGATAAAATCAATCTTAAAGATCTTAACAATATGTTTTCTGATGCCCTGGACAAAGTAATGCAGATCGGGGGAGCATTCCCTGGAGATAAGACACTTATAGACAGTTTAAATCCAATAGTGGAATCACTCAAAGAATCATCATCTAAAGAACTTTCATTAAAAGATGCAGTCTCTCTTGTAGAAATTGCAGCATTGGAAGGAGCTGAATCCACTAAGGATATGATAGGAAAAAAAGGTAGGTCAAAATACCTAGGTGAACGTTCCATTGGCTACCAGGATGCAGGAGCTACCACGATGTACCTGATCATTAAGTCAATAAATGATTCTATATAAAAGGCAGTGATATGAAACAAATAATAAATAATCCAGATGATGTTGTTGAAGAAAACTTACAGGGAATGGTTCTTTCAAATAAGGATAAGATAAGGAGGATAGAGGGTTATAATGTAGTAGCAAGAATTGATGCTCCCTTAAAAGGTAAAGTAGGTATAGTAGTGGGGGGAGGAGCAGGTCATGATCCGCTTTTTACAGAATATATAGGCAAGGGCATGGCAGATGTGTCAGTTGTCGGCCAGATATTTGCAGCTCCACCACCTGACCAAATATATGCAGCAATAAAAGCAGCTGACTCAGGAAACGGTGTTATACTTCTTTACAATAATTACACAGGAGATGTCCTGAACTTTAATATGGCCCAAGATATGGCAAGAGATGAGAGCGTTCTAATAGAAACTGTACTAATAAATGATGAGATATCTTCAGCACCCAAAAACAAAAGAGAAGACAGAAGGGGTACTACTGCAGATCATATAATAATCCATTTAGCTGGTTCTGCATCAG
>SDBT01017803.1_pt1 | contig 11201 bp, 8 predicted proteins | sample 2277101 | NCBI WGS metagenome assembly SDBT01 (sample SAMN10404973, study PRJNA504765) | marine sediment metagenome | isolation source: marine sediment core GS10_PC15, 103 cmbsf | place: Arctic Ocean: Southern Knipovich Ridge | collected 2010 | reverse complement strand
GGATGAATTTGGCGGGTCCATTGAAAACCGGACCAGAATCCATGTTGAGATAATAAAGGCAATCAAAAAGCAAGCTGGAGAAAGTTTCCCCGTAACCATCCGCATCAGTGCTGTTGATTATCTCGAAAACAGTATAGATCTGGATGAATCTCCACAGGTCGCCAAGATACTGGAAGAGGCAGGAGCAGATGTCATCAGTGTTTCTGCCGGCTGTCATGAAACCCAGCATTTGTCCAATGACACCATGCGAATGGAAGAAGACTTTAAGCGTCCGATTTTCGAAGCCATTAAAAAAGCAGTAAATATCCCCATTATTGTTGCCGGCGGCTATCGGAACCCGGACGTCAGTGAAAAAATAGTCTCAGACGGAGTGGCTGATTTTCTTGGGATCGCGAGGCCGCTTCTTGCTGATCCCGAATGGGCCAAAAAGGCTTTTCAGGGCAGGGTGGATGACATCCGGAAGTGCCTGTCATGTGGTGAATGCCTTTATGTCAGGGGAGGCGCATTCAACTATCCACAGAGTTGTGCAGTCAATGCTGTCTTCGGCAGAGAGGGAGAATGGAACAAGATTGAAAAGGCTTCAGAAAAGAAGAAAGTGATGGTCATCGGTGGTGGTCCGGCAGGAATGGAAGCTGCAAGGATTGCTTCTCTGCGTGGTCATGAGGTTGCTTTATATGACAAGAACAGCGTATTAGGCGGCCAGCTTTTACTGGCAGCAAAACCTCCCGGCAAACAGAGAATACTCTGGATCAGAGATTACCTTGCCACACAACTTGAAAAACAGGGAGTGGAAGTTAACCTTGGTGTGGAAGTTACACCGGAGTTGATTGTCAAAAATAATCCTGACGAGTTGATTATGGCCTCGGGTGCTGTACCGAAACAACCAGATATCACCGGTGCCGATACAAACCGGGTGATACATGCTTGGGATATTCTCAGTGGTGATGTTGTATTGGAAAAGCAGAAAGTTGCAATCATTGGCGGATCCATGATGGCATGTGAAACTTCTGAAATGATTACTGCCCGAGATAACGATGTAACAGTGATCAAGATACGGCCCGGATCCTATATGGCAGAGGATTGTGAGCCTACCAACAGAAGAGGGATAATGGATTTCCTACAGAAGCATAATGTCACAGAAGTAACTGACCATAAACTTGAAAAAATTACAGGCAATGGTGTTGATCTGGTAGACAAAAAATCCGGCAAAGCTGTTTCTGTAGAGGCAGAGGTAATCGTTTTGGCTCTTGGTTCAAAACCGGAACGAACTCTGGCTGATGCATTGGAAGCAAAAGGCATGGAATTCAGGATAATCGGTGATTGCAGTAGACCCCAAAATATTAAACAGGCTATTTATGACGGATCTCTGATCGGTCGCCAAATTTAACAGCTTTAATATAGATTTTATATGTGCCCGCGTTGATATTACTTTGGAGAATCTTATGAGGACCGGAGTATTTCAGTTGGCTAAAATAGATTAGACAAATGGAGAAAGATTATGGGTAATTTACCTCTTGAAGGATACAGAGTGATAGACTTTGGGTGGGCTGCTGCTGCACCTCGGGCAACCTGTCTTCTGGCAGACATGGGGGCTGAGGTTATTAAGGTGGAAACTCACAAACGTCTTGATCCTGTCAGGTTTGGTCCTGATAATACTGAGAGGGATCCGGAAAAAGATCCACTTTTCCACAGTATCAATCGCAATAAACTGGGGATTCTTTTAGACCTTACCAAGCCTGAAGGAAAAGCCCTTATCAAAAGTTTAATCGGAATAAGTGATGTAGTCGTAGAAAACTTTTCTCCTGGTGTAATGAAACGATTTTCCCTGGATTATGATGAATTAAAAAAAATCAAAGCGGAGATTATTATGATTTCTTTCCCAGGTGTGGGCAGTGAAGGGCCTTTGTCAGATGTTGTTACCTATGGTCCCTCACTTGCAGCATTGGCCGGATTGGACAATCTGATCGGTTACGAAGGTGAGCGTGTTTTAGGAATGCAGCAGGCCTATGCTGACATCAATTCTTCTTTATTTGGCGCGTTTGCTGTTCAAATTGCTTTATTTCATCGTGAAAAACACGGCAAAGGCCAAAGAATAGAAGTAGCCCAGATGGAGGCGCTTCTCAGTACCATGCCTGAACCTATATTAGAGTTCAGTTTTAACAAGCGAACATTAAGTTCTTTGGGTAATGTGAATAATATTATGCCCGTACACAATAATTATCCCTGTATGGGAGAGGATAAATGGGTATCTATTTCCCTACTTACTAACGAGGAATGGGAGAGTTTTTGCAGAGCGATCGGCAATCCTTCCTGGATCCAAAAGGAAGATTTTGCAGATAACTATAAAAGATCGTTGAACCGTAAAGAGCTGGATAAATTGATCGGAGAATGGACCAGAAAAAAAACACCATACGAAGTGATGGAAATTCTTCAAAAAGAAGGTGTTGCCGCAGCTCCTTGTGCAGATACCGAAGACAGATTTTCAGACCCACATTTTTCCGAACGTCAGAATATTGTTAATATTGAACACCCGGTTACGGGAGTTGATTTTGTTCCTAACGTTGTTTGTAATTTAAGCGAAACCCCGGGTGAGATTAGACGACCGGCACCCATGCTGGGAGAACATAATGAATATGTCTTTGGAGAACTTTTAGGGTTGTCCAAGGAAAAAATCGAAAGCTATATAGAGGAAAAAATTATTTATTAGGGAACAGAAAAAACGTTCCAAAGCAAGAGGACCCAATGATAGTTGATACTGTTATAAAAAACTGCAAAATTGTCAGGCATGATGGAATCCTGGATGCCGGGTTAGCTGTTGAACAGGGGAAAGTAGTTGCTGTGGCAAAAGATTCCGAACTGCCTCCTGCTAAAAAAACCATAGACGGCAAGGGAAACCATGTTATTCCGGGAGTCGTGGATGCCCATTTCCACCTTCAGTATCCGCCAGGTGTTGATCCTGAAGCGAACATCAGGGCTGAAACAAAGGCCTGTGCCGCAGCCGGCTGCACCACATTGATACATTTGCTGGCACCGGCTGATGATATTAAAAAAAAGGCCCAGGAGTTTGTCAAGCTCTATGAAGAAAACGCCCATGTAGACCTTGCCCTCAGCGCCCGGATTTATACAAGGGAGAACATAAGCCAGATCAGTGAATTATATGATTATGGGATTAACAGTGTAAAACTCCTGCTCCCCTACAAGGGCAGTGAAGCGGTCTGGAAAGGAAGGGTTGGCGGGATAGATGACGGCATCGTTTATCTTACTTTCAAAGAGGTCGCCCGGCTGGCCAATCAGGGGCGTAACGTATTTGTCAGGGTCCACTGTGAAAACGTGGAGATCTTTCTTGAGATGAAGAACGAATTCCTGGACAAGGGCATGGAACCTGGCTCCTGGAACGAGGTAAGGTCCCGGGTCTGTGAACAGGAATCAATGCAAAAATGCCTCTACCTGGCCGGCATAACCGGATGCCCGCTATATGTTGTACACATGACCATCAAGGAGGGCCTTTTGCTTCTGGCCAAAGCCAGGGCCGAAGGCGTAAATGTGATGACGGAAACCTGTGTCCAATATTTAACACAGAACACGGATAATGTTGACCCGGTCCTTTCCAAGGTCAACCCGCCCATCCGGGAACCCGAGGATAATGAAAAACTCTGGGAGGCATTAAGAAACGGCAGTATCAATGTTGTTGCCACAGACCACGCCCCGGTTCCAAAATCAATGAAACAAAATTTCTGGGATGCCACCGTTGGCATGCCCGGTTCGGAAACATTTCTGCCCCTGATGCTCAGTGAAGGGGTGAACAAAGGAAGAATTTCCCTGGAAAAACTAGTTGATGTCTGCTGCTACAGCCCAGCCCGCAAATTCGGCCTTACTCCCCGAAAAGGGGCCCTGGATATCGGTGCTGATGCAGACCTGGTGTTAATAGATCTCGAAAAAGAAGATATTGCCCCTGAAAATCCGGTTTATTCCAACAGCGATTTTTCAACCGTGGCCGGGAGAACAATAAAGGGATGGCCGGTCCTTACTATGCTGAGGGGAGAAATTATCGCCAAGGACGGAAAAATTTCAGATGAAAGGGGATATGGCAGGTATGTACCAGGCCAATAGCCCGGACAGAGCCTGTCAATTTAGATAACAAGGCATAATAAATGCATTGGCTTATTAATATAATAAATATGAGGAGATGATGATGAGTTCAGACACAATTAATTCAGAAACACTGATTTACGAAAAAAAAGATTATGAAGAGGGGTCGGTTGTTACCTTGCAATTTAATAAACCGAATACCATGAACGCGCTGAATATTGAATTCAGCCGTGAGATAGATGCAGCTTTGGATGAGGTTGAGCAGGATGATGATGTCAAAGCTATTGTTTTAAAAGGTTCAGGAAATGCTTTTTCAGCGGGTTATGATCTTGGACGCGTTTATTTTGTTTATGGCGGTGGTACTGGAAAGGTTGAAGATAAAACAAGGCGCCCCAGTCAGAGAGCCAGACTGGCATATGACAAATGGCGTGCGGAAAGTCTTCGGAAGATATTTCTTTTAGATAAAATAACCATAGCGCAAGTACACGGATACTGTATAGGTGGCGGTTTGTACATGTCTCTTTGCTGTGACATGACTCTTTGCGCTGATGAATCCAAAATCGGGCATGCTGAGCAAAGACTCGGATTTGCAGGGGCAATGTATGTATTTCCAATTCTTGTTAGCCTGATTGGTCATAAAAAAGCTCGAGAAATGCTTCTGACAGGTAAATTATACGATGGAAAGGAAGCTGAAAAAATAGGGCTAGTAAATCAGTCTGTACCAAAAGATCAGCTGGACGATGAAGTCAAAAAACTGGCTCAAGCAATGACACTTCTCCCAAGGGATGGAATAGCAATTGGAAAGGCTACAGCCAGGCTGGCATATGATTCATTAGGACTGACTTCATCTTTTGGCCAGGGTTACCTGGGTCATACCATGTTTACAAATACAAGATTTGAACCGGGAGAATACAATTTTATTAAGCGTAGACGAGATGTGGGGCTTAAAGATGCCATCAGAGAACGGGACGATCGTTATAAAAAAATTTTTGAATAAGACTTTTCCACAGATGATCAAGCCTGGAACGAGATAGACTCTAGGCTCGTCACTCAGTGGATTTCCAAAAAATTTCGAATCCGGAAACAGAGGTAAGAGCCATAAAGGCAGACCCGGAAGCCAAATCATTAGGAGGAGGTTAATGGAAACTTTTGAATATATTAAACCCAGTAGTCTGGATGATGCCATTGATGCGTTGAACAAATATGAAAATGCCTTTTTGCTGGCCGGAGGAACAGACCTTTTAGTGGGCATGAAATATAATTCCATTAAGCCTAAGTGCATCATAGACATAAAAGAATTACCCCGGATGAATACGTTTGAATTCAGTGCCGGATGGCGGTTCGGGGCTTTGACAACCGTCAGGGACATCGAGGTCTCAGACAGGCTCAGACAAACAATGCCCTTCCTTGGCCAGGCTGCAAAAGCTCTCGGCTCTATTCAAATCAGGAACAGGGCCACCATCGGTGGAAACTTGTGCAATGCTTCCCCATGTGCAAATTTCGGTGCAATGTTCCTGGCAATGGATGCAATGCTCAGGATTATTTCAAAGGATGGGGAAAGGCAGATGGCTTTGCAGGACTTTTTTACCGGCCCCAACCAAACCGCTTTGAAAAAAGACGAAGTGTTGACCGAGATCATGGTTCCGAAAGATGCAGACCAGGCTGAAGGGATTTTTTTGAAACATTCTGCAGGCAAGTCCAATGATCTTGGCATGGTGAATATCGCCATCATCTTGCACAAGGAGCCCGGCACCGACTTGTGCAAGAAAATAGCCATTGCCATGGGGGCTGTTGCCCCAACACCAGTGCGGGCAAAACAGGCTGAAGCAATTCTGACCAATAACCGGCTGACTCCTGATTTGATTTCCAAGGCCTCAGAAAAAGCATCAGACGAGGCAGCCCCCATCTCTGATTTCCGGGCTTCGGCTGGCTATAGAAGAGAATTGATCACAACAATGGTTGCAAAGGGAATCAATACGCTTCTCTAGGCTTCGTGATGTATAGAGGCTTAAAACGAACTCAATTATTGCAAATAAAGGGAGGACGTTAACATGGTAAAAAAATACCCGATCCGGGTCAATGTGAACGGTGATGATTATGAAGCAGTGGTAGACCCGAGAAAGACATTGCTTCAATATTTGCGGGATGACCTTGATTTAACAGGAACCAAGGAAGGGTGTAATGAAGGGGATTGCGGGGCCTGTTCCGTAATCCTCAACAATAAGGTCGTCAATTCCTGCCTGGTTTTGGCTGTGGAAGCTGATAATGCCGTGATCGAGACAATTGAAGGCGTAAAAACAGGGGAGGAACTGCATCCGGTCCAGCAGGCTTTTGTCGACAGCGGGGCTGTCCAGTGCGGTTTTTGTACACCGGGAATGGTCGTCACAACAAAGGCCATGCTCCAGGAGATGCCGAATCCATCAACAGAAGAGGTCAAAGAGTATTTAGCAGGAAACCTGTGCCGGTGCACCGGTTATGTAAAAATCCTTGATGCCGTGGAAAGCGCCAAAGAACTTTTAAAAAAAGGATAAGAAGAGGACACTTACAATGGATAATTACTCGGTCGTCGGAAAACGGATCAAAAACAGGGATGCAGTGACCAAGGTTACAGGCAAGGCTGTTTTTGCAGCGGATATAAAGTTAAAAGGGATGCTCTATGGCAGGATTTTAAGGTCTAAGGTGGCCCACGCCAGGATACGGAGCATTGATGTTTCAAAGGCCCTGGAACTCAAAGGGGTAAAGGCTGTTGTCACCAGTGAAGACACCCCATTGATAAAATACAGCATTCACCCGTTAATGGCGGACAAGCTTGCGTTTGAAGATAAGAAAGTCAGATATGTCGGTGATGAAATAGCTGCTGTGGCTGCCGTGGATGAAGCAACCGCAGCCAGCGCAGTGTCTTTGATCAAAGTTGAATTGGAAGAACTCGATGGCGTGTTTGATCCTGTCGAGGCCATGAAAGCGTCTGCACCCCAAGTCCATGACCATATTGAAAATAATATTTCTAAACATTTTAAGATGGATTGCGGCGATATTGAACAAGGGTTTGCAAAATCGGATTTTATTATGGAAAAAACATTTACAACTCAAGCCCAGTCCCATTGCAGCATCGAAACCCATGTCTGTGTCGCAGATTACGGTCCGGACCACCATGTCACGGTGTGGGCCAATACCCAGGCACCCCACCCATTAAAACAGAGACTTTCCACAGTCCTTTCCATTGAACCGGAAAAGATTCGTGTTATTCCGCCTCATATCGGCGGTGCTTTCGGCAGCAAGATCGACTTGGATACCACCCATGTGGCCTGTGTGCTGCTCTCCAAAAAAAGCGGAAGGCCGGTTAAAATAATCAACACGCGGGAAGACCAGTTCACTGCAACCCGGATGAGGCACCCGTCCATATGCAAATTAAAGTTCGGGTTTAACCGTGACGGGACCATTGTTGCAAAACTGGCAAGGGCGATCCTTGACAATGGTGCCTATAATAGCCACGGCCCATCGGTCATGGGATACCATAACGTCATGTTTTCAACACTTTACCGTGTGGAGAACATATCATATGAAGGCTATCTTGTTTATACAAACAAGAATTACGGAGGGGCATGCCGGGGCTATGGCGACCCCCAGGCAACATTTGCCCAGGAAACAATGATGGACATGATTGCCGAAAAGCTGGATATGGACCCCATAAAATTAAGGCTGAAAAATGCAAACCATCCGGATGAAAAGACGGCAAATGCCGTAGAAATAACAAGCTGCGGATTAAGTGAGACCCTTGAAGCCGTTAAAAAAGCGTCCAACTGGTCCCAAAAAAAGAAGACAAAGAAAAAATACCGAGGTCTTGGTGTTGCATCCATGACCTATACCGGCGGCGGCAGCAGGGGGTCCGGGTTTAATTACTCCGGGGCCACAATAAAAATGGACTCTGCCGGAACCATCTTTTTGCACACCGGTGCAACCGATATCGGCCAGGGGTCAAATACCACTCTGACCATGATCGCAGCCGAAATACTCGGGATGGAACCCGAACAGATCCGACTTACAACCTCTGATACAGATACCACCTTGCCCTGCATGGGCACCTTTGGCTCCAGGGTAACCTTCTGTGCTGGAAACGCCGTGTCCCAGGCAGCCCTCAATCTTAAAGAAAAAATTCTAGCCCAGGCCGCAGAGCTATTGGAGGAACCGGTTGAAAAGTTAGAGATCAAAGAACGCAATGTGTTTGTTTCAACAGAACCCGGCAATGGTGTCTCTTTTTCACAGATCGGTGCTGTTTCTTATTCCCAAAAGCAAGAAGTGCTGTCAGGGGCAGGATATTATGACGGACCCGAGATTGCCCCGGATTTTGACCCAAAAAGCTATTATGCCTATCCAGGGCCTGCCATGTCCTTTGCCACCCACCTGGCCGAAGTAGAGGTTGATCCTGAAAGCGGCAGTGTGGAATTGATCAATTTTTATGCGGCCCATGATTCGGGCAAAGTGATTAACCCGATCCTGGCAGAAGGACAGATAGAGGGAGGCGCGGTCATGGGTTTTGGCTGGGCCCTCACCGAAGAGTTCAAGTTTGACAACGGTAGAATACTGAATCCGAATTTTCATGATTATAAGATTTTTTCCATCAAGGACATCCCGGACATTACCCCGATACTGGTGGAGACCACAGACCCCAACGGTCCTTTCGGGGCAAAAGGACTGGGCGAATGTGCAATGGTTTCAACGGCACCTGCAATTTTAAATGCCATCTATGATGCCGTGGGGGTAAGGATTACGGACCTGCCTGCCACATCTGAAAAAGTTTATAACCGTATTAAATCGTTGTGAATCTGAATGAAACAACATGACAATCCTGATCAAACTGCTGTAGAGTATAGTGAAGTGTAGGAGAATAAACATGAACAAGACACTGGGAGACATTAAAGTCATCGAACTGGCCCAATATATTTCGGGTCCCTACTGCGGGATGCTTCTTGCCGGTCTGGGTGCAAACGTAACTAAAATCGAAACGCCCCAAGGTGGGGATATATCCAGAAGATGCGGTCCTTTTCCCGATGACATTCCCCATACGGATATGAGCGGATTATTTCAATATTTAAACCGGAATAAAAAAGGAGTTACCCTTGATGTCCTGAAACCAACAGGCAGGGAAATTTTTCTGGAACTGCTGAAGGATGCCGATGTTTTGATAGAGGATATGCCGCCTTCTCTGGTAAAGAACCTGAAACTTGATTTTGTCTGTTTACATGAAAAAAATCCGAAACTCAGCGTTGTCTCAATAACCCCTTTTGGTCAAACCGGTCCCTATAGAGATTATAAGGCCAATGCAATAAATGCCAGTGCCATAGGAGGAATGAGTTCCATAGTGGGTGATCCCAAAAGAGAACCCTTAACTCCGCCTTTTTCACTGGGCCATTTCCAGACGGGCATCATTGCTTCAAACGCGATAATGTTTGCATTAATGGCCAGGAGGAAGATTGGAAAAGGTCAGCATCTTGATATTTCAGAAGCAGAATCATGGTCAATTTTTCATACCGGAAATGTTGTTTCCGCGTTTGTATACGGCGGGCGGAAAAGAAACCGGTCCGGTCACAGAACATTTGCCCCCTATCCCTATACACTGCTGCCTTGTATGGACGGGTACCTGTCAATGATTGCCCTAAGGGGATCTGAATGGAAACGGTTTCTTGAGATTGTCGGGGACGGAAAGATACCGGAATGGTATGCGTCGGACGAACGGTTCAAGGACAGAGCCAGGGCAGGCATGGAATACAGTGATGTCCTGGACGGCCTGTTGTCCCCCTGGCTCATGTCTCATACAAGGGAAGAAATATTCAGCCGCTGCCGGGAAAAACATGTCCCGTTTATGCCTGTAAGAAACATGGATGAAGTCGTTAATTGTGAACACCTCAATAAACGGGAATACTTTGATACCTTAAAATGCACCGGTACCAACGGGTTTAAATGTCCGGGCGCCCCTGTGAGGTTCTCTGAAAGTCCATGGGAATTGAATCATACCGCACCCTCACTGTCAGAGCACAACCATGAGGTATTTTGTAAGGATCTAGGGTACTCAAAAGAGGAACTGGTGCAACTAAGAAGAACCGGTATTATTTAATTCCGGGCGTATTGGAAGATTAAAAAAAACCTCCAGGTCATGGGGACGGTAACCAATAAAAACAGGAGCATCAACAATGCATTATGAGATTTTGTCATATCACAAGGAAAATCGGGTGATGACAATCAATTTGCATGACAATGGTAAATGTTATGCAGACCCAGCCCAGGTGGCCAACGAACTCTATGAACTTTCCAGCACCATCTCCCTGGACCCGAAAGTCCAGGTGGTCATCATCAGTCTAGAACAGGCCGGGCCGCCGCCGGATATGGACTTGAGCCAAAACGTTCTGCACACTGATCCAGGAAAAAGCAACCCCTTGTCTTGGGCCGGGCCGGTGTCAAAGCTGGATATCCCGGTGATCATGACCATCAACGGGTATGCCCTTGGCCAGGCCCTGGAGCTGGCCCTTGCCTGTGACATAAGAATTGCATCCTTTGCATCGTATTTTGGGTTGCCCCATATCAACGATGGCTTAATCCCATGGGACGGAGGTACACAGCGGCTATCCAGACTGATTGGAAAAAGCAATGCCATGGAAATGATCCTTACCGGGCAAACCATAAACGGGGATAAGGCCCTTCGGATAGGGCTGGTAAACCAGCTCACTGACGGCGGGCAGCTTTTGCCAAAGGTCATGGAAACGGCACAGAAGATTGCCGCAAAGAGCCCCACTGCTTTAAAATATACAAAGGAGCTTGTCCACAAAGGCATGGAGTTAACCATGGACCAGGCCCTGGGTCTGGAAGCTGATCTCTATTTTTTACTGCACACCAGCAAGGACCGGACCGAGGAAATTAAGGCGTTCCAGGAAAAAAGAAAAGCCCGGTTCAATGGAGAATAAAAAGTCTGGTTTCAAAGGGGAGCATATGAGTGGATTTGAGACTTTGATCTATGAAAAGATGGACAATATAGCCTATGTGACGATTAACCGTCCCAAGGCAATGAATGCGTATAATATCCAAATGCGCGATGAACTCTACCAAATTTTAAGCGCCAT
>SDBT01017802.1_pt1 | contig 11201 bp, 8 predicted proteins | sample 2277101 | NCBI WGS metagenome assembly SDBT01 (sample SAMN10404973, study PRJNA504765) | marine sediment metagenome | isolation source: marine sediment core GS10_PC15, 103 cmbsf | place: Arctic Ocean: Southern Knipovich Ridge | collected 2010 | reverse complement strand
GACGAGCGCTTCGCCCTGTCGGTCAAGGCCGGCCCGATTCTGCACATGCGCGACCTGCTGGCGCTCAAGCGCGTCTGGCGGGAAGGCGAGTTCCATATCCTTCATTGCCACCGCTCCCACGACCACACCCTGGCGGCCCTGGCCCGGCCCCGCAGGTCGCCCACCCGGCTGGTTCGCACCCTGTTCACCGAACGGGCCCTGGGCGAGAAGCGCGCCTGGCAGCTCGGCCGGGCCGACGGCCTGGTGACGGTGGCGCGACGCTTTCGGGACGAGCTGCTCGATCGCGGTCTGCTCACCCCCGAGCGGGTGATCGCCGTCGAGGGTGTGGTCGATCCGAATGTGTTCAGGCCCGGCAAGGGCGGGGACGAGGTCCGGTCAGAGGCCGGGATCGCGCTCGACGCGCCGGTGGCCGGCATCGTGGCCCGCATGAAGCCCGGCCGCGGCCACCGCCTGCTGCTTCAGGCCTGGGCCGCGGTACACGAGAAGCTGCCCCGGGCCAGGCTGATGATCGCCGGCCGCGGAGAACTGGCCGAAGAACTGAAAGAATTCGCCCGAGAGGCTGACTGGGGGGAGTCGGTCGCGTTCATCGGCTTTCGCGAGGACCTGCCGCAGGTCTACCGCGCACTGGACCTGAAAGTCATCCTGGCCCCGGGCAACGACGGCACCTGCCGGGCGGCGCTGGAGGCCATGGCGTGCGCAAAACCCGTCCTGGCCGCTGAAAGCGGCGCCCTGGGCGAGATCATCCAGCACGGCAGGACCGGCCGCCTGGTCCCCCCCGGCGACGAGGACGCCCTGGCAACGACGCTCATCGACCTGCTGAGCGACCGCGAGCGGCTTGTCCGAATGGGCCGCGCCGCTCGCCACGAGGCCACCCGCTTCAACGCCATCGACCGCCAGGCCGCCCGCATCGAGGCGCTCTACCGGCTGGTGCTGGGCCAGCGCCGCTGAGACCGAACATCAGGAGTCTTGCGTGGCCTCGTCGGCGAGACGAGCGGCTTCAATCAGCAGGTGGGTTATGGAGGTGTCGATGCGGTCCTGCATCTGGATGTCCTTGAAGTGGAACTGGAACTTGCCCGTGGTCCAGCGAAGCATCTCGTAGACGGCCTGGACGCCCTCGGGCGGGGCGCTGTCGTCGAAGCTGGCGTCGATGATCCTGCCCTGGTTGAGGAACAGGCGGCCGTCTCGCTCTCCGCTGAGCATCAGGATCCCGCTCTTGCGCTCCATCTCGAGGATGTTGAGGACGGTGGCCAGGTTCATCTGGTCGAGGGTGCCTTCGAGACCGGCGCCCACGAAGAGCGCCTCATAGACCTTCACTTCCAGAGCATCGAGCCGGAAGGGCTTGGGCAGGTAATCCACGGCGCCCAGGTGGAATCCGCGGGAGCGGTGCTCGGCCTCGTCCAGGGCCGTCAGGAAGATCAGGGGGACCAGGATCAACTCCCGGTGGTCGCGTAGCTTGTCGGCCAGGCTCCAGCCGTCCATCACGGGCATGACGACGTCGGTGATTATCAGGTCCGGCTTGATCCTGAGGGCCTTGTCCAGGCCCTCCTTGCCGTCGCAGGCGGTCTCGACCGTGTGGCCGTGCTTCGAAAGCGCCGAGCAGACCATCTGGAGCATCTCGGGATCGTCGTCCACCACGAGGATTGTCTTTCCCATGATTGCGAAAGACTATCCCGATCCCGCCCGGGTGTCAAAGGCGCCATCGTAACCCGCAACTCCGAGCGATCATTCGGTTTTCGACTATCGGTCACTTGACCCTTGTCAGGGCCGGGGCGGCTCGACTATGCTCGGGGCCGAGGCCGGGGAGCCTTTGGAAGCCGCTCCGAAGGGAGAGAGGTTGGCGGAGGAGATAGTCAGAGGAGACGAAAAACCTCCACGCAGGATCGTGTTGGTTCAGCCGGGGTTCGTCGGCGACGTGGTCTTCACCTCCCCGCTGGTCCACGCCCTCAAGGAGGCCTACCCGCAGGCGGAGGTCACGCTGATGGTCCGCCCGGAGCGGGCCGAGGTGGCGGGCTGCATTCCCGGCGTGGAGGGGATTCTTGTGTTCGACAAGCGAGGCGTCGAGTCCGGCCCGTCGGGATTGCTGAAGGCGAGCCGGAAGTTGCGACGGGGTCGCTTCGACGTATTGATCGCTCCGCACAGATCGTCGCGCACGGCCCTGCTGGCCGCCTTGTCCGGCGTTCCGCGGAGGGTCGGTTACCGGTGCGGTCTCGGCCGCATGTGCTATCACCAGGCCGTTCCCGTAAAGGAGAACGAGCCCTGCCGTCTGTTCCAGGATTTTCATCTGATCGAGGCGCTGGGCGTAAAGCCCACAGACAGCCGTGTTCGCCTCAAGGTGCCGTCCAAGCAGTCGTCCTATCTGGATTCGTTCCACCGCGCCAACGGCCTCAAGCCGGAAGCCAGGCTCGTGGCGCTGTGCATCGGCTCCGTCTGGCCCACCAAGCGCTGGCCCGCGATCTACTTCGCGAGCCTGGCCGGGGCGTTGCGGGAGCGAGCATACAATCCGGTGCTGTTCGGCGGTCAGGACGATTTGCCCATCGCCGTGGAGATCGAGAAGGCGGTGGCGGGACGGAAACGCGACTCGACGCCCGGGGTGGTGCCGGGCGATCTGCGCGTCGAACTGGTCAGCTGCGTGGGCAACAGCCTGGCCGAGGCCGCTGCCCTGCTCGACCGTTGCGAGATGGCGGTCGGAGGAGACACCGGGTTGACCCACATGGCCCGTGCTCTGGGTGTGCCCACGGCGATCATCTACGGCCCGACCGACCACCATGTGCACGCATTCGGAGAGCGAACCAAGGTGCTCTTCGCCAAGATCAAGTGCCGGCCGTGCCACCGGCACGGCCAGAATCGCTGTCCGGAACTACACCACGACTGCATGCGCCTGGTCAGCCCGGAGCAGGTCCTGGACGCGTTCAGGGAGATCGCCGGCCTGCAGACCCCGGTGCCGCCCATGAAGGATGAAGGCAGAAGGATGAAGGATGAAGAGGATGAAGGATGAAATCAACCCAGGTGTTCATCCTTCTGCCTTCTGCCTTCATCCTTTAGTGTGGCGATCAGCAGCACCTCGCGACGCAGGAGCAGAAGGCCGGCCAGCGACTGCCACCCGTACAGGCAGGCAAAGCGCAGAACCTCCAGGACCTTTTGCCGCGCGCCGCGTTGGGCGGCATTTCTCCGGAAGAGCGCCTTGGTGGTCGTCCTGACCTGGAATCCCGCGGCTTCGACGAGCCGCCGGATGGTCGCGGCCGTGTAGTAGACGTAGTGCTGCATTCCCAGGTCGTCGGGGCGGAAGTAGCGATAGCTCCTGCGGAGCAGGATGCCTTTGAAGTAGTGCAGGTTCGGCACCAGGACTACCAGCGCGCCGCCCGGCGATGTGACGCGCCTGACCTCCGCAATCGCGCGCATCGGATCGGGCGTGTGCTCGAGCACGTGCTTCATCACCACCAGGTCGAACTCTCCGTCCCGCCACGGCATCCGGTGAAGGCCGCCCTTCTCGGCCCGGTAGTTCCGCTTCCGGCAATGGCGGATCGCGTACTCCGAAATATCCAGCCCGGCGCAGTCCAGCCCGAGCCGCGCGCCGGCTTCCAGGACGTAGCCGAGGGAGCAGCCGACGTCGAGCAGGGTGCGCGCAGGGGTGAACTCCAGCCCGTCCCGTATCAGTCGCATGGCCTTGCGCACCCTGTGCTCGAAGCGCTTGTCGCGGGCGGACTTGCGTCCGTGGAAGTATGACGATTCGTAGAAGTCGGCCGGGCGCAGGTCCAGGGGCTCGAAGGCCTTGTAAACGGTGTGGCAGTCGTCGCAGCGGACGAATTCCAGCCGGTCGAAAGAGACATAGGTGTGTCGCCGGTCCGAGCCGCACACCGGGCAGGTCGTCCATCTGGAGATGGGGTTCGGGGTGGAATCCACAGTCTCGCTCCTGAGAAAAACCTAGCACGCGTGGCCCCTCGGCACTATTGTTTCGGCAAGGACGTGAGGCACCATGCGCGGGGCGGCCCGGCTCGATCGACGGATGCTTTTCTGGATGGCCCGACGGCTCTACCGTCGACGGACGGCCGGGATCTCCGATCCGTCGAACCCCGAAAGGATGCTGCTGGTCCGGGTGGACGAGCGGGTGGGCAACCTGATCACCCTGCAGTCGCTGATCGACGCCGTCCGGCAGAGATGGCCCGGCCTGGAGCTGGGACTGCTCGCCTCCGCGCGCTGCGTCCAGGTGGCCGGCAGCCTCATGGGCCTGGATAGGTTGCACGAGCTGGACAAGCGTTGGTTGTTCAGGAGTCCAGGCCGATGGCGCGAGATCATCGGCCTGGTCCGAAGGAAAGGCTACCAGGTGGCCGTCGACGCAGGCGCCTGGCACGAGTTTTCCTTCACCCATGCCGCGCTGACGTACTATTCCGGTGCCCCGCTGCGGATCGGCTATCGGCGAGGCGTGGACGCCGGTTTCCACACCCACCTGGTCCTTCCCGGCCCGGAGGGCGAGTACGAGCTGCGCCAGCGCATGCGCTTGCTGTCGGTCCTGGGGGTTGTGGCCGAGCCTCCCGCGCTGCGCACCGGCCTCGGACAGGGCAGCGCCGGTCGATTCGCCGGCTGGCTTCGGTCCCTGAAGGTCCAGAGTCCCCGGGTGGGCCTTTGGGCCGGCTCTCGCAAGCTTCAACGTCGCTGGCCGGTGCCCTTCTACATCCAACTCGGCCACAAGCTCCAGAGGAGCCATGGCGCCGAACTGGTCGTGCTGTGGGGACCGGGCGAGGAAGCCATCCGCGACCGGATCGCCGGCGCCGTTCCCGAGGGGATCGTGGTCGCACCGCCCACCACCATCGAGGAGCTCGCCGGGCTGATACGCAACCTGGATCTGGTGGTCACGAACGATACCGGTCCGATGCACCTGTCGGTCGCCTGCAGGGCACCAACCGTGGCCATGTTCGCGTCCGGCGCTCCAGGCCGCTGGGGCCACCCGTACGATTTCGTCCGCAACCTGGCCTGCCCGGGCCGCGATCCGGCCGAGGTGGACCGGGCGTTCGAGGCCTGCAGCCAGCTTTTCGAATTGACAGGCAGGTTTGCGGCGCGCTAGAGGAACTAGGAACTAGGAACTGGGAACTGGGAACTAGGAACTAGAAATGAAAAGCATGACCGGCTACGGCCGTGCCGAGGGCACGGTGGCGGGCCAGCCCTGTACCGTAGAGGTGCGTTGCGTAAATCACCGCTTTCGCGACGTACGCCTGACCTTTCCCCGGAAGTGGCTGGAGTTTGAGGTGGAGGTGGAGCGTCTGATCCGCGAGCGGATCGGTCGCGGTCGGGTGGAGTGCAGCGTGCGCGCCCCAGGCTCGGGTCCGGAACAGGGGGTTCCGGTGCTCGACGAGGAACGAGCGCTCCAGCTCCACCGGGAGTACTTGCGGGTGGCGGAGTTGCTGGGCCTGGACGAAAAGCCCGGCCTGAGCCTGGTGGCCAGCGCCGAGGGCGTGATCGGTTACCGGCCCGACGAGGTCGATACGGAGCAGGTGCGCGACGGCCTGCAGCCCTTGCTGGGCACGGCCCTGGATGCCGCCACCGCCATGCGCCTTGCAGAGGGAGGACAGCTGCTGAAGGTCATCGAGGATCACCTCGAGACTCTCGAAGGGCTGTTGTCAGACATCCGCTCGGCGATTCCCGAGGAGCAGCGGGCGCTGCACGAGCGGACTGTGCTACGCATTCGCGCCCTGGCGGCCGAGGTGAGCGAGGAACGACTGGTGCAGGAACTGGCCATCCTGGCAGAGCGCGCAGACGTGACCGAGGAACTGTCCCGGCTTACCAGTCACCTGATCCAGTTCAGGGCGTTGCTGGGGCGCGACGGGTCCATCGGTCGGGAGCTGGACTTCCTGCTCCAGGAGATGAACCGCGAGGTCAACACTCTTTGCTCCAAGCTCCATTCCGCGCCGGTGGTCCGGCAGGCGGTGGCTGCCAAGGCGGAGCTGGAGAAGATCCGCGAGCAGATCCAGAACGTGGAGTGAGTCGCGTGGAAGGAAAGGACTGATGAGCTCGAGATCGCGTCGTGGAAGGCTGGTGGTGGTCTCGGCGCCATCGGGGACCGGCAAGTCGACGGTCTGTCGCGAGCTGATCGCGCGGCGCGACGAGGTGGAGATCTCGATCTCCTACACCACCCGTGCGCCGCGGGGGGATGAACGCGACGGCGTGGAATACCATTTCGTGGACGACGCCACCTTCGATCGCATGGTCGCCGAAGGTGCGTTTATCGAATGGGCGCATGTGCATGGTCGCCGCTACGGTACCGCGCGCGCCGACGTGGAGGCATTGCTGGCCGAGGGCAAAGACGTTCTTTTCGACATTGACGTCCAGGGCGGCCAGCAGATCGAGAAGGCCATGCCCGAGGCGCTGCTGGTGTTCATCCTGCCGCCTTCGATCGATGAGCTGATTCACCGCTTGGAAGGACGCGGGACGGAGACGCCCGAGCAGGTGGAAGGCAGGCTCGAGACCGCCGTCTGGGAGCTCGAGCGAGGTCTGGACTACGACTGCCACATGGTTAACGACGACCTGGAAGAGGCCGTTCGCGAACTGGATTCGCTGCGCGCGAGTCCGCGCAAGGACGCGGTCCGCGTCAAGTTGGAGCCCGAACTTCGCCGCTTGTTGTTCGAAGCCAGGCGCAGGCTGAGTGGAACTGCTTGAAATTCAAACAGAAATATAAAAACAAACCCTGCTCACTTTTTCCTTGACTAGCAGGGTCGCTTTCGTTATGTTGGGCAGCTATCAGGGATCTGGCCCAGCCAGGCATCTGAGTGCGTATCGGTCTTTGAAAACCGGAAAGCAGTTAAATAAGACAGCGGGAAACTCTGTCAGAATAGTCCGACCTCCGGTGCGGTCCGCCTCGTGCCTTCTATGGAACGGGGAGACGGGGAGCGCAACGGAGTCCTCGAGAAGTAAAAGAGCAAGACGGAGCGTAGCTCCGCAAGCTCTTCGGTTTTCAACTGGAGAGTTTGATCCTGGCTCAGAACGAACGCTGGCGGCGTGCCTAACACATGCAAGTCGAACGAGAAAGCACCTTCGGGTGTGAGTAAAGTGGCGCACGGGTGAGTAACACGTGGGTAATCTGCCCTCGGGCCCGGGACAACATCTCGAAAGGGGTGCTAATACCGGGTAAGACCACACCCTGCTCGCAGGGAGTGGTAAAAGGTGGCCTCTCCATGGAAGCTATCGCCTGAGGATGAGCCCGCGCCCCATCAGCCTGTTGGTGAGGTAACGGCTCACCAAAGCCGAGACGGGTAGCTGGTCTGAGAGGATGAGCAGCCACACTGGAACTGAGACACGGTCCAGACTCCTACGGGAGGCAGCAGTGGGGAATATTGCGCAATGGGCGAAAGCCTGACGCAGCGACGCCGCGTGAGCGATGAAGGCCCTCGGGTCGTAAAGCTCTGTGGGAAGGGAACGAAAACACCTGGGGAATAATACCCCCAGGTTCTGACGGTACCCTTTCAGAAAGCACCGGCTAACTCCGTGCCAGCAGCCGCGGTAATACGGAGGGTGCAAGCGTTGTTCGGAATTATTGGGCGTAAAGCGCGTGTAGGCGGGACGGTATGTCGAATGTGAAAGCCCTCGGCTCAATCGGGGAACTGCATCCGAAACTGCCGTTCTTGAGTACGGGAGAGGGAAGCGGAATTTCCAGTGTAGAGGTGAAATTCGTAGATATTGGAAGGAACACCAGTGGCGAAGGCGGCTTCCTGGACCGATACTGACGCTGAGACGCGAAGGCGTGGGGAGCAAACAGGATTAGATACCCTGGTAGTCCACGCAGTAAACGATGAGCACTAGGTGTTGCGGGTATCGACCCCTGCAGTGCCGTAGCTAACGCATTAAGTGCTCCGCCTGGGGACTACGGTCGCAAGACTAAAACTCAAAGGAATTGACGGGGGCCCGCACAAGCGGTGGAGCATGTGGTTCAATTCGACGCAACGCGCAGAACCTTACCCGGGCTTGACATCCTGGGAATCCCTGAGGAAACCGGGGAGTGCCCCTTTTAGGGGAGCCCAGTGACAGGTGCTGCATGGCTGTCGTCAGCTCGTGTCGTGAGATGTTGGGTTAAGTCCCGCAACGAGCGCAACCCTCGTCCTTAGTTGCCAGCATTCAGTTGGGCACTCTAGGGAGACTGCCGGTGTTAAACCGGAGGAAGGCGGGGACGACGTCAAGTCCTCATGGCCCTTATGTCCGGGGCTACACACGTGCTACAATGGGCGGTACAATGGGCTGCGAACCCGCGAGGGGAAGCCAATCCAAAAAGCCGCTCTCAGTTCGGATTGGAGTCTGCAACTCGACTCCATGAAGGCGGAATCGCTAGTAATCGCGCATCAGCATGGCGCGGTGAATACGTTCCCGGGCCTTGTACACACCGCCCGTCACACCACGAAAGCCGTTTGGACCAGAAGTCGGTGTGCCAACCCCTCTTCTTGGGGGGAGGTAGCCGCCCAAGGTCTGAATCGTAATTGGGGTGAAGTCGTAACAAGGTAGCCGTAGGGGAACCTGCGGCTGGATCACCTCCTTTCTAAGGAGCTCTCTCCACACCCTTCGGGGTTGGTGGGGCATCCTAGGTCGATCTCGCTGTTTCCACTATATTTTTTCTTTCAGAAGACTGCTTTCCGGTTTTGGACGACCGAGGCGCTGCCCGGTTGTTGGGAAAGATACGTGTCGGGCCTGTAGCTCAGTTGGTTCAGAGCGCACGCCTGATAAGCGTGAGGTCGGTGGTTCAAATCCACTCAGGCCCATAGTTCTTTGCATGGAGAGGATGGGAGAGAAGGGGCTGTAGCTCAGTTGGGAGAGCGCCAGCTTTGCAAGCTGGATGTCGTCGGTTCGAGCCCGATCAGCTCCATGTGAAGATTTCTCGAAGGCTCTTTGACAATCGGACGAGAGAGAAAAAACGTTCGCTGAGAACGAACGACCGTCTTAGGAACGGACGGGCGCGGTTCAAAATACCGTGCCGTTCTCGAGTTGAACCCTGACCATCTTCGTGAACCACCCGGTCTATCCAGGTGGGGTTGCTTCGATTGAAGACACGGTTTTGGTCAAGCTAGAAAGGGCATGCGATGGATGCCTTGGCGTCGGGAGGCGATGAAGGACGTGGATAGCTGCGATAAGCCTCGGGGAGCCGCTAACGGGCATTGATCCGGGGATTTCCGAATGGGGAAACCCGTGGAGGTTCATACCTCCCATCGTCAGGAACAATTCATAACCTGACGAGGCGAACGAGGGGAAGTGAAACATCTCAGTACCCTCAGGAAAAGAAAGCAAACGCTATTCCCCAAGTAGCGGCGAGCGAACGGGGATCAGCCTAAACCGTGTATACATGTGGCCCGTCAGCTTAGTATATGCGGGGTTGTGGGGCAATGGAAGGCGGGGTGGCGGACCCGCCGGAGGAGGCCGTCTAATGAGCGGCCTGATCCGTAGTTGAACGGTCTGGAAAGTCCGGCCATAGAAGGTGACAGCCCTGTAAGCGAAACGGTGAAAATCCTTTGTCTGTTGTTCCCAAGTACCGTGGGGCACGTGGAACCCTGCGGGAATCCGGGAGGACCACCTCCCAAGGCTAAATACTACCCGACGACCGATAGTGAACCAGTACCGTGAGGGAAAGGTGAAAAGTACCCCTTTTAGGGGAGTGAAATAGTACCTGAAATCGCATGCCTACAAGCAGTGGGAGCCCTATGGTCGCAAGCTTCGGCCTGTGACCAGGGTGACCGCGTACCTTTTGTATAATGGGTCAGCGACTTACTCTTCGTGGCGTTAGGTTAAGCCATAGGTAACCCGAAGGTGTAGCCGTAGCGAAAGCGAGTCTGAATAGGGCGATTTAGTCGCGTGGAGTAGACCCGAAACCGGGTGAGCTACCCATGGCCAGGATGAAGAGTGGGTAAAACCACTTCAGAGGTCCGAACCCAATGAGGTTGAAAACTCATGGGATGAGCTGTGGGTAGGGGTGAAAGGCCAATCAAACCCGGTGATAGCTGGTTCTCCCCGAAATATATTTAGGTATAGCCTCGTGAGTCTGCGACGGAGGTAGAGCACTGGATGGGCTAGGGGTCTTACCGGATTACCAAACCCAACCAAACTCCGAATGCCGTCGACAGCAATCACGGGAGTCAGACTGCGGGTGATAAGGTCCGTAGTCGAGAGGGAAACAGCCCAGACCGCCAGCTAAGGTCCCCAAGTGTATGCTAAGTGGGGAAGGAAGTGGAAGCGCACAGACAACCAGGAGGTTGGCTTAGAAGCAGCCATCCTTTAAAGAAAGCGTAACAGCTCACTGGTCGATGTGAGTCCGCGCCGAAAATGTAACGGGGCTCAAGCATACCACCGAAGCTGCGGGATCGGTCCCGATTCGTCGGGATGGATCGGTAGGGGAGCGTTCCAGTCGCCTGCGAAGGCAGACCGAGAGGACTGCTGGAGGTACTGGAAGTGATTATGCTGACATGAGTAGCGATTAAGCCGGTGAGAAACCGGCTCGCCAGATGCCCAAGGTTTCCTGGGGAAGGTTAATCCGCCCAGGGTTAGTCGGATCCTAAACCGAGGCCGAAAGGCGTAGGTGATGGGAAACAGGTTAATATTCCTGTACCATTGGGGCGTTGCAATGAAGCTGCACGGGAGGACGGAGAAAGGTAGGTCAGCCTGCTACCGGATGCAGGTTCAAGCTCGCAGGGGTGTCTTTGGATAATAAACGGGACAACTACCCCGAGGAGTGAAGAGGAGGCGCTTTGCGCCGCAAACTGACTGATCCTCTGCTTCCAAGAAAAGCCCCGCAGTGGAGTGCGCTCCGGTGTCCGTACCGCAAACCGACTCAGGTGGGCAGGGAGAGAATCCTAAGGCGTTTGAGATAACCCTCGTTAAGGAACTCAGCAAATTGGCACCGTAACTTCGGGAGAAGGTGTGCCCACACTAGGTGTAAGATTTTTCTTCTGAAGCCGAAGTGGGTTGCAGTGACCAGGCGGTAGCGACTGTTTACTAAAAACACAGGACTCTGCAAACTCGTAAGAGGAAGTATAGGGTCTGACGCCTGCCCGGTGCCGGAAGGTTAAGGGGAGCAGTTAGCCTTTTCGAAGGCGAAGCTGTGAACCGAAGCCCCGGTAAACGGCGGCCGTAACTATAACGGTCCTAAGGTAGCGAAATTCCTTGTCGGGTAAGTTCCGACCTGCACGAATGGCGTAACGACTTCCGCACTGTCTCAACGAGGGACTCAGCGAAATTGA
>SDBT01017801.1_pt1 | contig 11201 bp, 10 predicted proteins | sample 2277101 | NCBI WGS metagenome assembly SDBT01 (sample SAMN10404973, study PRJNA504765) | marine sediment metagenome | isolation source: marine sediment core GS10_PC15, 103 cmbsf | place: Arctic Ocean: Southern Knipovich Ridge | collected 2010 | reverse complement strand
AGCCTGCTCCAATCGTGAACGTCCAGCTCGTGACGGTCCAGAGTGAGGAAATGGTGCCCGAGGCCATCGCCAGCGGGATCGCCGACGAGGCCATCATCCAGAGAATCGGGGCCAACAGGGACCGCGTCGACGCGGCGCAGGGATAACAACATGGCGTGGCAATCAGAGGTCGGGAGTGGCGTGAATCGGGCAGTCGACTATCGCGACCTGGTGACGAAGTGGGTGGCGATGGCGACCAGCCAACACGTCGCGACGGTCGTCATCAATAACGGCGGCACCGGCGGCACCTACATCATCGGCGACGTCGTGACCCTGACCCACGGTGGCGCGCACCTCGACGCCAAGTTCGAGGTTCTGACGGTGAGCGGGTCTCAAATCGCTACCATGAAGATTGTGTCCAGCGGCGCGTTCTCGAACCGGATCGCCGCAGCGCCCTCGATCAACGTCGCCGGGACCGGATACGTGACCAACGAGGTCGTCGAGGTCCAGGGCGGCACGTCCCGCGAGAAAGGCAAGATCCAAGTCACGACTCAGTCCGGCGGCGTGCCGTCGGCCATCGCGTCATTCGAGACCGGTGGAGCCTACTCGGTCGCGCCTGGCCTGACGGGGGCCGCGGTGCTGAGCGTCGGCCCCAGCACGAAGGCCGGGAACGACGACCTGACGGTAGACATCACGATGACCGGTCTCGTCGGGACGACGGGTCTGGCCGTGACTGGCGGAGGAGGATCCGGGGCTACGGTCGACATCACGCTCGCCGAGTCTGGTTGGGTAGTCGACGGACGCAATACCAACGACGCGCTTGTTACCGTGGACTTCGAGAAGACGGTGGTGCTGAAGGGCGACGCGGCCGGCAAGACGAACAAGCCCTACATCGGGTTCAGGTCGTGGAGCGCAGTCTCCGGGCTCGACACGCGTTACGGGGTCGCCGTCTTCGGGATGGGCGCGCATAACGCCGCAACCGGGATCCACCTACAGCCGAATATATCGCCAGCGTTCAACCCGTCGACGGGGGGGATGGCGGTTGGCGTTCACCTCCTCTGCGACGAGAACATTGCGCAGGAGATGGATTTCTGGATCACGATCGACGACCACCGATTAGGGGGCGTGGTCAACATCAACCCGGGTGCCGCGAACACCGACGACGGTGAGTACATGCAGTGGCACGCGGGGCTGATGGACATATACGGCACTGAGTCGGAGCAGCCTTATTCGATGCTCGTCGCAGGGAGCTGCGACACGATCAGCGTGAACCCGAGCGTCGCTGCTTCACGGATTACTGGTATCGCTGAGTGCATGGCGGCAACTGCGGCCGACGCGCCGGTTTGGTTCTACCACGTAGAAGACGCCGTCTGGCACTCGATCACCAACGCCATCGAGCTGGTTGCTGGTACGAAGGTCTACACGATGTATCCGATGGGCTTCCCGCTCGACGTCAGCAGCGCGAGCGACCCCAACAACATCGTCGCAGAAGGTCTCTGGGACACGTTCCGTGATTATTCACTGCTGACTCGCGGGGCGCCGGGGAGCAAGCTCTACCCCATCTTCAGCGAGACCGTCGACGAGCCGTTCCTGTTCCCTCTGAATGCTCTTCAGAAGAATTCGACGCCGATCTCCACGGACGGGCCGAAGGGCCAGGTGCGCGGCTTCTACTGGTTGTCGGCCACTGACGCTGCTGGAGCCCAAATCCTCAACATGTCGGAGGACTTCGTCACGATCGGCAGCGACCGTTATCGAGTATTCCATAACCACGTTCACCATTCCCGGTATCAATACATCGCGATAAAGGAGGACGTCTGATGGGGTTCTCGAATCAGCTAGTCTCCTCGTTTGCTGACGCGATCAGCAAGCTCAACACGTTCCTGGCCGCCGAGGGGTTTACCACGCACCACGACGCCGGCAACGGGGAGTTCGCGGCGCGCATCACGACGGGCAGCCAGGACATCACGTTTGCCCTCCAGTGGGATACGGGGGCCCCAAATGCGGGGGGCATCTACCAGTTCCTCGGCGCCTACAACTCCGGCGCTGCTCCATATGCCCAGACTGACGACAGCGGGAACGGCGCCGCGAGCACGACCGACGCCACGCTGCTCGGTCAGCGGAATATCGAGATTGGCAACACCCCCGTCGAGATGTGGATATTCACGGACGCCGCCGTGAACTACTTCAATTGCGTCATCGCCAAGACGGCCGTCGACGCGGTTCAATTCGGTTCGGGGTCCGTGCTCAAGTACGGCGACGGGGACTGGACCGGCGGCGAGTATGTCTATGGGCACAGGCAGCAGGGAACGGTCACCGCCGGGACGGCGACCCTTGCCGGATCGACGTTCTTGCTCGACGGCCTATGCGTCGACTCGGGGGCACCGCAGCCGACGAACATGGAGGAGTACGCGGCGACGATCCATATGGAGGACTTCCCGGGAATGGTGGCCAACCAGAAGTGGCAGGTCAACATGGGGGCGCAACCCCTCGCGAATCTCGGCACCGACCGCGCGGCCGTGCACCGTGGAGTTTGTTACGGCGGGTTCCGTGCAGGCATGGGGCCTCTCCAGTGGGGCGAGTTCAAGGGCAGCCTCGCTGCCGGGCTGATACCAGGGTACCCGATCAACATCTGGTACTACGACGACACCAGCGGGAGTCTTGGGGTCGGCGACCTCTACGGACCGATGGGCAGGATGCGCGACGTGCGCGGCATCAACATCGAGAACTACGTCCTCGGTGACACCAAGGTGATCGGGTCAGACACTTGGCACATCTTCCCGTCGTCGAAGAAGGCGACCATCGCGCCGTTCACGGCGACGAGCATGCACCAGGGGATCATGTATAAGGAGATCGCCTAGCGGTGGCCTCGCGCGCGGGGACGACCGACGACCTGATACGTGCCGATAAGTTCATCCCCTTTCCGGGACGAGCTGCCGGCCTCGGCGTGCCCTTCCACCAGGACTTCATTCCGTTCGTCGACAAGGTCCCGATCGACGACGACGTCTCTGGCCCGATAACGGCGAGCGGCGGGTCGAGTGCCTCCAAGTCAATCTCCTCGCGCGCTGGTACGACCGATGACGACTTGACGATCGCCGGGATTTGGTTCGAGATAATTCACGCCCTACCTCGAGCCAAGATCGAGTTCGGCAACATCATCACGCTCGTCGAGAACAGCTTCGAGGTCTACAACGCGCACCGGACCGCGTCGGTCACGCTCCTGTCCATATTGAACAACGTCGATCCCGGCGTCATCTTGCCGACGGTCTCCGCCCCGGTGGTGATGTTGCCGATGACGTCGATCCTCGACCCGACGACGACCGACAACTCGGGAGGTACCGGACTGGGCACGATCGTCTTGGCGAAGGTCCAGGCGCTCGCGGACGGCGTCCCGCAGTTCGACGACAGCATCGTGTTCGACACGTCGGCGAACGACCCGCTGCTGCTCTTGTCGGGGTCGCGCATCGTGCTGTTCCCGTTCGGGTCCGGGGCGAACGGGGGAGGTTATGAGGTGGGCGCCAGGGAGTCGCTCGCCTTCCTGACCAACGTGATCACGGGACTCGACGGCCAGGAGCAGAGGATCTCCCTACGCAAGCAACCGCGCCAGTCTTACCAGGTCGAGTATGCCCTCGACGGCCCGGAACGCCAGGCCATGCGCGCGATGCTGTTCGAGTGGATGGACAACACGTTCGGGTTCCCGGTCTGGAAAGCAGAGGTTTTCTTGACTGCCGCGGTCTCCGGTGGGGCGACGACTTACCCAGTCTCCGGGGCCGCCGACGTCGACTTCAGGGTCGGTGGACTGGCCGCCGCGATCACGGACTTCAACACGTTTGACGTGATCGACATCATCGCCCCGCTCAACGACACGACGATCACGGCCCAGAGTCCTTCCATAAACGCCTACCCGATCGGGACGCCCATCGTGCCCCTCCGGATTGGGATCATCCCGAATCGCGTCAACCTCACTCAGCTCCTGACGCAGGAGAACTTCAGGTTGACGTTCGAGGTCATCGACAACGATACCGGCGCGCTGGCCGGGGACACGACGCCGGGATTCTGGTCGACCCACAACGGGCGCGTGCTGTTCGACGACTGCAACGTCGTGGAGGGCGGGTCGATGCCCGGGAAGCTCGAGCGTCGACTGTATCGAATCGACGGGCAGGTCGGGAAGGTCGAGATTTCATCGTTGTGGGATCGCAACAAGTGGTCGGGCGACAAGGGATTCTTGGCGCGCAGCCGGTCGGAGATCCTCGAGCTGCGCAAGCTCTTCATCGCGCTCGGCGGCAGGTGGAAGTCGTTCTACATCCCGACGTTCATCGAGGAGGTGACGGTGGTGGCGAACCTCGTTATCGGGACCGCGACGATGGACATCACCAACATCGGTTACGTGAGATTCATCCAGGACCGGCTCCCGATGTCCCTGTTCCGCATCTCGTTCGACGACGGGACGAACCTTGTGCGCACGGTCGACTCGAGCGCGGTTGTCTCGTCGACCGTCGAGCGGCTGACGGTCGACGTGAACTGGCCGGCCAACCGAACCGTCGCGGAGATCGATCGAATCGAGTGGTACGAGCTCGTCCGATTCGACAGCGACACGATGGTGCTCACCTACCCAAGGATCGGGATGGCGAAGACGACCATGCCCGTGAGGCGAGTCTTCGACGACAACGCGTGACCCTATGGCAACACTATCTACCCTAGAAAGGAGTCGTCAGGATTCGAGGCCCATCGAGGTCTACGAGATCGTCATCGGGTCCGAGACGTTCCGCTGGGCAGCGGGCGAGGACGACCTGACGATCGGCGGGGACCTCTACACGCATATCGGGATCTCGAGGAACAACGTGATAATCGGGGCGGACCAGCAGCGCCGCACGCTGCTGGTGAAGGTCAGGTCGACGAACGACTTCACGGCGAAGTACTACGACGTCGTGCCCGGCGACGCGGCGACGCTGACCGTGACCCGATACCAGCGCGACGAGTCGCCGGCGTTCAACACGTCGATCCGACTGTTTGAGGGACTGGTCCAGTCGGTCCAGTTTCCGAAGGACGGCGAGGAGGCGGTCATCGCGGTCAGGTCGATCGAGGCCGCCCTGTCGAGGAACATCCCGCGGTTCACTTACATGGCCCAGTGCAACCACTTCCTCTACGACAGCGGCTGCGGCGTCGACCCGACGCTGCACGATCATACCGGGGCCGTGACGCTGGTGGACGACAACGAGATCACCATCAGTGGGGTCTCGGCCTCTGGCCTGAGCTTCGTCAACGGGTTCTGCGGCCCGCCTCTCGAGAACGACTTCCGCAAGGTCCTGGCCCAGTCCGGCGACGTGCTGACGCTCCCCCTCCCGTTCCACAACGACCAGACCGGTATCAGCGTCCTGGTCCGGGCCGGCTGCGACCACCTCGTCCGCGGTGACTGCGCCCTCGTCTTCGACAACGTCGATCGGTTCGGCGGATTCCCATTCGTCCCTATCAAGAACGTCTTCGAGACTGGGTTGGATTAAGTGGACCAGACTCCTAGCAGCAACAAGGACCAGACTCCTAGCAGCAACAAGGACCAGACTCCTAGCAGCAACAAGGACCAGACTCCTAGCAGCAACAAGGACTGGCGACCCGAGGACCTGGCCCTCGTCCCCCGGTGGGTACGGCCCTGGATACGCGGGCTCCCTACGCCTACCAGGTGGGGTGTGGGCGTCTCCGTCATCGTTGGATGCGTCGTAGTCGCCTGGTCGTCCGCGTCCAAGAGGAGGCATCCTGACGCTCCTCAAGAAGCGTTCTGGTTCACTCTCCTCCTCTTCGTGGTCTCGGTCGTCCTGAGCGAGCTCCTTCGGCCGAAGCCCAACATCGAGGACGCCCGACCGAAGGGGCTCGGTGACTTCAGGTTCCCGACGGCAACCGAGGATAGGCCGGTTCCCCTGCTGGTCGGGACGGTCAAGATCAAGGGCGCCAACGTGGTCGACTATGGCGACCTCGAGCAGGACGCCATCCAGGAGAAGCAGAAAACGGGACTCTGGTCGTCGACGACGATCACGAAGGGATTCCGCTACAACCTCTACATCCAGTTCGCGATCTGCCGCGGGCCGGGTTGCGTCCTGAGGCGGGTATGGATTGGTGACCGCGAGGTCTTCAGCGGCACCGTTTCTGGCCCCGAGGGCCGGTTCGACGTCGACGCGCTCGACCTCCTCGGCGGCGACGACTTCGGTCAGGGTGGGGTTCAGGGCACGCTCGACTTCTACTCGGGCGAGGACGTCCAGCCCGCAAACGCCTACCTCGACGACGACAGCCGCCAGCGCATCGACACGGCGATCACCCCGGACTCGCTGAGCTACCCAGGGACGTGCCACCTGGTCCTGAGAGAGTTCACCAGCGCGGCCCCGCTGGCGAGTAACCGCGGCGCCTACGTCGGGAACTCGACGACGATCAAGCCGTGGGCGTTTGAGGTCCAGAGATTCCCGGCCCTGTTCTCGGGCCAGTCGGCGGGTCACAACATCATCAGTACGTGGGACGCCAACCCGATGAACGTGGCCTACGAGCTGCTCACGAACGTCGAGTGGGGATTCGGGCAGCCGGCCTCGAAGATCGACGTCGGGGTCGCGTCGACCTTCTTGAAGGCATCAGATAGCCTGAGGACCGAGGGCAACGGGATGTCGATGCTGATCGACAGCCAGCTCCCCGCCCAGCAATTCCTCAACGAGATCCAGAGACAGATTGACGGGGCGATATTCGTCAACCCGCTCACGTCGAAGTGGGAGGTCCAGCTCGTCCGTGAACCGTCCGACGCCAACTTCGGCTACGACATCGACCTCATCGCGCAGGTCACGGACTCGGAGATTGACGCGGTCAATGACTTCACGCGCGGGTCGTGGGAGGACACAACCAACAACATTCAGGTCAAGTTCACGAAGCGGGCCGACGACTACAAGGTTGCCTTTGCTCCCGCCCAGGACTCGGGGAACGCGATCACCCTCTCGTCGGGGTCGCTCGTCAACCCGAGGTCCCAGGCCGGCCAGATCGCCTACACCGCCGTGATGAACTCGACGCTCGCGAACAACCTGGCGGAGCGGGAACTGCGCGGCCAGTCGCGGCCGCTGGCGCGCGCGACCTTCAAGTTGAACCGGGCCTTCTTCGACCTGGTCATCGGCGGCGTGTTCGCGTGGACCGAGCCGCGGAAGTTCCCGGGCAGGAAGGTCGCGATGCGCGTCAACCGAATCGACTACGGGACGCTGACGAACAACGTGATGACGATCGAGGCGGCCGAGGACGTCTTCGGGGCCGCGACCGGGGCGATGGGTGACCCGCCGGCGACGGAGTGGACGGAACCGGTCGTGGGCCTGGTGGCGTTCCCGTCAGCCCAGCAGACCGCGTTCGAGGCGCCTCGAGGAATCGTCGTGCGCACTCCCGGCCTCACCAGTGACGATACGGTCTCGAAGGTCTGGTGCGGAGCCAGACGGCAGGGCGGCGAGGTGGCCTTCCAGATGAAGCAACGGAACGCCTCCGGCGCCCCGGCAGGCTCGTTCTTCGACGCCGGCGACGCGATGGCGTTCTTGAGGATCGGGCAGCTCGACTCGGCCCTCGTCGCCGGCGTGGCGAACCCGACGGCGTCGATCCTGGTGAACGCGACGCCCGACACGCAGACGATAATCGAGGCCCTGTTCGACGACGCGGCGACGCTCCAGGACCTGGGAGCCGACCTCGTGCAGCTCATCAAGATCAACGACGAGTTCATGCTGGTCGCCGACGCGGCCGACAGCGGCGCGGACGTCGCGCTCCAGAACGTCTATCGCGGCGTGCTCGGGACCGGCCAGGCCAACCACGCTATCAATGACGACGTCTTCCTGATCTTCGTCGGCGGTAACCTGGCCGACACCTCGTTCGACAACACGTTCAACGTCGACGTCGAGCTCCGGATGAAGAGTTCATCGGCGACCTTCGCCGGCGGCGTGACCACGATCGGCCTGACGATGGCGAAGCGTGCCCTGAGACCCTATCCGCCGAGTTCCGTGTTCTACAACGGTGGAGGCACGCCGTTCACCGCGCCGGCCCTCGAGGGTGACGGTGCCGGCCTGAACGGTGTCGGGTTCGACGTCGACTGGCGTCGGAGTCGATACACCACGGGCGACGAGGTCGCCGAGCTCCTCGCCGACAACCCGGTCAGCGCCAGCACGGAGTACCGTGTCAGGGTCTTCGTCGCGCCGACCGGGGCCAACGACCTAGCCTTCACGTCGGCCTGGGTAACTGGTACTGGAGCAGAGACGCCGACTCAGGCGGAGCTCGTGACGTTCGCGGCAGCCGGGACCGAGATCGACGTCGTGGTCGACTCGCGCCACGACGTGGCGAGCGCCGGCGAGGTCGACCTGGAGAACCGAACGCCGACGACCCACCGCGTCACGCCGACCAGCGCGCGATCCTCGCAGTTCTACCTGGGCGGGAACCTCCGAGCGACGGACGTCAGCAACACCTTCGTTGTAGCCTCGGCGACCGTGCACAACGTCACCATCGGTGCCGCCTACGCGACGAGCGACGTGGAGGAGAGCATCAACGGTGCCGGCTTTACTGTGGTGATTGCAGCAACCGGCACTACCGCGACGCTCAACGGTGGAGCAGCCCTGTCCGTGAGCGACACCGTCAGGCTCCGCCATACCGTGAACGAGACGCCCGACCCGCAGTTCGTCGAGGTCGACGACGGGACGGTCGACGTCGCGTACGGGGCATTCTCAGCATGACAGGAGGAATTGAAGATGCTTGCCCAGCTTGCCCAGACCGCCGGAAACCAGACCATCGAGATCATCGTGATGATTCTCTTGAGCGTCGTCCTCCCCCTGCTGGGGTGGACGGTATCTAGGGTCAATCAGATCCAGCGCGAGTCGAAGGACCTCTGGGAGTGGCACAGGCCGGACCAGGACGGGAGGCAGTCGTGGAAGAACGCGGACCTCAAGAAGGCCATCGAGGAGATGGTGAACGAGATTCGCGGTCTACGGGAGGACTTGAGTCGACGACGCGATGACTAGCGATAGCATGTCAGCGTGAACCTACCGAACCTGACTTGGGGCGAGCGGCTCCTCATCGAGCGCAGGCGCGAGGAGCCCACGACGTCGCAGCGCGACGCGGCGAGCTCGCGTGGTGTAGGTCTTCGCCGCTACCGACGATGGGAGGCCGGGGAGGAATTGGTACCATCCGAGCAGGAGGCCGACGACTTCCCGGCCCTCGAACCGCGGGAGGAGTGCTTTCTGCGTCGACGTCGGGCCGGCCTCGGCGTCCAGCAACTGGCCGACCTCCTGGACGTCTCGCGGTGGTGGCTTTGTCAGATGGAGGCGGGTCGAGTCGCAAGTGACCGCCTCATCGACTATTGGACCACGCACGACAAGCCGTGGAGGAGACCCGCGAGGATCTGATCCTCGAGGAGGTGGAACAAATGCCAACCGACGGTTACGGTCTCAGGAACTTCAAACCCCTTCAAGAGGAACCCTCACAATGAGAATGCTACTTGCTTCCCTTCTCCTCCTCGCAGCGACCGCGTCCGCCGCTGATCGCACTACCCTCCGCGACGTCGTCGGCCTTCGCTTGGCCACGTGCGAGGCCGTCTACCTCCTCCACGTCGATGGATATACCTTCGCGCGGTTCGAGGACCTGCGCGCGGAGTCCTCGGCTCCCAACCAGTTTGGATTCCCGACCTTCTCGATCGCCGACGACGTCGCCTATGCCAGCGGTGTGGTAGACGCCGACCGCGCGGCCCAGCCCGTCGTGATGGTCACCGAGTTTCATTCCATAGTAGGCAGTACGTCGTCGGGTATCGCCACGACCGTCAGGATCAAGCACACGGTCACGACGCCCTGCTCTGGTCTGACGCCTACCCAATGCGCGAGTCGGCACAACCTGTTCCTCCTCGCGATGATTGAGAAGTATCCGCCCGTTAGGTAGAGAGACGAAGACTGAAGCCTGGGCTCCTCGGTTACGATCGGGGAGCCCATTTCAAAGGGAGGCAAGATCAGATGACTGTAGAGAAGTTCGACCTGAGTTCGCTGGTCACCATCGACGAGGGACGCGTCCGCGACCTGTTCGAGCAGGCACTGAAGAGGTGCCGCGACGACTGCCACGAACGACCCGGCGTCTCCAAGGCTAGGAAGGTCACGCTGTCGGCGACGCTGACTCCGGTCTGTTCGCCTGAAGGAGCGATGGGCTCCTGCGACGTCCAGTTCGAGGTCGATGACTCGCTGCCGAAGCGGGTCTCGCCCTGCTACAATATGAAGGCTGCGAGGGGCGGCCTTCTCTTCAACGAGATGTCGCCCGACGACATCAACCAGGGTACGCTCGATGACTTCGGGCCTCGGGTAGATTCCGGACGAGAAGGCTGAGAGGGGGAACCTTGCGAGAGGCCGCGGAAGTTGCGGGCTTGGCTCGCGAAGTCTCGGGCATGGCCGGGTTCTTCGCGCTTGTCGGGTCGGCGATCCAGAACGGGAGGGCGGGCGTCGGCCTCGAGATGCTGAAGAGGTGCGGCCTGGACCGAGCTCGCGCGTGGAACCTCGTCGACGGCTGGGACCGGATGATCGAGACCGAGTCGCAGACTGGATGGACTCCAGAGACCGTTGCCATGGGGTTTGTGATCGAGGACGTCCCCAAGTGGTGGAAGGTCAAATGGCATCGGCTCATCGGCCAATTCTGAGGGGGCTGGCGGTCGCGTAGGTCCTCGCTATAGGATCTCGCTATGGAAAAAAGTCTCGAATTGGGCACCCGTGCCGTCGGGCCTTCGTCGGTCCTCGCGCGGGCGCGGGCGCTTCGACTCCAGTTAGGATCCCGCGTCGTCGATGGTGGTGGTATGGAAGCCACCAACAAACTCATCATTACTGTCCGACGATCTCGCCAGCACTTCTCCTTCCGCGAAGGGTCGAGCCAGTGCAAGACCCTCCGGAGGATACAGGCAGCGATAAAGGAGCGGCAGCGGAGGGCGCGGGAACTCTTGAACGCGCGCGCGGAGCTCGCGGCGGCCCAGGAGTCGAGGTGACCGTCCAACCAATTCGGATGGAGGTCAATCGACCGGGTCGCAACGGCGTGTCCTGGCTCGCGACGAACGTCGACGGCCTGTCCTTGATCTGCGAATCGTCGGAGCAGGCGAGGATGGCGCTGAAGAACAAGGACCTTTTCGAAGCGTTGCGCGAGAAGCATCGTCTCGCCGACCAGGTTCGACGCTTGACGCGCCAGTGCGACGCGTTGCTGAAGGGTCTGGTCATCAT
>SDBT01017799.1_pt1 | contig 11202 bp, 11 predicted proteins | sample 2277101 | NCBI WGS metagenome assembly SDBT01 (sample SAMN10404973, study PRJNA504765) | marine sediment metagenome | isolation source: marine sediment core GS10_PC15, 103 cmbsf | place: Arctic Ocean: Southern Knipovich Ridge | collected 2010 | reverse complement strand
GCAGAATACCTTTCTAATTCAGGATAACCTGTAATCACGTGTTCCTCTGGTCAGCAGGTTAGCCTTCCAGGCAAATTGTACCGCATTTACCTTTTTGGGGGAAATAGATTGGCGCCAGGATATATGAAGTCGGATGCAAATAAAGTGATTTGGTGGTTCTGTTCATTCTTGGTTGGTCATATTTCTGTCAAACCTCACCCCCTTGGTCATTGCGAGCGAAGCGAAGTAATCTCTTTGTTAAATCCCTCTCTGTCTCCCTTTGATAAAGGGAGACAGAGAGGGATTTCCAGAGGGGGGATTCTTTAAAAGAGGGGTGAATCCCCTCTTAAACGCCCCCCTGGTGGATATCCTCTCCCATGAAACGGTGGGAGATATTATAAGAGGGGGCTTCGCCTCTCTTAGGCACCCTTAGTAAAAGTTTATTTAGTAAGGGGATTAAAAGGGGCGAAGCCCCTTTAAGAAATACTCTTCCCTCTCCCCTTATGAAGGGGAGAGGGATAAAGGGTGAGGGGTTAGCAGAAACCAACCAGGATTGAAGGTTAGCGATGAACGGCTTTAACTAGCCATAGTTAATGGCATACGCAGAAGGGGGGCACATTATGTGCCCCCCTTTCCATTCCAAGTTTTGTCTGGTTCAGGATTTTCCGATACGGAATACTTTAGTCCCACATGACGGGCATTCACCCTGGGTTGCCGGGCGGCCATTCTTCATTGTAATCGACTTTGGATTCTTGATATCCACCTTTTTTCGACACTTTACACAATATGCTTCCATTAAGTCCTCCTCATTTGTAAGATATTAGCCTAAGATACCACATTCCCTGAAGTTGGTCAATAGTTTTTCTGCTCAATTTGTCAATCGGAAAAATTTCAGGGCATTTTCAGTGGTCGCTTCGGCAACTTTAGCCTCGCTGACGCCTTTCAGCGCGGACGCACCCTTTAGCGCTCTCAGAATATCGGCGGGCCTTGATTCGAATTCTAATTCACGTCCCCGTCCGTATACCACCGGTGAATCCGTTTCAAGGAGTAATCTTTCTAACGGAATCTCCTTTATGGCTCTTCTGTGTTCTTCATGATATTCGACCGCCGGGGTTGCCGAGATATAGTAGCCCTGGCTTACTATGTCCCGCAAAACGCTTGAAGTTCCGGTGTACCAGTGAAAAACCGCATCTTCAAGTTGGGCTTCATCAACCAGACTGAAGGCGTCCCGCCAGGCATACCTGGAGTGGATTATGACCGGTTTATTATTTGCTTTGGCTATTTTTAATATCTCTTTAAGCACACTCTTTTGTAAATCCTTCCCGGCTCTCACTCTTACCTTCTTGTGGTAATCCAGGCCTATTTCGCCGATAGCTACCATTTTATCTATGTTAGCTGCCATAAACTCTAGATTGCGGTCTACCTCCGAATCCTGTATATTCCAGGGATGCAAGCCTAATGCCGGATAGACGAAACCCTGATAAGTGCGGGCAAGGCTTAAAACCTTTTGATTGGACTGGTAATCAGAGCCAACGGCAATTATCGCCGTGATATTGGCTGATTTAGCTTCGGCAAGGGCTTTGTCAAGACCTTCTATTTCTTCCAGATGAGCATGGGTGTCAATTAACCGGTGCATGGGCTTTCCATTATTGGTCATATTCGCTATGGCCTCCGGAGAAATGATTGGTCATAGATTACCTCGCATTTCTAGGTAATAACCGGTGAAGGGTGCTCCTGGAAGGGGTGCGTTCTGAGAACCAGCGAGTAGAGGAATGGGTATTTATATTTCAGGTGCTGTACATAGTCCAGCCACTCGCTCGCCAGATGGTCATATAATCGCTGAATATCACTGGCAATATGCGCCAGGTCGCTTTTTGGGAGATTTTTCATCGAGGGTCTTGCTTCGAGTTCTTCGTCCAGGTGAGTAACTGCCCAGAGTAAATCGGTAAAACGGTCATGCTCCAGGAGATTCGGATTTTCTAACAGGGCCAGCAGGAATATCCGTTTCCGGGAAAAGTAGGTTTTTAGCTGCTCAAGGTCTATTTTGCCGATATCAACTTCGACACTGAGGTGGTAGGCATACGCGGTGGCTTTCTTAAAATCACCCGGAGTCCAGCTTTGATTGATGTTCAGGTGCTGGCTTATCTCCCCGCGGTTATCAAAGTGACTGAGTAAATCTCCAAGGAGGTAATTCCCCACCTCACTGAAAAAAGCGCCGATGACCATATTGAGCTTCTGGAGCATAGCCTGTTTCTCACGGTGTGTGAGGATGCGTTCAATCACGATGACCACTAGAAATACCTCGAGCGGCAGGAAAGCCAGGTCGCCAATTAGATATATAAAGATATGGTGTATGTCCCTGAAGATTAAAAAATGAACATAATATAATATTCCTGAAGCGACTATAAATATGGCGGAAAGAAGAAGAAACATTCTATAGCCTTTCATTAGCCACCCCCAGTGTATCGCTAACTCCATAATATCATATGCATCTGAGGGAGACCACATACAGACTCCGGCATACTAATTTGTCAAGCACAGTTTGCATATCCGAACGAAATTGTTGTTCAATACTATCGTGGGTAGTATTACTATGTTTACCGGTAAAGGCGGCGTTGGTAAAACCACCTGCGCCGCGGCGACGGCATTCCATTGCGCTATCTCAGGAAAAGAAACACTGGTTATCTCCACCGATGCCACTCCGTCGCTGTCACACATCTTTGAAATGGCTGGTGGTGAGAAACCAGCCAGGGTTCAGGCGTCTTTATATATTGATGAACTCGGGGAGGCTGAGGTTAGGAAAATGTGGGACGAGAAATTCGGCAGGGAGGTATATGAGGTCTTTAATTCGTTTGTGTCCATCAGCTATGAAAAATTCACGGAATTTATGACCTCTATTTTGCCGGGACTGAGCGAGGAGTTCATGGTTGACTATATCAGGGAGCTGAGCCGGAAAGGTGATTACAGCGTTATCGTCTGGGATACCGCTCCGCTGGGGCAGACGCTTACCCTGCTGCAGACGCCGACGATGCTGGGAAAGCATTTGCGGATGGCGCCGCGTATCTATTCCAGGCTTAAGCTTGGCCATCACAGCCGGGAACCGGTACTGAATATCCTGAAGCGGTGGGAGGGATTATCCGCTGAGAATAGGGACTTTCTCAGAAACGAAGTGATATTCAATATGGTTACCATACCGGAAGCCCTGGCGGTGGAGCAGCTCGACTATATTTTTAGTGAGCTGAATAAATACGGCCTGAAGGTGCAGCAGTTGATAATAAATAACGTGATTAAGACAGAAGAATCGGGATTTTTGCGCACTAAAGCCGAACAGCAAAAGGGTTATCTTGACCTTATTCATAATAAATACTCAGACCTGAGGATAAAAGAGCTGCCCATGTTCCCCTATGAGCTTAAAGGTCTGGACAGGCTGAAAGAGGTGGCAAAAATACTCTTTCCCTGATTTACTTTATCCTTTAATGACACCGATGGGTTTGGTTCTGGCGATAATCCTGGAGATGCCGGCGTTATGCGCTACCCTGACCACCGAGGTCACATCTTTATAGGCTTCCGAGGCTTCCTCGGCAAGTCCGGAGAGGCTGCCGGTACGAACCGTTATCCCGCGCTTCTCCAGAGCCATCATAACGTCTCTGCCGCTGGCGAGTCTTTTAGCCGCCGTACGACTCAGCACCCGGCCGGCGCCGTGGCAGGTGGAACCGAAGGTCTCTTTCATGGCCTGCTCGGTTCCTACCAGCACATAGGATACGCGCCCCATATCGCCGGGGATAAGCACCGGCTGCCCTATCTGGAGGTATTTTAAGGGTAAATCCGGATGCCCAGCAGGGAACGCCCTGGTGGCGCCCTTGCGATGTACGCAGAGCTTTTCTTTTTTACCGTCGACTATATGCTCCTCAATCTTGGCGATATTATGAGTGACGTCGTAGATAAGCTCCAGGCCGGCGTCTTTTTCCGAGGTGCCCATTATCTGGCAGAACGACTCCCTGACCCAGTGGGTGATGCACTGCCGGTTAGCCCAGGCATAGTTGGCGGCGCACCTCATAGCAGCCAGATAGGCCTGACCCTCCGGGGATTTTACCGGGCTGCAGGCAAGCTGGCGGTCAGGTACTTCAATATCATACATCTTCATTGCCGTGACCATCTTCTTGATGTAGTCGTCGGCGGTCTGATGTCCCAGCCCGCGTGAGCCGCAGTGAATGAGAAGCATGACCTGTCCAATCCGGTCGATACCCATGACACCGGCGATTTCTGGTTCAGCTATCTGGTCGACTACGGCTACTTCGAGGAAATGGTTTCCGGAACCGAGTGTGCCTAATTGGGGGGTACCGCGCTCCCTGGCTCTACTGCTGACATGGGCAGGGTCGGCGCCAGCCATTTCCCCTCTTTCTTCGGTAGTATCCAGGTCCTCGGGTCGACCGTATCCCTTCTCTACCGCCCAGCGCGAACCTTTGACCAGCACCTGGTCAATCTCTCTGGAGCGCAGTCTTATCTTACCCCTGGAGCCTAAACCGGATGGAACGTTGTTATAGAGAGCGTCCAGCAGGTCTTTTATCCTGGGGCGAACCTCTGCTTCGTTTAGATTGGTGCGCAACATGCGGACACCACAGTTGATATCAAAGCCGACTCCTCCCGGGGAGACCACACCGTCGGCTACTCTCATCGCGGCGACGCCGCCGATAGGAAACCCGTAACCCCAGTGAATGTCAGGCATCGCCAGGGAATAACCCACTATACCCGGCAGGAAGGCGACGTTGGCTACCTGTTCCGGGGCTTGCTCATCCAGGATATGCCGCAGCATATCTTCGTCAGTATAAATCAGTCCCGGCACGCGCATACCGGCTTTATGGCTTCTGGGTATGCGCCAGCGGTACTCGTCCACCTTCTCCAGTGACCCACTCCAGCGGGGCATATCCTTACCTCCTAGATATCAAAGATAACCTGGACCTCATTTTTCTCCCTGTCCACCTTGAGCATGTGGTAGGTAGCTGACTTGACTCCCGTTTTAATGCAGTGACGGGACGAGTCGTATTTTTCACCATAGCATATCGCCTTTAGTTTATAGCCGTCTAAATCTATTATATCGAATCTTTTAAAAAGAAGCATCTCTACGTCAAAGAGATATATCAGGCTGTTAAGCCACTCGAAAAGCAACGCCTCCGGGTCGTCTTCGCTCAGCTCTATTTCGCGAGACTCGGTTTCTTTTACCGGTTTAAGTTCGGCAATGATGGAGAATAAGCCGAAGGCGGCATTGGCAAATGCCTCGGCCAAATTACCGCCATAAGCGATTAGCCCTATGTCAGCAGTGTGCTCAATGAATTGAAATCTTTTCACGCTTGCTAATCCTTTATGTCAGTTGAAGCCATTACCGCCGTAACTCCTGGACTGGGTATTAACCGACTCAGTCTCTTTGAGCGTCAGTTCACCCGCCGGATTAATTCAATGTTAATCAAGTTAACGCACCCTGTCAATTAAGCAACTGCGGGAGGTTCTGTTCAATCCTGGTTGGTTTCTGCTAACCCCTTACCCTTTATCCCTCTCCCCTTATGAAGGGGAGAGGGGAGAGTATTTCTTAAAGGGGCTCCGCCCCTTTTAATCCCCCTACTAAATAAACTTTTACCAAGGGCGTTTAAGCGGGGCTTGGCGCCCCTCTTTTTGAGAATTTCCCCTCTCCTTTGGAAATCCCTCTCTGTCTCCCTTTACCAAAGGGAGATGATTAGTTTCCCCCTTTTGTAAAGGGGGAATAAGGGGGATTTAAGAAAGAGATTGCTTCGCTCGCAATGACCACAGTGGCGGGTGATTAAGGGGGTGAGGGTTGACAGGAGTATGACCAACCAAGAATGAACAGAACCATTTTTATCGTCTATCTTGTCGGGATGGGTTCTTTCCGCTTAATTACATGGACACCGGTAGCCTTAAAAGTGGCGAAGACCTGTCTCCCCTTCTTTAAATCCAGTTCTCCGGCGGACCTTTTCGTAACCAGAACTACCAGCCGGAAACCGCAGTCGATTTCAATGCGGGCAAGCGGTCCCGCAGTTACTGACCGGGTTACCTGCCCGGCAAATGAATTTCTGGCGCTGCTTGAAACCCTTGACAAAGCCAGTGTTATGTCCTCCGGGCGGACGCAGATGGAAACCTTTTCTCCAACGGCGTAATCCGAGATTGCTTCCACAAGCCTGCCGTTGATGTCTACGGTAACCACCTTATCCTCGCTGGACACAATGACACCGTCGGCAATGTTCTCGACACCGACGAATTCAGCCACTTCCCTGGTTCCGGGGGTAGTAAATACATCGCTGGCGCTGCCAATCTGGAGGATTTCGCCGTTCATGAGCACACCAATCCTGCCGGCGAGGCGCTGTCCCAGTGACATATCATGTGTCGCCAGCACAATCGTGGTGGAAAATTGATGAATGATTTTTGCAATCAATTCTTCAATTTTGGATGCCGAGACTGGGTCGAGATTGGCGGTAGGCTCATCCAGTAATAATACCTCTGGTTCAATAGCTATTGCCCTGGCGATTGCCACCCTTTGTATTTCACCACCGGACAACGTGCGGGCATTACGGTGTTTGTAGGTAGAGAGCCCGACTGTCTCCATGATATTGTTGACTTTATCGCGGATGTTTTTCCCCCTCAATCCCCGCCATTTCAGGCCGTAAGCGATATTGTCATATACGCTTGCGTTAAACACCACCGGCCGCTGGAGTACAAATGCCATCCGCCGGCGTATTTCCAGTCTTAACCTGGATTCGGACGTATCCACTCCGTCGAAATATATTTTTCCCGATGCAGGCAAATCAATAAGGTCAATAAGTCGTAAAAGCGTGCTTTTTCCGGAGCCGGTTGGGCCGATAAGGGCAAATACTTCACCGCGGTCAATGCTTATGTTGATGTTTTTCAGGATATCCTGTTCATCACGTCTCTGGCACAAATCTCTGATTTCTAATAAAGGCATCATTACCTCTGCTGAATTCTGTTCAGGATAATATTAATGGTAAGGGCAACAATTATAAGAATTATGCCCAGAGCTAATGATAGCTCCAGGTCGCCCTTGGATGTCTCCAGCGATATCGCCGTTGTTATCACCCTGGTAAAACCCCGGATGTTGCCGCCGACCATAAGGGCTATGCCCACTTCGGAAATTGCCCGGCCAAACCCCATTATAACCGCCGCCATTACGGCGAACCGTGCTTCCTTCAGGACGATAATTGCAGTCTGAAAACCGCTGGCACCGAGTGAGCGAGCGGTATCCAATATTGCCTTGTCAACGCCACTCAGGGCGGAAATGGTCAGGCCAAGCAATATCGGTGTTATTAATACGATTTGCCCCAGCACCATAACCGTCGGGGTGAACAATAGATTAAGTCCCCCCAGTGGCCCCGCCCGGGAGAAGAGCACAAAAACGAACAAACCGATAGCGACGGTGGGTATACTGAAGAATGTCTGGATAAGGTTTATTAATATCCTCTTTCCCGGAAAGTTGTGAAAACGAATGAGACTGGCAACCGGCAGGCAAAAGAGAGAGGCGAGCAGAGCGGAGGTTACTGAAATCATCAGTGACCTTCCCGCTATTTCCATCACCTCCGGGTCAAGCGACACGATGAGTTCTATGGCTCTGGTAAAACCCTGCCATATTTCAGTCAATTTACTTCCGCCTTGTCTCTGTTCTTCACCTATTATATCAAATGAACTGTCGTATTATTCAGGTTCTGCGCCGATATAGGGTGTAAATAGCGGTGTTCCGTATTCTTTAACGCCGTAATTGCCGATAGACTCTTGAATTTCGGGTGAAGTGAGGAAGTTTATCATGTTATTTGCCATATCGATGTTAGTGCCGGGAACCTTTCCCGGGTTTATGGCAATAGCCGAGTAAACATTAAGCAGTATATCACCCTTATCAATTATCGGCACCAGCTCCAGCTTACCCTTGTAGGCGAGGAAGGTGCCGATGTCGGTAAGGGTATATGCCTGCTTTTCACTGGCCATAGTTAAAATTACCCCCATACCAGCCCCGGTTTCAATATACCAGGGTCCGGCTTTTCTTACGGCTTCATAATCATAGCCGGCGCTTTGCCAGATTGCCTTCTCATTGGAGTGTGTCCCGGAATCGTCTCCCCGGGAAACGAAATTAGCCGCTCGAATCTCCATTAACTTTCGGAAGGCTTCTTCGGGGCTTAGACCTTTAATGCCTGCCGGGTCAGTTGCCGGACCCACAATGAGGAAATAGTTATAGGCAAAGGGAAATCGCCGGGTGCCGTAGCCATCAGCAATAAATTGCTCTTCATGGGCTCTGGAGTGAACCACGATAATATCCACGTCTCCCCTTCTGCCGTATTCCAGAGCCTTACCGGTGCCGGCATACAGGATATCCAGTTCGACGCCATATTCCTCCTCAAACAGGGGTTCCAGATAATCCCAGAGGCCGGTATCATAAAGGCTGGTGGTGGTAGCCAGTCTCAATCTTGGAGCTGTCGTGGACTGAGTGCAGCCTATGGAGCCAAGTAATAAACTCAAGAGTATCAATATACCCGGCAAGTAATGAATTATCTTTTTCAATGTTTAATTTCTCTCGGACTTTTTGCAAAGAACAGGGGATAAATTATATCACTGACGCAGCAGGGAAGCCAGACCGCGAGGAATAAGAATATAAAGATGAAGGGAAGCAGGGGAATCCAGTCAGCAATCCCGAATGCCGTGAAAGCAAACAGAGACGCCCAGGTACTTAACAGCACATGTCCCATGTGCGGCAGCCGGGTAGTCGGTTTCCAGTAAGCGATAGCGATGCCGATAGCGGCGGCAGAGTTTACTAACTGCCACTTGGCAATTCCGATAAACGGCATTTTCGCCGTTTCGATAAATGGTAGATGAAGTTCCATTGGGATACCAAGCAAACTACCGCCCAGGTAAGGGATAATAATATCGCTCAATGTGGCTATGCCGATTGAGCCAGTGTAACCGATAAGAATTAACAGCCATAGTTTACCCTTTCCATATTTTTTATACATGGCGGTCGTTGCCATCGCGCTCAGGACAACATGGAGAGGGTGCAGGGTGTAAAAAAGGGTGTTGGAGACCTCACGGGGAAGATTGGAGAGCACGATAATAACCATGATGATAATCCCGGTAACCGCCCCCAGAGCGGTGAATGGGGCATGCTGTATGAGTTCTTTGGCGACTATCTTTAATCGTTCCATATTATCCTTCATCAATCAGCTAATTAAAAACCGGGAAGAAGTTGAGGTGGGGGACTGCCTACTGGCAATCCCGGCATTGGCCCAGGAACTCAAGAAGATGGCCTCCTATCTTAAAACCGGTCTCCCGGGACAGCTTTTGCTCCAGTTCACTGAAATCACAATCGGTAAAGGCAATTACGGCGCCGCAACCGGAGCAAATCAGGTGATGATGGTGTTCTGAAGGCTGCCTCAGTAAATAGCTCCGGCAGTTACCCCCGGCGTGCACCTCGCAAATAAGTCCGAGCCTGGTGAGTATCTCAAGAGTGCGGTAAATAGTGACCAGCCCGATGCCGGGATGTTCCTGGTGTACCCGTTCATAAATGGCGGCGGGCGTAAGGTGCTCACGGCTGAGAGCGATTATCCCTAACACCGTACGCCGTTGCGGCGTAATCTTATAGCCGTGTTGCCTTAATATGGTGGTTATCTTTTTTTCGGTAAGTTTCATCTTGATTGGTAAATGAAAACAGTTTTCAACTATAACTGTATCAAGTCTAACAATGTTTGTCAATTGCTTGATGGATATCAAGATATGCCGGCGCGCCGGGTTTATTCTGGATAACAGCGCCGGAAATTTGTGGAATTATACGGTAAGATTTAGAAAGTCCCAGGATTGACCATTCGCTAGAAAGGTAATATCCTGGCGGCGAACTCGGCAAGCCTCATAACGAAGCCGGGAATAATACCCAGCAGCAGGACACCCAGGCAGCAGAGCACCAGAGCCAGTCGTAATCCCCCGGAAGAAGGCACCTTCTCTTCGGAGGCCGGCTCACCAAACCACATTACCTTCACCACACGGAGATAGTAGTAAGCGGATATTACGCTGTTTATCACCGCGAAAATCACCAGCCACAACAGGTTGTTCTGTACCGCAGCGCTGAAGATATAAAACTTGGCCATAAAGCCGGCGGCCGGCGGCATGCCGATGAGGGAAATGAGGAACAGGGTCAATGCCAGTGCCAGTAACGGCGCCCGCTTGCCCATGCCGGTATAATCGGCAATCAGGTCGCTATTGACCTTATTTGAAATGGCGATTATTGCCGTGAAAGCCCCCAGATTGGTTAAAGCATAGGCAGCCAGGAAGAAGAGAATACCGCTCTGGCCGAGGACATTCGCTGCCGGAGAAAATCCCATAACAGCCAGTCCCACCATCAGGTATCCAGCTTGCGCGATGCTGGAGTAACCCATCATCCGCTTGATATTGCTCTGGGGGATGGCGGCGATATTGCCGATGGTCATGCTGATTATCGCCAGCACGGCGAAGGTTAAACCCCAGTTCATACTCAGCCACTCCGGCATCCCGAAGGCAGAGCCGAAAACGCGCACGATGACGGCAAAGCCGGCCGCTTTACTGGCGGCGGAGAGGTAAGCGGTTATCGGCGTTGGCGCTCCCTCGTAAACATCGGGCACCCACATCTGGAAGGGGACGGCGGCAATCTTGAAACCGAAGCCGCCTATCAGCAATATGATGCCCATCAGCAGTGCCGGGCTACCCAGCAGAATTTGCGGCGACATTGATTGAATTGCCCGGGCAATCTCCCCCAGTCCGGTGGCGCCGGTAAAGCCGAAAACAAGCGCCATGCCGTAGAGCAGTATTGCCGAAGCCAGAGCCCCGAGCAGCAGGTACTTTAAGGCTGCTTCCGTTGATTTCGGGTCCTTGAGAAAGCCGACCAGGGCATACAGGGAAATACTGGCAAGCTCCAGAGAGATATAGATAGCAATTAAATTGGTGGCAGCTGCCATCAGCATCATGCCCAGGGTGGATAGCAGGATAAGGGCGTAATATTCACCCTGGAAGCGACTAAATTTAGAGACATAATCGGTAGATGCCAGGATAAGCAGGAGAGCAATCCCCAGGAAGATGAGCTTGAAGAACAGGGCAAAGTTATCCACTGCCAGCATATTGTTGAAAATAGCCGGATAGCTGCCCCCCCACATGGCTACGGACACGCCGCCGGATACCACCAGTCCGAAACTA
>SDBT01017798.1_pt1 | contig 11202 bp, 22 predicted proteins | sample 2277101 | NCBI WGS metagenome assembly SDBT01 (sample SAMN10404973, study PRJNA504765) | marine sediment metagenome | isolation source: marine sediment core GS10_PC15, 103 cmbsf | place: Arctic Ocean: Southern Knipovich Ridge | collected 2010 | reverse complement strand
TGAATTAAAATTAAATAATCCAGAAAAATATGAAGAACTAGAAACTAATGTCTCTATAGTTGTTGTAAATAGTTGTCCACCGACATTTAAAGTAATCTTACCTCTTTGATCACAATTCATACTATATTTTCAGATAAAAGAATATTATAATTTTTTATTCAATTTTTTTATTTTGCGTCTACAATGATTACTGCAATAATGAGACAAACATTTTTCATCCCTTTTATAAATACATTTAGATATAACATACTCACCATTCATTAAACAAACGGCCTGTTATATGATTAAGTTTTTCTATTAATTCATCCATTTTATCCAACATAATTTTTTTATCTCTTGCCATTGCATCTATTTGATCTAATACAATTTTGGTATGTTTTACCATTGTATCATCTATTTGATCTAATACAATTTGGGTATGTTTTGCAATTATATTATCTATATTATCCTCCAAATTTGATTTATCATATTGTATACCATAGTATATCAATTCATTTTCATATTTTTTTGGAACATGATATGTTTGTGGACTTCTGATATATTCCAAAATTTCAGCAAAAGCCTTTGGAGATCTATCTATGAATAATGGTTCTTCTTGAGATGAATTAAACTTAAATAATCCAGAAAAATATGAAGAACTAGAAACTAATGTCTCTATAGTTGTTGTAAATAGTTGTCCACCAACATTTAAAGTAATTTTACCTTTTTGATATTGATTCATATTGTATTCATAGAAAAAGAATATTATAAATTAGCTGTCAATTTTTTTATTTTCAAAAATTTACAAATACTTGCAAATTTTTGCGAAACAATTGTGTCTGCAGTGATTACTGCAATAATGAGACAAACATTTTTCATCTCTTTTATAAATACATTTAGACATAACACACTCACCACATACAAATTTTTTTATATAAGTAATTTCTCTCTTTAATTCGTCCATTTTATCCAGTACAATTTTTGTATCTCTTGCCATTGTATCATTCATTTTATCCAATACAATTTTTGTATGTTTTGCCATTATATCATCTATATTATCTTCTAAATTTGATTCATCGTATGGTATACCATAGAATATTAATTCATTTTCATATTTTTTTGGAACATGATATGTCTCTGGACTTCTGATATACTCTAAAATTTCAGCAAAAGCCCTTGGAGATCTATCTATAAATAATGGTTCTTCTTGAGATGAATTAAACTTAAATAATCCAGAAAAATATGCAGAATTTAAAACTAATGTATCTATAGTCGTTGTAAATAATTGTCCACCAACATTTAAAGTAATCTTACCTCTTTGTTTACAATTCATACTGTATTCTCAGAAAAAAAATATTATAAATTTTTATTTTTATTAATCATATTTTTTGTGATATGCACTTGTTATTAAATATAAAGGAACTGTCAGAGGATATAACATGCCCACTATGCCACCACCACAACCGCTCATTATCCCTACTAGCAAAATTGCAAATTTATTTTGATTTATATCATGATTTCTATCATGATATTGTGTTGCAGTATTTTTAGCAGCATTTTTAGCTCCAAGATGAAAACCCACTACACTACCTATTGTACCCCCTATATATAATGATTTTTCAAATAAATTTATCATCTTTTTTGAATCAATTTTAGAAGATTCATTCTTACTAATAATTAACGATTCGTTTACAATCTTAGCAGAATAAGGTGAAAATTTATTAAATTTTGTTAAGAATCTGTTAAACATATTTATTATCATATTATAAATCGATTTTGATAAATTATTCTTCAATTTTTTTTATTTTACTATCTACTATATTTTTTTTTATATCTGTCTACTATCAAATAAAATGGAACTGAAATAGGATAGGTAACACCCAATATACCACCACCAATACTTCCTCCAATTCCCGACATAAAAATCTCAAATCTATTGAAAGATTCATTTGAACCCCACTTGGCTCCCTTATGAAAACCCACTATACTACCTATCATACCACCAATACATAATGAATTTACAAATAAAATTATCATTTTTTTTGAATCAATCGTGGAAGATTCATTTGCGCCATACATTAAATTCCATAGAATGTACAGTGATATAATAGCCGTTCCTATTAAAAATAATTGTTTCTTGTTCATGTGTTTTATCGTAAAGAGAAAAGATATTATAAATTATTTTTCAATTTTTTTTAACAATAGAACTCAATGTTCTTTAGTTCAATCAGAAAAGCCATCATATCCAAAACTATTTTATTATTTTGAGAATCACCTTCCACAGATTTTTAACTAATTTTTTCTTTAATTTTTTGAATCAATCTCGAAAGATTTATTCTTATTAATAATTAAAAATTGGTTCACTATCTTAGCTGAATATGGTGCAAATTTGTTGAACATATTAATTTGATAAATTATGTATCATTTTTTTTATTATATATAATATCTTCTATATCCACTTGCTACCAACAAAAATGGAACTGAAATAGGAAAGACAACGCCAACTATACCACCACTACAACCTCGCACAATCCCACCAATCATAATTTCTATTGAACCATAACGTTCCTTACTTTTTAATTTAGCTCCTTGATGAAAACCCACTATTGCGCCTATTATACCACATATCATTGATGAATCCCGTAACAAAACCAATGGATCCATCTTGAAAGATTTGTTCTTACTAATAGTTAAAGATTTATCTGCAATCTTAGAAAAAATCTTAGCAGAATAAGGTGAAATTTTATTAAATTTGTTAAATAATTTGTTGAACATTGTTTATATCATATTATAAATCGATTTTGCTAAATTATTTTTCAATTTTTTAACGATAGAACTCAATGTTCTTTAGTCCAATCAGAAAATCAATTAATTTAGGTAAGATAGTTGCATCAATTTGTTTTTGAGAATATTCGTTCTCAATAATTTTATTAATATCTTGTAGACGCTCTAGACTTAAATTATGAGCATTTGTTACCAAATATTCTATTCCCTTTAGTTTAAGCAAAGAATCGACTAATTTAGGTAATACACTTGCATCAATTTGTTTTTGAAAATTATCATTTGTAGTTCTTTCAATAATATTTTTCTTAATATCTCGCAAATCATTTTCACTCAAATGTCGTCCGTGTCTACCCAAATATTCTCTTAAATTTTTGAAATTTTGCTCAGATGCATACATATTAATCACTTCCATTTTTGTTTGATAATATTGTTTTTGTTATAAATTGACTGTCAATTTTTTTATATATAAAATTTCTGAATTAGTTTTAATTCAATCAAAAGATCAACTAATTTCGGTAAGATACTTGCATCGACGGATTGTTGAAAATTATCATTCATAGCACGTTGAATAATGTTTACTTTGATACTTTGCAAATCACTCTCACTAAAATGATCGCCTTCTGTAGCCAAATATTTTATTAAACCTTGGAGATCTTGATTCTTCTGGAATGTGTAAATTGTGTCCATTGTTGTTTGATAATATTGGAACTCTTTTGTTATAAATTAGCTGTCAATTTTTTAGCATCTAGAATATTTTTTATATCCATTTATTATCAAATAAAGTGGAACTGAAATAGGAGATAAAAGGCCAAATACACCACCCATAAAACTTCCTTGAATCCCGCCTAGCAAAATTGTAATTTCATCACCATGTGTATCAATAGCAGCCGACTTAGCCTCAATATGAAAACCTATTATCATACCTATTACACTACCTATTATACTACTTAGTGCTAGTATATTGTTAAAAAAGACTATTATATTTTCTGAATTAATCTTGAAAGATTTATTCTTACTAATAATTAAAGATTGATCTTCAATCTTCGCAGAAAAAGGTAAAAATTTGTGGAATATATTCATTTATCATATTATAAATTTAATTTGATAAATTAGCTGTCAATTTTTTTATTATCTTAAATTTTCATAATTGGCACCCATCATTACCCGCAAACCTGCAATTATCAGGACTACAATAATGATATTAAATAATACTACATCAAATATTTTGTAAATAAAGACAGAAGTCTTTTGACTATAATATGAATAAGGTAATGGTACATTTTTATCATTCATAACTGCACATACATCAATATATACAGATGGTTCAAATGGACAAGGATTGACAGTCCACGTACTACCATTGTTTTTACTTATGACTGTGATTGTACATCCATGACTATTATCAATAATTTGACAAGTTTCTAAGTTAACGTGTTGAGATTCAAAAACTAATAAAAAAATCATTCCATACAGTATATTCCACACAGCATACAAAAGAAAGAGAGACAATGCAATTTTAAATTTTACTCTGTTGTTCATGTTACTTTTTATTTATTAAAAATAATTATAAATTAACTGTCAATTTTTTTATATTTTTCCATATAACTTTGCCACTACAATTCCCCACATTGGAGTAATAGTCAAAATTACAATTGTAAATACTTTATATATGATAATGGACGTCTCTTGGTAATAATATGTAACAGGAAGAGGTATATTTCCGTCTTTCCATATTACACAACTATTTATATAATCTTTGGGATTATCTAAATCTGATGGTCTGAATGGACACGGATTTATTGTCCAAATATTATCAGATAGACTTCTAATCGTACATCCAGTCTCATTTACAATAATGCGACATATTGTAGCATCAACAGAATAGAAATCATAAATGAATAGAGAAATGAATTGATAAATTACTATATATGCAATTAAAATAAATAATATAGATACTGATGTGACTTTAAAAATTTGTTTCAGAACCATGTTTATTTCATCTATTAAAAATATGTATAAAATTAACTTTCAGTTTTTTACCACTACCATTTTACTATATCATAACAGTTATCGTAAAGAATGTTAAATTTATAATATTTTATTATTTATACAGTGGGTGATTTAATAGACATAAATATTCAAAATTGCTCTTCCAACACTGAGGATTTGTATCATCGATATGAACGTGTGGGCTAAGTATGACACTATTTTCATATCTTATTACATATTTCAGAGCAATCATAGAACAACCTATATCAAATATTGCTTGAATAATTCCATTTTTGTCAGAGTCGGGATTATTTTTTACCCACTGTTCAAACACTTCTTGTAACGATTGATATCGGACAAGTAATATTTGTTGTCCACTGTATGGATTATTTTTACTCTCTACGATACCATTGAAGAAATCAGACATATTATCAGACATTTTATAATTTCACCATAAAAAATGTTATAAAATTAGCTGTCAATTTTTTCAATTTAAATTATTTAATATCTTATTTAATGCAAGTTTTTGATATTCATATTGTTCAAATAATTTGGATAATTTAGTTTCAACTGTTTGTCTTAAAATATTATTTATCTTATTCTTCACATCTTCATAATCAAATTCAGACAAATTTTGCTTTGCTTTTTGATCTCTATGACACCATTTATCTAAATATTGCATAATTTCATCTCTTTCTATACATATATCATATGCCATCATAGAAGGTCTAATAAATCTATGATCCCTCGCATTTTGCATATAGGATTTAGTTTCAATAGCTTTTAGATGTCTTTTATCTGACCAAATTATTTTTGCAATATCATTTACATTATATGCTGTATAATTTGATATTAATATGGGGTAAGATACATCGTTAATTGTTATTTTAAGTTTCATTGCATTATTATTATGAAAGATAGACATGTTACAAAATTGTATCTGAATATAAGTTTTTTATAATTCATTTTTTTTAATAAAATTTGGAAACAAGATGGTCATCTATGGATACATTTTAGTAATATAAACACGATACATAGAATAGGAACCATAAGGAATCTCTACTATCTGCGAGTTTGCTTCTATACTTTTTATATAGAGACAAATTATTTTATTAATATAATTTTGATTATTTTTGGCTTTCATTTTCCAGTTTTCGTAAACATTTGACTCAGCATCGGAATAGAATATTGCTATACGGTGATATTCATTTAGATCTAGAGTTTCTTTTATATTTACATTTTGAAGATTGTCTAATAAAAAACCAGTCAATAAAATATTTATATTTGAATAGAATATTTGAAGATATAAGTCTTCTAATGATGATGCTTTGGTTATGCTGGGTAGTATTGCTCTGTTTCTTTCTACTATATCTGCATATATCGGTGAACCAGTGTTCCTGCAAATAGTATATGCATAAATTTTATCTTCCTCATCTTTAATACGTTGTTCATTAACTTTATCAATGATAGTTGAAAAGATATTCTTGTTCATTTTTAATTTAATAAAAAATAATTATAAATTAGCTGTCATTTTTTTTAATAAATTTTGAAATAAGATGGTCGTCTATAGACACATTTTAGTAATATAAACATGATTTCTAGTTTCGGCATAAGAAGTAAAATCCCATTTTAATTCTATACTTTTTATATAGAGACAAATCAATTTATTAATATAATCTTGATTATTTTTGGCTTTCATTTTCCACTTTTCATAAACATTTGGTTCAGTACCCAAATAGAATCTTGTTATATTGCAAACTTCACATTTTTGATCTAGAGTCTGCATTATATGTACATTTTGACGATTGTTTAATAAAAAATCAAACAATAAAATATTTAGATTTGAATAGAATATTTGAAGATATAGGTCATCTAACGATGATGCTTTAGTTATGATGGGAAATCTTACTCTGATCATTTCTATTAAAGTGTTGTATATCGTGGCGGCACTCTCTTGGATGACATATGCATAAATTTTATCTTCTTCATCTTTAATACGTTGGTCATTAACTTTATCAATAATTGTTGAAAGGATATTCTTGTTCATTTTTAATTTAAATGAGAGTATTTAATTTATAATTTTATTCAATTTTTTTAATAAAATTTTGAAATAAGATGGTCGTCTATGGACACATTTTAGTAATATAAACATGATTGTCAGATCCGGTATAAGAAGTAGAATCCAATTTTACTTCTATACTTTTTATATAGAGACAAATCAATTTATTAATATAATCTTGATTATTTTTGGCTTTCATTTTCCAGTTTTCGTAAACATGTGACTCAACATGTGAATATAATGTTCGTATATCGTGAATAGCGTGAGTATCATATATTGTACCTAGAGTTACTTTTAATTCTAGAGTTTCTTGTATATTTACATTTTGAACATTGTCTAATAAAAAATCAGTCAATAAGATACTCATATTTGAATAGAATATTTGAAGATATAGGTCTTCTAACGATGATGCTTTAGTTATACTGGGAAATTTTGCTCTGGTGATTTGTAGTCCTGCTCCGTTTATTCCCATTCGATTTGGAAATATCGATGCGACAACAGTATATGCATAAATTTTATCTTCCTCATCTTTAATATGTTGGTCTTTAACTTTATCAATGATTTTTGAAAGGATATTCTGGTTCATTTTTAATTTAATAAAAAATAATTATAAATTAGCTGTCATTTTTTTTATTTATTTACATCATTATTTGTAATGACCTTATATCATATTAATAAATTTCTTATGGTATCTTACTCATTTGTTTTTTTATATTAAACTTTTCAAGTTGTATTAATTTTGCTGTATTAATTATTAATAAATCCATACAATTCCATGTATATTTGTCGAATGTTTTAGATACTACAATTTTAGCATCATGTAAATATTCTTCAATATTATTTAAAATTTCGAGGTCGGCGTTTATGTTCGTCGCATTATATAAATCATAATTACTCATTTCTTGTTGTATTAATTTTGCAATCTTAACTTTGAACGTGTCCCTATTCTTATATGAACATTTGGGAAATAATTGAGATAATACACTTGAAGCATCATTAAAATACTTCTCAATATTATTTGAAATTTCGAGGGAAGTGTTAGCATTTCTCAAATCTTTCACAGCAGTGCCATTTGAATAATTAAAATGTGCAGATGATTGTCTTGGGTATGTTTCAAGAGTTGGGTAATTAAAATGTACAGATGATTTCTCTGGGTGTAGTGGGTGTAGTGGGGAATTAAATTCTGAATTAGAATAAGGGGATTCTGAATAAGACATTTTTTAAATTGATCATAAAAATTGTTGCAAAATTAGTTTTCATTTTTTTTGAATAATGACCTTGTATTATGTATGTCAATTTAGTAATGAGTTAATTTTTATAATTATCTTATATTGGCGTGTATTAATAGCTTATTTCAATAATAGGTTTGGTGATATCTTCATACATAAATGTAATATCTTCGATTGATATGGCTTTACCAAGAAGCTTTATTCCTATTAATTTGCGCAGCATTGTTAATATTTTTTTATTTTCATCTAAAGTAATTTCGGCATTAATTATCTTATTTTCATATATCATTTTACCTTTAACTTTATATAAAACTCCATGTTTAATTTCCTTTTCTAAATTTAAGACAATGAATTCTAATTTTTCATCTTCATAAAGATTAATATAATATAACAAATCGCCCACAGTTTTTAAAACTTGTAATAGGGGATCATCTTTAAGATCATCTTTAAGGGTGACACCTACAGAGTGAAGTGTGTCCTCTTTGTTTAGGGTGTTTAACCTCTCTCTTTGTTTCCTTGATAGAGGTGTTATTAATTCATATATCTTGATTGAATTGTGAAAATTAAGTGTAAATTTAATTGCAATAATATCATCAGGATTATTTAATGCCTCTATATAACTCGGTATTCTCCTACATTTTTCTAAAATATTTTGTTTTACATTTTTATTAATATTTTTTAATCTCCTATGTTTAAATAATAGATATTGATCCTGACCGATATTCCATTTATATTCAGTGAGTCTTGACATTTTAACATTAAGCAATTATAATTAATATTTTAGATTCAATTTTTTTTATAATCATCTTTTAATATCTTATTTCAATAATAGGTTTGGTAATATCTTCATACATAAATGTAATATCTTCGATTACAAAATCTTTTGCATAATCAGTTGCTAAGCTAGCTGCAAAATGAACTATTTTTCCTATTAATCTGCGTGGCATTTTTCGTGGCATTTTTAATATTTTTTTATTTTCATCTAAAGTAATTTTGACATCAATTATCTTATTTTCATAGATCATTTTACCTATAATTTTATATAAGACTCCATCTTTAATTTTCTTTTCCAAATTTAAGACAATGAATTCTAATTTTTCATCTTCATAAAGATCCATATAATGTAACAAATCGCCCACAGTTTTTATCTCTAAAACTTGTAATATGGGATATTTAAGGGTGATACCTATAGATTTGAATGTATCCTCTTTGTTTAACATGTTTAATATCTCTCTTTGTTCTCCCGATTGCGGCGTTATTGGTTCAAATATATCGATTGAATTGTGAAAATTAAGTGCAAATTTAATTGCGATAATATCATCTGGATTATTTAATGCCTCTGTATAACTAGGTATTCTCCTACATTTTTCTAAAATCTTTTGTTTTATAGTTTCATTAATATTTTTGAATCTATTATGTATAAACAATAGGTATTGATACTGACCTATATCCCATTTGTATTCAGTGAGTCTTGACATTGCAATATTAAGCTATTATAATTTATATTTTAGATTCAATTTTTTTTGTATTTAAATATCTAAACAGATTAGACATAATCAATTATGGATGCATTTTGGTAATAGAAATTGTACATGTATAAACTCTATATAGACAATCGAATTCATTCGAGTTGCATTGATGTGTAATTTTATATTGTATATATTCACAAATCTTTGCAGTAAAGTAATCTTCGTTATTTTTGATTTTTATTTTCCATTCTTCATAAATTGATGATTTAGCAGAGGCACAAAATTTAAGTATAATGGTAGGATCATTTTTATTAAATTCTGGTTCTAAATATTTCTCAATACTTGAATCTTGATTTTTTATATTATATAATATAAAATCTATTAATAAGATGTCCATGTTTGTATAAAATATTTGAAAATAGAGATCTTCTAGTGATGAGACTTTAGTTATGACAGGAAATTTATTCAAAGGTGTAATTAAAGAGAAAATTGGTAGTGTTCTGATATATTTTTTTAATTTCCAGATGACTGAGTAAGCATAAATTTTATCTTCCTCATCTTTAATATGTTGGTCATTAACTTTATCAATAATTGTTGAAATGATATTATGATTCATTTTTTCTAATCGATAATAGAAATTGTTATCACATAACTGTCATTTTTTATATATTATGATGACCCTGTATACCATATTATAAATATCTTTAATTATTTTAACATTGGGTAATTATAATTAATATTTTAACTTCAATTTTTTTTGAAGAAGAATCATATCTTGATGGATCTGGTGCGAAAGTTTTTTCATACTCTTCCATTTGCATTTTTAAATATGCTTCTGGATGTTCTTCTATACATTCTTTATGAAAATATCCGAAACTTCCGTCTGGATGCATGTGAACCTGATATCTTTTACCATCTGGTGGCTTTGGTAATGTTTCTCCACATTGATAACAAGTGTATTGATTTCCCATTTTTCTTTATTTCTAATTGATAATAAAAATTATCATAAAATAACTGTCATTTTTTTTATATTTATTATAAATATCTTATATCTAAATTATGATCCTTTGTCATTTATTTTAGCATTTAACAACTCCATTTTTTTATCATTTATCTCTTGTTGTTGTATTGATTTTGCAATCTCTATAACTAGCATAATAGTATTATGATCCATTTGAGCATCAGCTAGTGGAAGTCTACCTTTTATTGAATTTAGTATAATCTTAGCATCGTCTGTGTAATTTAAAAAAATTGAAGGTGTAATATGAAGGATTTGTTTATACTTATTTGAAACTTGTGCATTGGATTCGGACATTTCTAATAAGTAATTATAATTGTTGTAAAATTAGCTGTCATTTTTTTAATATATTATGACGACCTTGTATATCATTTTATAAATTATCTTTAATTAATATTTTAGATTCAATTTGTTTTTTTGTATCTTGATGGATTTGGTGCGTCAGTATACTTGTGTAGTTTTTTGTTAAATCTTTTGCAATATTCTTCTTGACATTCTGGATGAAAACATCCTCGTCTACCGTCGTCAAGTAAGTAAAACGCATACGGTCCACTCCGTGGTGGATTTGGTAATATTTCTCCACATCCCAAACAAGTGTATTGATTACCCATTTTTTCTTTAATTCTAATAAGTAATTGTTGTAAAATAGCTGTCATTTTTTTCATATATTATGAC
>SDBT01017796.1_pt1 | contig 11203 bp, 8 predicted proteins | sample 2277101 | NCBI WGS metagenome assembly SDBT01 (sample SAMN10404973, study PRJNA504765) | marine sediment metagenome | isolation source: marine sediment core GS10_PC15, 103 cmbsf | place: Arctic Ocean: Southern Knipovich Ridge | collected 2010 | reverse complement strand
GCGGTTCCGCGATATGATTAACAAAGACTCTTCGGTTAATAATATGCGGCGCGTATTTCGTCAAAGCAAGGCAGCCAGCTTGTTTGATGACGGGATTAAAAAAGTGAAGCAGGGCCTGACGACTATCGAGGAGGTGCTGCGCGTCACCGAAGTGTATGACCAGAACGAGAAGGAAGTTTTCGTTGAAAATGTCGGCTAAGAAAGTGCACAAGAACAAAAGAGCACGAGGATAGAGTGCTCTCATTTAAGAAAATAGGGAATTATGGTAGATGTAAAAAATATATTAGCAGAGGCAATCAAGAGAGCGGCAAGCGATGTACATATCAACGTTGGGATGCCACCGGTAATCCGAAAGAATACGGAATTGCTCAAGATGGATTCTTCTGTCGTCAGCAACGAAGATGCGAAAGAGATGGTTCTTGCTATGATTGGCCCAGACAGATTCAAAAAATTTGAAGAAAACAGAGATATTGATTTCTCGACAGCCACCGATGACGGCCATCGGTTTCGCGTCAATGCCCATTATCAGAACGACACGATTGCAATTTCATTCAGAGTAATTCCGAACCAGATTCCTTCGATAGACAATTTACACCTGCCGCCGATAGCCAAAGAGCTGACGGACCTGCCAAGAGGGTTAGTGTTAGTAACCGGCCATACAGGTTCTGGTAAAAGTACGACTCTGGCTGCGATGATAGGATTAATAAACTCAAAGTTCAGCAAACGCATAATCACGCTGGAAGACCCTGTCGAATATGCTTTAGAGAATGAAAAAAGCATGATAGAACAACGCGAAATAGGTTCCGATTGTCCGAATTTTGCATCAGGGTTAAAGCACGTACTGCGGCAGGACCCCGATATCATAATGGTCGGAGAAATGCGAGACCTGGAAACCACAAGCTCAACGATTACCGCTGCCGAAACCGGCCATCTGGTCTTTAGCACACTGCACACAATCAACGCCTACCAAACTATTGAGCGTATTATAGATATCTATCCTGCAAACCAGCAAAATCAGATTCGAACGATGCTGGCCAACACACTGCAGGCCGTTATCTCGCAGACCCTGTTCAAGCGAATAGATGAGCCTGAGAGGCCCGTAAATGCAAAAAAGGGCGTCTGGGGAGCCACTGGAATGGTACCGTGTACTGAAATTCTGCTGTGCACCTCTGCAGTCAGAAACTGTATTCGGGAGAATAGAATCTATGAAATACCAAATATTATTGAGACCTCCCGCAGGCTGGGGATGCAGAATATGGATAACAGCATTGCAGATATGTATTTCAAGGGTTACATAGACAGAGAACAAGCAGTTGCACGGTCAACTAATCCGGGTAAGATGGAAAAGTCGCTTACAACTACCGGAGAGTTTGAAGTGGTTCAACCACCTGAAGGGACTGCCGTTGTGCGATAAATTGAACCTGTGCCTGCTGTCGCAGACAGCAAAGGGGGTGCAGGCAAAATGGTACCCAGGTAATAAGCAACAGATAAGAAAGGCATAAACATATGTTTGAAAATTCCCCAGGTAATTTACAAGGTCATGTTGCAGCTGCAGACGAACCGACACGGGCTCAAGGACCACTGGGACAAGCCCAGCACGGACAAGGGGCAACCGAGCGCGAGCCCAAGGGCCAGAAAGAAAACACACTGCGAAAGATACAGAATTTCAGAGTTGAGTTCGGGCCAAGCAAGAAGGATATTCTGAACTTTACGAATCAGCTTGCGGTTATGGTCCGGGCCGGCATTAGTCTTACAGATTGCCTTGAGTCAATAGCCGAACAAAATGAAAACCAAAAATTGGCGGCGGTAATTACCGATTTAAAAAATCAAATCGAAGCGGGAAAAAGTTTTTCGCAGTCCCTTGCTGAGCATCCGGAAGTATTCAGCAATCTTTATGTAAATATGGTAGCTGCAGCGGAAATTTCCGGGTCGCTGAGCAGTATGCTGCAAAAATTAGCAGAGTATCTGGACCAGGAAGCTGAAACTCGCTCACAGGTCAGAGCAGCTTGCGTTTATCCGATTATCATAGCAATTATGGCGGTAGTGGTGACCGTTTTCCTGCTTCTGTTTGTTTTGCCGAGGTTTACGGCTATATTTGCAGGCAAGGAACATCTGCTGCCCGGCCCAACGAAAATCCTAATGGCGACCAGTGCATTCCTGAGGAGCTATTGGTTTTTTATTATCCCGGCTGTGGGTGGGGCGGTTGGGGGGTTTTTGTACTTTATCAGTACAAATTTTGGCCGGCTGTGGTGGGATGAGACAAAATTGGCATTGCCACTTCTAAAAACGCTGTGCCGAAGTCTTTATATAACAAGGAGCCTGCACACAATGGGGGTACTGACAAAGGCGGGGGTGCCGATTCTAAATACCATTTCGATAACAGCCCAAATATCGGGAAATGTGCTTTATAAAGATATGTGGATTGGGGTACATGAGGATGTTCGGCAGGGCAAAAAAATTGCATCGAGCCTCAGCCGGTACAATCTGATGCCAAACAATGTGGTGCAAATGATAAGAAGCGGTGAAGATTCAGGGACGATGAGCGATGTGCTAAGAGATGTTTCCAATTATTACGCAAGAGAGCTCAAAACTGTTATCAAAACAACTGTCTCAATGATAGAACCCATAATGATAGTCGTGATGGGTGTTTTGGTCGGATTTATCGCGATGAGCATTATTCTGCCGATATTCAAAATGTCCAGTGTTGTTACTGGCAGATAAATTCATCGCTCTCGTCACTCGCTTGCCTCTGCGACTCTCGTCGCAAGACGAGGCAGCAGGTCGCTCATTCGGCATACGGGGACGGGGCACGGGAGACAGGGAGCAGGAGAGGAGACAGGAGATGCGAGATACAAGATACGAGAGTGGTTTTACACTTATTGAGGTGTTAATTGCAATAATACTGGTAGGTCTTGCAATTGCGTCCCTGGTTGCAGCCAACATCTCATTCACAAAAGCTAACGGTGCCGGGGTGGATCTGTCAACCGCTGAGTTTCTTATCGAACAGATAAGGGAACGTTCTATCTCGACTAACTACGATGATTTGTACGGCTTGGAACATTTTGATAGTGTGAACTTTTCGCCGCCAATTAATGCAGAAGGAGAGAGCTTAACTGTCTTTGCCGCGTTCAGCGAACAAATTACGGTTGAAAACGTAAACGAAAATAATTTCGAGCAGGTTGTCGCTTACGACAGCAGCTTCATAAGAGTAACTGCAAAAGTTTTTTTGAACTCTCGGGAAATCAGCTCGGCACGTTGGATTCGAGCAAGATGCCGGTAAGGGGAAAAGCTAAATGCGAAAGGCGAAATACACAATACGAGATACGCAATACCAGACTGGTTTTAGCATTGCAGAATTGCTGCTTGCTCTGGCGATAACAGGAATACTGCTTGCCGCTGTGGCTGTGGCTTTTAACGCCTCGATTATAAATTACCAGCAAAACGAAGATATCTTTAAGGCAATCAACAGCTCCAGGCAGGCATTGCTTCGAATAACAACAGACCTTCGGACGGGGCTGGTTGACCCTAATGATTTAAATGAAAATAGCTGTAAGTTGTTATGTGCCAGCGGGTCGGAAGTAACATACCGATACGACAGTGCAGATAATAAGCTCTACCTTCACGACCATGGGACGGGAACTGATTACGTGCTCTGCGACAACGTTACTGCTATGACTTTTAAAAAGGATAATGATACACCGACCGGAGATGTTAAGAGCGTTCAGATTTCTATGACAGTTGAAAGCGGCGATGTCCAACAAACGGTTTCGGCTGCTGCGGTTATTAGAAAAATTCTGGAGTGATAATTGCTGCCGCCCAATGTGTACAGTTTAATCAAGCTGTTCTCACTTCGTGTTATTAACCACAAAAATTATTATAACTTACTTTAATATCTAATCTTATGTTTGCAGGCAGAAAAAGTCGGCCAAATATCTGCTTGGTTAGCTTTACAGCTCATTTTCTTTGCGGGGTGGTTTTGCATAAAAATCCTTGATTTTTGCGTTTTTATATCCATACTATAATCCAAAAGCCTGAGGGGCGGTTAGCTCAGTTGGCTAGAGCGCCTGCTCGACACGCAGGAGGTCGTTGGTTCAAGTCCAATACCGCCCATTTGTAAGTCCTTGCTCCATAAGGGCTTATTTTTTTTACAAGTATTAATATGTACGTACAGCCCTACACTTTTGAGTATACATTTTTGCTAAAATGCAGTTAAGATCGTTGAAGCAAGTTTCACAAACCTTTTAACCAAACCACTATAGCTCTTGCGTTAATAAGCACTTAAATGCAGGAGCACCTGAGTTTTTTGCACAAAGGTTTTAATCTGAATTCTCATGAATTGTTAGATTGCCTGCCAGTAAAGCAGGAGCTCTTTGGGTTTTCAGACAACGAAATATTATAGAGTTTAGAAACCATATAATCAACTGAGGATATGATGCTAACACGATCATCTTCACTAATCTGCTCATGTAACAACGTCTGTGCAAGATGGATAATCTTGGAAGATAACTCTGTGTTCTGTTTGATTTGAGATATTGGTAGAGGAAATTTGCGAAGTATACTGACTCGATAGCAGTGCCAGCCTGAACCTAAGGTTGGCATTCGTTGTTGGGTCCATGTCCAGAATACTTTGCTGTTGAGAACAGCCAGCAGAAAGTATGGGTTAATAACATTCTCATCTGGGGATATGAGAATAACGCTATTATTGCAGAAAAGATGTTGATGGTGATCCAGGGCAAAACCTCCACCGGAACTAACCACACTTGCAACATGCAAATTGACTTGCTATTTAACTTGTTCAAAGTCTAATTTAAATAATCTCGAGTGTTTATTTGCTTGAAAAATTTTTACCTTCTTTCTTTTTGTGTTTATAAGATTTAAAATCTCTTGCTTGCTTTCTTGGCGCATCTTGCAACCCAAATATATACCTTCTAACTCCTCTTCGTGTAAATACCTCAAATCATAATCTGTTCCGCTATTTTGTTTTTTAAGTATAATACGCCACTCTTTTTCGTAGCTCCAATGGTCACTTTTAGTGAAATTGAATTTATTAAGAATAGTATGCGGATCTAAAGACTCGTTACAAATAAAGGTCTTTACAAAATCGTCTAATGTCGCCAAAACAGGCATCTCTTTTGAATACATTACTTTCTCAGCAGCACATAGAGCCGTATCTAATTCAGGAATACATCGAAATTTTATTACTGCACCTTGATGAGAATTTGTATAGTGAGCCCACATCAGCAAATTATCATGTTCTTCGCAAACACAAAAAATCCTATCGTCCCCCCATAACTGACGGCAAAAGGTGTTGAATTTATCAAATGCTTTACGCCACTCTTGGATTATTATATTTTTGCATGGTTGCAATGCTTTAAGCAAATCTTTAACTTGTAGCCCCTGTGATGCATCAACAATGGGTTTTATAATAGGGTTCACTTGTCTTGAGCCAGAGGTGCTACTGTTAAGTATTAAATTGCAAAGTTTCTGTGAGAGATTCTCAAAAAAACCTTCATCATCTATGTCTTGGTCCAAATTTACAGGTAATTGAGAGTCAAAGGGGTCATTGAATAATTTTGGAGAACTGCATTTCACTTGCAGATTCTCCAAAATTAATTGTGCTATGTCAGCAGTAACGTACTTAAAAAAATAATCCCGTTTATGAATTTTGGCCATAGCCAAGTCTCCTCAAAGATTTATATTGGTGAATATTATAAAACACAGTTACAACAGCCGATAGAGTTTTCCATGTCCAAGGCTTTGAACGTGTCAGCCTCTTCCATACATAAGCCGATTTGAAGCTTGGGTTGTAGTTTTCTTATTGTATCAACCAGATATTTATAGACTTCGATCCTTGTCTTTATAGGAAAACGGATTCGGCCGTCTTTCGATTTGCCTTTTTCGAGCATTTTGGAGATAGGATTGTCTTTGCCTAACTTTCGTTCGGTAAGTTGCAGGGCCCTGGAATAGCTGCAAATCTGTCCCAATGTAATACGGTCAAGAGGCACCGATTTCAAGAGATTTTCTAAAAAGTCGGCGTATATTTTTTGCCATCCCTCGACAGGAATAATAGGCATAATAACAGCACGTAATGGATAGCCGGCATCTGCACATTTTCGCATTGCAGCGATTCTTTCATTAGGTGGTGGTACATTTGATTCAAAAGCATCACAAATATCAGAGGGATTTAAGCTCCATGAAAGTATAGTATGACCTTGATGGTCAAGGTCAAGAAGGTTAGCCACCTCTGCACTTTTCGTCAATAAAGTTAACCTGGCGTTTTTCTGTTGAGCAAAAAAAGGGATCATTAGGCAGGAATAGCCGGTAAGAGGGTCAAGAGCTAACCCGTCCTGGAGTTTGCCCAAATAAAAGGCAGTCGGTTCGGATAACTTAGAGGTAATGCGGGTAATCTGGTCGAGGATTTCGTCGATATTCACAAATATTTTTACTGTGGGTGAAAATTTCACGCCGGGCGTACCTGCCAGATAACAATATTGGCAATCGTAGGGGCAAAAGCCATAGGGAGAAAAATGCCAGTAGTTTGGGCAGGTGTTGCCATCTTCATCGCTGAATCTAAGTGCACTTTTATGCACGCCGAATAGCAATGTATTTTTGCCTTTGTAATGCAGTTCCAAAGGGTCCGAACTACCAAGTTCAAATCGATTATGAGAGATATCCAATCTTTTGATAATCCGGGCTTCGGGATATAGATGGCAAATCGCCTGTATGAAATTACGCTGTTGAGCGGTCTGAAAGCTGCCTTTGGTTAGTACAATTGTATCAGGATTGAAATGAGATGTCGGTTTCGGCTGATATTTCAAATATGAGCTCTCTGTCGGAAAAAGGCTGGTTTTCATTGATTTTTAGGTAAAAGATCATTATGGCACACGGATTACTTTTACTCCGCCGCGTTTGAGTACTTCGCCGGTTACTCCTTCCCTATCACAGGAAGGACTTCCGCCTTTCAAATAAGCACGGTTAGCACCCACAATTTTACCAATCTCCAATGTATATTTTGCACCATTGACATGAAATCGGGTTACATCCTGCCCAGTTTCCGGTGCGATAATTCGCAGGCCCTCATCAAGAACCTGCGCCCCAGTGCCGTGGAGTTTTTCGCCTGTTCGCGGCGTCGGCATACCACCAAGCTGTTCCGGACAGACGGGAACGAGGACATACTTTTTCTTCAGACGTTCGAGCAGTTTCTTGCGTTTCTTTGGCCTGCGGCCGTGCCAGCGACACGGAATTCCAAGCAGACAGGCACTGACCAGAACCGGTTCGGTATTGATACCGCAATTAAATAAGTAGCCATCACAATTTCGGCTGTTACTCGCCATGCCCTTAATTCTCCACAATAACCCGACGTCAAAACCGATGACGCCAACCCGCACAAAACTTCAACCGAAGGCACTTACCGCACTGAATGCAGCCCACAATCCGCAGGGACTTGGTAGCTCGGTCAAATTGCCGAGAGGGGAGACATTCTGCCATACAAAGTTCGCGTCAAGTTCGGTTGACTTTATGGCTAAGTAAGTTTGTATTGAGTCATTGTAGGTTTACATAGTGATATTGCAAGCTTACCTCGTGGCAATGCAAATAGAATTTGATTGATTGTCGCTGGCGATATACATAAAAAGCGAAATTCAGCATAGCTGTGTGATTTATGCGTTGAGTTTCTAAACCGGGGAGTTTGGGTGGATGAAAGACTCTTATCTACGAACAATTAGGTTCGCAATAAAGCTATTTACCGGCCAGCCAGTTTGCGCTAAATATAGCAAAGTCCATAAAGTCCACGTCGCAATCACCATCCAGGTCACCAATGTAAACCCAAATAAGCTCGTAGGCGCCCATATCTACAGTAGCGGTTCTGTCACAATCACCATCCGCGAACCTGGAACGGTTGTCGAGGTGCAGCGGCGTCGGCTCACTGGTATTGCCGTCATTGTCCAAATCGGCGGTATCGGCTGGTACTGCGCTGTTGCTGCCGGTCTCAATGCAGGGTGAATCGCCAGAAAGCCTTAAGTTGTCGCTGCCGGCAACGGCAAATAATGGGTCATCATCAATATTATTGTTGGCAGCGCCTCCGAACGGGATAGAGGCATCGTCGGCGTTGCTATCCTGGATACAGCTGTAGGTTACGACCGGAGTATCACCATCTATCTGAGCGGACTCGTCGGAGCCTCCGCTATCCGTATTGCCCCAGAAAATACAGTTGACCACGTTCGGGTCATCCTCTTCATAATCGTTGCTGGTGTACATTCCACCGCCCCACGAACCTGCCGAGTTGGCGCTAAGCGTGCAGTTGATTAAGGTAGGGGCGCTGTCGTTCGCCGTCTCTCCACGGTTGTATATTCCCCCGCCCCGACTGGTGGCATGGTTGTTACTGAAGGCACAGTTAATCAAGATTGGGCTGCTCGCCTCTCCGTTATATATCCCACCTCCACCAGATCCATTGGCATCGTTGTTCCTGAAGATGCAGTTGACCAGTGTTGGGTTGCTGATGTCGTCATTCGTCATACCTCCTCCAGAATCATCGGCACGGTTTTCACTGAATGTGCAGTTGACCACTATCGGGTCACTATGGTAGTCGTTGTACATCCCTCCACCATCATCCTGTACGGTATTGTCAGTGAATGTGCAGTTACTTACCGTCGGACTGCCCTCGTAATTATACATCCCACCGCCGTCAGAATTGGACGCTGAACCATCGGCGTTTGCACCAGTGATGGTGAAGCCATCCAGAACGGCAGTGGGATTGGTTCCGCTGCCGGTAACGACGTGGTAGCTGTTGTCCGAGTTGACGTCAGGCGTATTAATGTCGCCACTGAGGATTGTCACGTTGTTTTCCCAATCTCTCTGCTCAAGGCTGGTCTCACCGCCTGCAAATCCGCCATAAAGCGCCGCGCTATTAATAAGTTGGAAGGTGGCTGTCCTGTTGCCCGGCGTTTGGCCGCCGCCCTGGTCGGGCTTGTAAGTACCCGCAGCAACCCATATCCGGTCACCCTGTACGGCTATACTCAGGGCATCCTGCAGTTTGGTATAGGCATCGGCCCAACTCGACCCGTTATTTGCACCTGTGGCATTTTCATCGATAAAAATAATGTCTAAATCCAGTTGCAGGGAGGGGTGGAAGCCACTATCAGCATATTCTTTTGAACGGAAATAAATCATAGAATCACCACTGGTATTGACGTCCATTATCTGCCAGCCATAATTTGTTTTCGTTCCATCGACAAACTCTTGAACGCTGCTGGTTACGTCCCACGTCATCCAGCCATATGAACCTGGTACGTAAGCAGAATCAATTACGTTTGAATCATAGCTGGGCTGGTTATTCCACGTCACTGTACCCTCATCCCAAGCCTCAGTGATGTGATACACATCAAGCTGTCTGTTGTAGGGGTCACCATTATTATAATGCCAATAGTAGAGGCCTAATGTAGCGGATTTAACTGTAGTCCCGGCTGGAACGTAGCTAAGGTCAAATTTCAACAAGGTGTCTAACTCAAAGTCAGTTAAATACATGCTTCTTACAATCAGATAATCTTCAGTACCCTTGTTGATGCCGGGTGCCCATTCGTCAATAAATGTATCATCTGTATGGGTGTAGCCCAGCGACTGGGTCGAAATACAGGCAAATATTACCAGCAAAATTATTAAATATATTCTCTTGCTCATCTTCCCTACCTCTTACTGTAAAGGTCGCTTGTTTCGCATGTTTTTGGGCCCCTGTCAGATTAGTCATGTTTTGAGGGAATTGAGCCGAAAGAACTGTATTTCCTCCTCCGACATCATATCCCCCCAAGTTACTTAATAATATTAAGTTACACTTTTTTTGCATATAATTCAAGGAAAAAAATTTGTATGCATGCCTTTAACGGCCACATCACCTTATTGGCTTCTCAAGGGTTTTAGAATTTGGGTTACTCTGGCTCTGGAGAGGCTAAGGTATTTGGCTAAATCGGCTTTGGATTCAATGCCGTTAGTACCATGTAACACCTGCCATTGCATTGCCCGTTGATTTACCTGCAGGCAATTGAACTCTTGGCCCGTTAGATGCTTTCCCGGGTTAGATGGTCTTTCTTCAGGAACATTTGCATCTAACGGGGCTTGCAAAATACGTCAAAGCAGACTATAAATTAAGCTGTTATGGCTGGAGATGTAAAAAAACGAATTGAACAACTTCGCAGCGAGATTCGAAGGCACGATTACCTCTATTACGTGCTCAATCAACCGAAAATCAGCGACCGGCAATATGATAAACTCTTTGCTGAACTCGAAGAGTTAGAGCGGACAAATTCACAGTTTATAACAGCTGACTCGCCCACTCAGCGAGTTTCAGGGCAGCCTCTTGATGGGTTCGAGAGCGTTCGGCACGCTGTACCTATGCTCAGTATTGACAATACCGTAAGCGGTGAGGAGTTAAGGGCATTTGATGAAAGGGTGGCAAAAGGACTGGGCAGCAGGGATTTTGATTATGTGGTCGAATTGAAAATCGACGGCCTTGCGATAAGTCTTCGCTATGAAAAAGGCAGACTTGCTACTGCTGCTACCCGTGGCGACGGCGAAGTGGGCGATGATGTTACCGCTAATGTTCGGACAATAAAAGCCGTCCCGCTTGTGCTCTTAGACAGCCGCAGCAAGCCTGATGTGCTTGAGGTTCGCGGCGAGGTATATATGCCAACCGCCGCATTTGCCGAGCTAAATAGACTTCGCGCCGAGGCTGGCGAGCCGGTCTTTGCCAATCCACGAAACGCAGCGGCAGGCTCCTTGAAGCTGCTCGATGCAAGAATCACCGCTGCGAGAAACCTTTCGTTCTTCGCCTATGCCACCGGCGAGCTCTCTCAAGCCTTAGCTGAAAATCATTACCAGACCCTGCAGAAATTCAAGGAACTAAGCCTGCCTGTTAATCCTGATATCAAAAGGGCTAAGAATATAGATGAGGTAATAGATATTTGTCTTAGCTGGAGCGAGAAGCGGCTCAAACTGGACTACCAAATTGATGGAATGGTAATAAAGGTTAACCGTTTCGACCAGCAGGACATACTCGGCGCAACCGGCAGGGCGCCTCGGTGGTGCATTTCCTACAAATTTCCAGCCGAACAGGCCGAGACAATCGTTGAATCAATCGATGTCCAGGTGGGCAAGAGCGGCATTTTGACGCCGGTGGCAAATTTGACGCCTGTTCAACTGGCGGGGACAACGG
>SDBT01017795.1_pt1 | contig 11203 bp, 25 predicted proteins | sample 2277101 | NCBI WGS metagenome assembly SDBT01 (sample SAMN10404973, study PRJNA504765) | marine sediment metagenome | isolation source: marine sediment core GS10_PC15, 103 cmbsf | place: Arctic Ocean: Southern Knipovich Ridge | collected 2010 | reverse complement strand
AGAAAGAACGAAGACCGCAAAGACACCATCGAACTAGCCGTCTGCCGCACTGTCGGCTGCACAAGCTGGTTCGCTCATTGGTTCCGCTGGCCTATGAAGGTCTGAGGTTTGACTCTCAACCTGCTCTACGGCAGGTATGACCCTGACGACGAAGAAGAAGCTTGGTTGCTCGACGCGTTGTTGGCCGACGAGGAGGAAGAATGAACCGCCTGACGCAAGTAATCCGGGGAATCGAACCGAACAACCCGATCATCAACCTAAGGAGAACAATGCAGCTTCCCGAAACATGGGCATGGGACGAACACGACATGCTCGTAACCGCAGAGGATGAGGTGGCCGCGAGGCACGCCAAGATCATCGTCGATCAGGTTGAGAGTCTCGACCTGGAGGACCAGTGGGCGACCACGAAGATACTGTCCTCAGAATCGTAGATTCATTGGAACCAGAGAACGTTGGTGGATATGCTGTCGCCATCGGACACGCATTCGACGCGATCGTTCTCACGGGTCCATTCGACAACTACGAAGAAGCTCTGGCCTACGCAGAACAGCACAACGCAGACACCTGGCAGGTTGTCCCGCTCTGGAATCCCGAATGAACAGGGACTACAAGGAGCATGTGAATCACAGGATTTCACTGAGCGAACCTATTGAACAGGAGTGGGCAACCGAGTGGCAACCTGAATGGGGTGAAGGCCCACAAGACCGCGTCCCTGGCTGGACCTTGAAACGCACGAAGGTCACTGACGAAACCGTGCTGGACGAGAACACCAAGCTCTACTGCCATGAGTGTGACCTGGTTCTCGATGGCTACGACGCCAGCGTGATATGAACAAAGTAGTCACAGCCCGCGTCGAATGTCTGCATGGTGAGGTTGACCCGCATCCTGACCTTCCAGACTGGAGAGGCATGAGTCCACTAGCCAAAGAGAACGCATCACAGCCCCTCGACCAATGGTGTTACGACAGCCCGACAGTGACTCTTACCAGAAGGCGAGACTACTGGGGGCTGAAACGCCAATGGGTGTCTGATTGGGAGGACATAAAGGATGATTGAGGACTTGAAGGCCGTCGCTCTGTTCGTAATCGCTCCCATCTGCTGGATGGTCGTCATCTGGCTTGTGTGGTGAGCCACCTATGCCAGATCAAGGGGTGCATCTACAGCGCCCTCTACTGGCTGACCCGAATCCACTCAAGCAACAACGTTCTACTCAACAGGAAGGTTGAAGTATGTCGCAAATGCGCCGCAGAATTGACAGGAGTATGGCCGGAAACGTGGAAGTGGGGAGGACGCCTATCGTAACCTTCGTACGAACGATGATGGGGGACGAGTTCTACGGTGACGCGAGGCTCTACCACGTTGACGGATTCATTGACTACACAGACAGCAACGACCGCAAGCTGATGACTAGATACATCATCGTATCGGCAGCCATCGTCCCATCCTCAGGACCGGAGACATTCATCTTCCCAGCCGACTCCGATGGCAACGTACTGTCCTTCGATGAACTCGAAGGTTCGTTCAAGGGTGACCTGGACCATGAGCAGGCATTGGCCTACGCAGGCTACGACGTCGGTTACAACAACACCGGCGAAGCAATGCCTAGACGGGTCAAACTCCTGCTCATCGTTCTAGTCATCCTGTTCATAGGAGCAATCATCATCGACAACATAGGAGTGATAACTTGATGGAATACTTCATGACCCAAGGGTTCAATCGTGACCGCGCCGTGTTCTTCACGATCTTCCGCGACATCGCAACCCAACTCACACGAATCGCCGACCACTACGAGAAGCAAGACGACATCTTTGAACAGTCTGCCGAGCTTATCCGTGTGGCAGAACAAGGAATCGCAGACCTAGACAACATGGGTCCACCCGTCGAAGGGGACACCGGAATCGACACGACTTTCGACCGGGAAGAAGAACCTCTCTTGGCCGACCCGACCCCTGGTCTAGCGTCCGACACTATGTACCGCGTCAAGGCAGAGGTAGCTCGAAAGCCTGACGCATGGCGCGAGGGACAGGCAGCGTTCAACGCTCTCTACGGCTTGGCCCCTGGTCTTGCCGACTCGATACGCGGCGAAGACATTGACCCGTACCACCGTGACGAACGCCTCCCGGCGTTCTACGCATGGATTGAGGAGCAGACCAATGACAAGGCCGAAGGACGTACTTAGGGAATACATCAAGGATCGCCACCCCGATCCTGATATTTCCCATCTGCTGTTCGACTTCGTGTTCTGGATGGAGGGACAGGACAGGGAAGGGATGGAGTGTCGCTACCACGTTGTCCCTGCCGACCAATCCGAATGCCCATTTACACCACCCGAGGAGGGTGAATGACATACATCTACGAAGACGGTGACGGCTACGCAATAGTCGAAGCCGACAATCCCGAACTGGCGTTGAAACGTATCTATCAGCGTGATCTGGCGAGCGACGACCGCGAAATGATGAGAGTCAGTCCGTTCATATTAAGGGAAGTCACCCTTGGCCGGAAACATCGACTGGAGTTCGAACTTGACACTCCCGTGGTGAACTTGGTCGTCACTGATAGCCGCCAAATCAAATGAGCCTCTCATCTCTCTACACACCCTGGACACAGGAACAGGTAGACGGACTCAACCGACGACAGCAAGCCATAGACCTGCATCCATATACCTGCGGCATCGACTCGACACACCGCCCGGTCCTGCTGGCAACAGCGAACGGATGGCGATGCCCGGTTGACATGTTGGGTGGCTGTCTATACAGACAGGATTGGGCGCACGCCATTGACACCCACTACGGAGAAACCCAATGACCACCAAACGACAGCAGTATTGGCTTGACGCAGCCGAGAAGGAATCGAAACGAAACAGCATTGCCGCCACCTTGTTCTGGTTGATCGCACAACCGAACGACCAGGAGCAGATCGACGAAAGGAGGGACGATGAACTTCGACCCGAAAGCACACGCTGACGAAGGGCACACCATCGAAGTCACGCGTGATCCGATGTATTGCGTGACCTGCGACATATTCCTCACCGACGACACATTCGAGGACACACAAGCCCAACTAGACGACACTCCCATCACCGATGGCTGAGTGTATGGACTGGGGCCTAAGCAGTTGCCGGGGACCCGTGGAGCCACGGATGCCCTTATCAGGCACAGGAGTTTCGTTTGAACGATGCGACAAGCATTGGGAAGCGCGACTCAAACGACAAGACGAAATCAACCGGGATTATCCCGACAGTCCCAACCCTCCAAGCTGGTTTGATGCCAGTTACGCAGGGGAACATTGGGACTCCGACTACTAGGAGAAAACATGAGTGAAACATCATCACCAACAGTTGTCCCAGCACTCACCAAGACCGACGCCCGAGCGTTGGCATCTTTGGTGAAGAAGGACACCAGCATCCTGCTGGACGAACTCGATTCACGCCGTGAGGACTTCGTGGCGCAAGCCTACGAACGGCGGCGTGAAGCACAGGCCGGAATCTCGGCCATACGAGACGAACGTGACGCTGAAGACGTCAGTGCCAGTAACGCGGCAATGGCCAGGATTCAACGTCGTGTCACCAGTCTCAACGAAGACATCATTAAGGTCATGACTGACCTCTCTGACGCTGGCTGGGCCGGACGCGGTGGGGCACCATTCGATCCCCATCGTTTCACGGTCGATCTGCCAGACACTCACCACTTGGTCCCACCAGACAGAGACAACAGCGACCTGGACGACCGACTCGACGACATTCGGGATGAGAACAACGAGATTGACATCACCATCGAAGCTCAATACCAAGCTGCCAGGCGTGGCTTGCAGACTGACGAGGCTACGGTACACAGGAGCCTGATCTTGCAGTCGATCACCACAGAGGCGGCAGCAGAGTTTGTCCTGAGCATGCCCGAAGTGGAAGACCTGCTGCCCGTACCGGAAGCACTCCAAGCTCTCGAAGCATGAACCGAGCGATTGCACAAGGACTACTTGCTGCGATGTTCGCAGTAATGGCCGGTGGCTGGCTACAGGATGGCAATCATCCCTGGGGATGGATCATGCTGGGAGCAGCACTCATCCAAGCGGCAGCAGCCGGACGAGCCATAGATGCGTAGAATGATCCCACAAGGAGGGGCATGTCTACACCAGTTGAACTCATTGACGAGTTCCTTACGACATACAAATATCGTGGAGCTTTCGGCTCCACCGAAGTCTTCGACATCCTTCTGGATGTCCGACACTCACTAACCAATGACCGCATACAAAAAGAACCTACTCCTCCAGATAGGCCCGATAACGACAGCGGTGAACCTTCACACGGTGAAGCCGTCGAAGCAATCATCAGTTCGTAGAGTTTGCCCGAAACACATGGTCCCCCTCACACAGCAGTATGTGTGTAACGAGGGTGACACCACCGAAGTATTCGCGTGGGGTGAATGGGCGGACGCAGTAGAAACACCCAAGGGGTGGCGCAAGGTCCGAACGACCGAACGGCCTTCGGTTGACAAGGTAGAGGCGATGACGCTGATCCCTGTCGCCGCACAGGACGTACGCGACCACACGTTTGAGGGTGACAACATCTACTACTGCGAACCTGCAAACGAAGCACAGGCTCTAACCTGGCACATCCTGAACCGACAGATGAAGTCGGGGAAGCTTGTGTTTATGGCCCGTGGCGCACTCCGTCAGGGCAAGGACAAACTGTGGAAGCTCGAACTATTCCAAGGCTTCCCGGTATTGAGGGAAATCATATTCCCAGGCACGATCAGGGACGCTCCCGAAGTGGACTCCATGAGAATCGACAAGGACACTCAAGACCTCGTCGGCCAGTTCATCGAACAGTCCATGTCGTCATGGGACGACGTTGACACCGCTGACTCCTGGCAGGATCAATTCAACAAGTGGGTCAACGCTGGTGAGCTTGTTCAGGTGAACGATGCGGAAGCGTCTGATACACAGTCACCTGACGATCTGATCGCAGGGCTGCAAGAGGCAGTCAAGAAGTCACTCAAGAAATGAGGACATGACCAAAATCATCTTCAAAGACAGTAGGGAGCTTGAAATCCCACGCATCTCAACCTACAGGGGATGGGTGTACCGGCCCGCAGAGGCCAGGACTCAGGCAGAACTCGACAAGGACAAGAACAAGTCGTTCGGACGAGCCAATCCCAGAGAGGCAGATACCGTCAACGGCGCAGATATGGCCCGCGCATGGCAACGTGGCCATCTACAACGGATGTTGGATACTCTCGACTGGCCCGAAATTGCCATGCTCGACGGCACCAGCCTGGAACCGTGGAACGACTCCAACCTGGAAATCAACGGTCTGAACGTTGGATTCAAACATCCCAACTTCGGATGGCAGCGCCTTCAAATGTATGTTCAACGTCAATCGACACGGCATACGGCTGACATGCCTGTGACGCTGAAATTGATCTGGACCGGCAACTCCATCCAGAAGTGGTACGAGGACCACAAGGTTCCCGACGACCTTGACTACGCACATCCTCTCGCGGATGAAGTTCTCGCAACATGGAGAGAGGAAGTGTCAATCACCAAGGCATACGAACTGGCTGCCCGGTTCGCGAACAGGCCACTGTCTTTCGCCAAGAACACATTCGACAGTTTGCACAATCAGAACAATCGGAACATCCCTATCGACAATGATGAGGAAGTTCCTCTGGATTGGGCATCCGCAACTCCAAAGGCACGAAGGTACGGCCACACATACGAGCAGAGCGAGACTCTGCACATACGTCAGGACACCGACCACCACTACTGGCGCAACCGGAAGCACATCCACAAGGTGGTAATCGAATCAACCAGTGCATTGGAGAACCTGGCACAAGCCTGGGACCATCTCGACATCCAGGCCAGCTTCCGCACCCGACAGGAATACAGCCCCGACTCCGAGGACTATGGAAAGAGCTACCTAGAGAAAGCCAGGTTCGTGTTTCCTGGGACACCCGACGACAACAACCGTCTAGGTCACGAAATCGTCATCTCCGAACACGATGTCACCGTTGTATGCGGTTACGTCAAGGATGACAAACTGTGGACAGCGCAGCAAGTCCGCAACGCTGCCACTTGGCTAGACGAAATCAAAGCGGAACCGACAATCGACGAATACGAGGAATACGAGTACACACCAAATGTCTGAACTTTCAACCACGTTCGACGCGTTACGTACGAGTCTGAACGATCGACATGTGGAAAGGTACGACGAGATAGACATCGCAATCACGTCGCTCCTCTCCCAATACCACTTCGTACTCATTGGACCGCCGGGAACGGCCAAGTCCATGTTGATAGAAGACCTAGTGAACGTGTTCGACATGAACATCTTCAAGTATCTTCTGACGAAGTACACGACGCCCGAGGAACTATTCGGTCCTCCGAACCTCAAGTTGCTGCCGGAAGGTATCTACGAGAGGATCATGACCGGAAAGATGCCTGAAGCGCACATCGCGTTTCTGGATGAGATATTCAAAGGCAACTCCGCAATTCTGAATGCTCAGTTGACACTGATGAACGAGCGCAAGTTCGACAACGGTATCAACCGCATCGACGTCCCGCTGATGACAGTGGCGGGAGCTTCGAACGAACTTCCTGACGGTGAGGAATTGACGGCACTGTTTGATAGGTTCCACTTCCGCAAGGTTGTGGACTACATCCACGAGCCGGGGAACTTCATCGAGATGATGACCACTGACTACGAAGTGGAAACACTCCCCAGTCTGAACCTTCAGGACCTTCACGACGCTCAGTCGGAGGTCGAGGAGGTAGGCGTTCCTGAGGAAGTGACAACCACTGTCCACGAGATACGTGCTGACCTACGCATGGAAGGCATCATCCCGTCGGATAGGAGGTTCCGTCAGAGTCTCAAGGCGTTGCAGGCGTTCGCATGGCTCAACGAGCGCGACGTTGTTGACGACACTGACTTCACCATCCTCCAGCACATGTATTGGACGGCCCCACAGGAGCGGAAGACCGTTTCCCGTGTGATCCTCGACCATACGAATCCGTTGGAGCTTGAAGCTCAGGAGATTATCGACCTCGTTGACGAAATCGCTGCCCATCTCTCACAGGCGATGCAGGCAGCCAAGACCGACGACGCTGCGTCTCAGGCCCTCACCAAGCAGGGCATTGAGTGGTTCAGCCGAATCAGGAAGCTGTCCGACCAACAGAAGAAGTTGGCTCGGAAGGCCGAGAAGCAAGGTCGGAAGATTGCCAGAATCCAACAGGCCAAAGACCGTATCGTTAGAGTCGGTTCGGACATTGGTGGCAAGGTGATTGGCATAGAGTCACTCGACAACCTGTAAAGGACATCATGTCAGACGGACTATTCGACAAAGAAAAGATCGCTGCTCTCACTGAGCGTATCGTGAACGCGTTACGCCCAGTGGGTATCAGCAGCAACGAGGAAGCTATCAGCTTCCAGCTACACGACGGTCACCTGGCTGTCGTGATAATGGGTGAGGTCCGCGAGGAAGCCGCTGCAAAGTCGGCTGACGCAATCGAAATGACAAAGGACTTCAACCGAACGATGGCTGACAACAACGACGCCAAGATCGCAGAAGACCTTCAGAAAATACGGGACATGACTACATCCGAGGACGCGTTGGAAGATGCGTTGTTCGGCCAGGAGGCTTGTGAGCATCCCAACATCCATCCCGAAGGCTTCTGCATCGACTGTGGAGAAACTCAACTAGATGGCGAATAACAGCAACATCCCAACGTGGCTTCAGAATCTCTACGCCAAAGGCAAGGGGCGGAACACTAAGCAACTGTCCCTTCTCGAAGGCTATTACAGAGAAACCGAAGTCCTCAACACTGACAACTTTGATCGCGCTCACTACAAGAAGGTCGCTGACGAAGCGAAGACGCTAGGCAACCTTGCGAAAGAGCGGTTCAATGACGACCCGACATGGAGTGATCTGATTCAGGACGAGTTCCTGGCCTTGTATAAGGCCATGCCTGAATGGAGGCACGATCAGGAGATGAAACCGACTCATCGGATCAACCATGCAGCCCTGTCCAAAGCGGCAGGGACGAAGGAGTGGGAAACACTCCGCACATACACAGAACTTGACCAGTGGTCGTCCGCTATGGCTGCTGTCGAGTTCGCCACCCGATTAGGTGAAATCGTCGATGAGCTAAAGGAACTCAAGAAGGCTCAGGAAGAAATGGAAGAGAAGGACGGCGAACTTGGTGATGCGATAGACGGTGTTCAAGGACGACAAGAAGAAGACCCGGACGCATTGCTGGATGAGCTTGAGAAAGCTCTCGATAAGTACGGTGACGCTGCTGACAACTTGGACGACCAACTGAAGCAGAACTCCAACGAACTACGTCAGGCGGGACGTAAGGCGGCTGACCAGGCGAAGGATGAGGCCGAACGGTCGGAGGCGGCATTACAGACGTTCGGCACCGATCAGGGTCAACTCAATCGCCTCCCGGCAGAGAAACGATTCGAACTGGCTGCTCGCATCCAGGGGAACCACAAGCTGCGCGAACTTGCCGACAAGGTGGGACGCATGGTTCGGTTCGCTCTTGGTGAGCAGGCAAGAAAGATCATCCACGGTCGGGACGAGGTACACGACATTGAGCTAGGCAACGATCTGGCTCTGGTCCTACCGTCCGAACTCGCATACTTGGGTAACGACGAATCCAAAATCCTGTTCTGGAAGAAGTACGCAGAACGTGAACTCCTCCAGTATCAGTTGAGAGGCACGGAGAAGGTCGCCAAGGGTGCGATCATCTGCATGATCGACTCGTCAGGGTCGATGGGCGGGGCGCGCGAGACATGGGCGAAGGCAGTCGCCATTGCTCTGCTGAACATCGCGCAACGTCAGAAGCGAGACTTCTACGGCATCATCTTCTCGTCTGCCGGTGACCCGCTCATGGAGTGGTACTGGCCGAAGGGTGTTGCACCCATCGAAGATGTCTTGGACTTCGCAGAGTTCGAGTACATGGGTGGCACCGACTTTGAGCTACCCATCGGACGGGCTGTCGAAGTGTTGGAGGAACAATTCCAGTCGGAGGATGCTCAGAAGGGTGACCTCGTACTGATCACGGACGGTGAATGTGCCGTGTCACAGGACTGGACCGACAAATACTTCAATGCAAAGAAGGAGTTCGCCTTCCGCATGTACGGTTGTCTGATCGGCTTCTCGTCAGCCACACTTGATCTGCTGTCCGATTCGACATACAAGATCAACGACCTGGCCCGTGGCGGGGACGCTAAGGAAGTGTTCGGCTTTGTCTAACAGCATGGACGGACACGCCCTTAGGACAGTCGGTTTCACAAAGGTGAAAATGGAAAACTGGGACGGCAGGATCGAACAGATGGACGGAGCCGAGTGGAAATGTGATCTGGACGGATGCGACCTGATCTACAAAACACCAATCTATGTGGACTTCAAATCGTGGAGTTCGGAGAATCGACAGAATTGGCTTGATAGTTGGCATCACAAGTTTGCGGGTGCCCACAGAATCGACGTTCACGACATAGCTCTCAACGCGCAAATGACACTGGTCGCAAAGGTGACGAAGCCGCGAACCGAGAACGAATACTGGATTGTGAACCGCCACGGCGAACTGCCCAGGTTGAGAAACAGAGACATAACCCGTTGGATCAATATGGAAACCTGGTATCCCGGCCAGAATTGGTTCTACATTGTCCGCAACAGCAACGGTTACACCCTGCCGCGACGATCACCCAGGATCACGTTCGAAGAAATGTACGGCTACGTCAAGAAACTTGCCATGAAAGAAGAAGGCAAGGGTTACACAGTCACCTACGGGGCAGACCTTGACGTTGACTCGATAGAACTGCCCACCGCCTCCATCGAAACCTACATGCAACAACTGGCCGACAAGGTTCGTACGCACAACGAAAACACGGACGGGCTAATCGAACTTGCAGCAGAAATGGACAAGGTACTCATTGCCTCCGAACTTGTCCGCCAAGCACGCTCAGACCTTCAGGAGCGTCTATACAAATAAGGTTTCGGGGAGTCGTTTCGAATAACCTACCGAGAAAGGTATGGGGACTGTTACAGGGCGGGATGACTCCCTGAATTGATTGACACTGATACCTTTGTATCGCTACTATGAAACAATGAAACGGATACGCGGTGAACCGCAAATCCAGCTTGAAGTCGAAGAACGCAAGCTCATCGACAGACTACAGAACAAAGCCAGCCTCGTTAACGAGTTCATGTTCCGACTCCGAAAGGGATTCACGAGAGGCGAGTTCGCAGACGGGGAATGGACGTACCAGGACCTTCCCACGAACATCTGGTCCAGAACCCTGCTCCTTCGAGAGATACGCAAGAGCCGCGCTAATACTCAACAGATAATCGTCATGCTTGACGAGTTGCGCGACCGGATAAAAGACTCATGATCCGTGATTGGATTGACACACAGCTTTCGACCTTCCGAATGATTGTCATGCTGCGATTCTCTTGCCAGTTGGGTTACCACCTGAAAATCAACGGAACATGCTGGCACGAACGGATAGGCAAGCGTGACGCCTGGAAACCCACCTTCAACTACGGAGACACCAATGGCAGCAATACATGACGCAGCCGCAAAGGTGCGCGACGCCATCAAAGAGACAGGCCCTCGCCCTGACTATCACTGGACGATCATGGCAAGACACCGGAAGGAATGGCCGACCCTATGGACCGCCGTTGACGAACTTCTCTGGACCTTGGAAATGGACGAACTAGACGCATGAGAGCGAACGTAACGGTGGTAATGGACATACCGGTAGACCTGAACCAAATGTTCGACAAGATTCAAAGGCTCACAGAGCATCTCACCCATCGACAGATATGGAAGGCGAACTTTGTCGAAACCGATCAGCGTGACGGTGAACCCGCCCACCTGTCTCTAACAATCCACGGAGATGTGACATGAGCGAAGAACAACCAATGACTGACGCACAAATCCGAGCAGGATCACGTCGTCAACTCACGGTGCTGTCAGAGTTGACAGTCACATTGCAGATCATCAACACCAATCACAACCTCTGCAAAGACGGCGTGCGTGCCGTGAACCATATTGTGACCGCCACGGAATCTCTCATCAACGAGATTTACGCCGACGACGACGGTGACGTGGCAGAAATAGCAGACCGACTACAGAAAGCGGTAGCAGGAATAAACCAGAAATGAACCCAATATCCACATACGCTGAGAACCTGACAGACGATC
>SDBT01017793.1_pt1 | contig 11204 bp, 12 predicted proteins | sample 2277101 | NCBI WGS metagenome assembly SDBT01 (sample SAMN10404973, study PRJNA504765) | marine sediment metagenome | isolation source: marine sediment core GS10_PC15, 103 cmbsf | place: Arctic Ocean: Southern Knipovich Ridge | collected 2010 | reverse complement strand
AAATTTAAGCATGAAAGTAGAAATATTGGTGGGGGTGCTCCTTTTCTTGATTTTAACGAAGGGTATTTGGCAATCTATCACGCTGTTGAAAAAACGAGTAAAGGTAATATTTATCACGCGGCAGCAGCTTTGCTTCACAAAGACGATCCTACAAAAGTAATTGGAAAATTGGAGAATCCGTTATTTTCACCTGAAGAACCCTGGGAAAAAAAAGGCGATGTGTGTAATGTTGTTTTTCCCACAGGCACTGCTATTTTTGATGATATTTTGTATATTTATTATGGCGCGGCAGATTCAAAAATTGCTGTAGCGTCAGTAAAACATCATGATTTGTTGGAGGAATTAATATAGAGCAAAAGCCTAAAAGCACCTTTATCCTGAATATTCAAATCCTCTCTCTTTTCTTCGTTATCCGAAAGTTCAGGTCTCCGATCAGCAAAACCATCCAGCAATCATCAATTTCGAAACTTGTCCAACAGCGAGAGCCAGAGATTTTCAGCTTACTTAAGCCATTTCCTTAATATGGTATAATAGAACCAATATTTTCTCTTAACTCATTCCCATGAATGAAACAACTCTCTTCCTGAGCCGATTAATCGGCCCAATCGCCCTCCTTATCGGAGTCTCATTTGCCATCCAGCACAACTTCTACATGGACTGGTTCAAAAAACTCAAAAAGGATGGAGCCTTCCTATTCCTTGTCGCACTCATCGAAGCAACAGCAGGTCTGGCTATCGTCCTCAGCCACAACCTCTGGACATCTGCACCCGAAGTCATCATAAGCGTTCTCGGTTACGGAATGATCCTGGAAGGAGCACTAGTGCTACTTGGCGGCAAAGCCTGGATCAAATTAGCAATTCGACTATTCTCACGAACAACCCTTTTGTTCGTATCCGCCGCACTAGTCACATTCGCTTTAGGAGGATACTTAACCTGGATCGGTTATTTCGCATAATAACCATGAAACACATAATTCACACAAAGTGTGAAAGAATTTTCAATTCCCTTGCCAAACCCATTACCTCCTCATAAAACCGAGTTCTAAACATGTCCAACAGCGAGAGCCAAAAAATTCACAGCTTATTTAAGCCATTTTCTTTGAAACAATTCTAAAAATATAAATCTCTCTTTCCTTTTTCTATTTTCTCTAAACGTCTACTTGTTTCCTCACGACAGGCTTTATTAGAAATTTTTTTCATATATTTATCAATAATTTTAGCCCCCAACTTTTTTACTCGAGATGAAGAATAGTCTTCCAGATACTCTTTAAAAGTTAATATGGCATTAGGGCGACAAAGATAATGAATATCTCCCGACTTAGCCAGATTCATGAATTTCTCTCCCGTTCTTCCTTTTCTGTAACAAGCTGTACAAAAACTAGGAAGTAGATCTTCTTCCAAAATATTTTTTATAACTTCATCCAGACTACGATGATCAGCAAGAGTAAATTGCTCTAATTGTTTCCTTTTGCCGTACCCTCCCGGAGAAGACTTAGAAGCGGCACTAGTTTGGGAAATTCCTATTTTAAATACTTTTGCTCTAATCTCAGGACTTTCCCTGGTAGAAATAATCATACCAGTATAAGGCACACTTAAACGTAGAATCGCAATTATTTTTAGCAATTCATCCTCACCGACACGATAAGGCAAATCTATATCAACAGTCTCCGCCGGCTGAAAACGTGGAACTGAAAAAGTATGTGGCCCAACATTAAATTCCCGATCCAGATAGTGTGCATGTGATACTAAAGACAAAACTTCAAATTTATAATCATATAATCCAAATAAAACTCCCAGCCCTACGTCATCAATCCCGGCTTCAAATGCACAATTATGTGCAAATAACTGACGACCAAAATCAGCTTTAGGTCCCTTATGTAATTTTTTGTAAGTATCCTGATGATATGTCTCCTGAAAAAGTTGATAAGTCCCAATACCTACCTCTTTTAGTTTCTTATAATTTTCCACGGTAGTGGCGGCAATATTCACATTCACCCGTCGTATTTCTCCACAATCGACCTTGGTGTTATAAATAGTTCTTATGACATCTACCACATAATCAATAGAATTTTTGATCGGATCCTCCCCAAATTCTAACAATAATCGTTTATGACCCATCTTTACGAGAATTTTCACCTGATCTTCTACTTCTTTTAATGTTAGTTTTTTGCGAGGCATAGAATTACGACAATGAAATCCACAATATTCACAGTCATTTACACAGTAACTTGAGACATAAAGAGGCGCGAAAAAAACAAGCCGTTCACCATAAATATCTTTCTTGATTTGAGAAGCCGCTTCAAATATTTTTTTAAGAAGATTAGGATCTTCCACGTGAAGCAAATAACCGATATCCTCCAGTTCTAGGCCCTTTTTCTCCAATGCTTTATCAAGAATTTTTAAAATCTTGTTTCTTGAAGGCGATTTGGTTTTTTCTAAAATACTGTTTATTTTCTGCTCGTCTATGATATCGGTAATAATCGACATAGGAAAAAAATTTATTTGAAGCAATTCTACATTTAAGAGTAGAATAAAGAAAAGCGTAGTACAAGATCTAATTTTCTTTATGAATCATCGCGATTTAAAGCGTCATCTAAAAGCTACCGGCAATTTACAACAGGAGCTTTTTTCAGAAGCGAACCGTATCAGGCAACAGGAAATAGGCACAAATGTTTATTTTCGTGGAATTATTGAATTTTCCAATATCTGTGAAAAAAATTGCTACTATTGTGGAATTCGAAAAAACAACCAAAAAACAAAACGATATCTGATGAACATGGAAGAAATTGAAAAATGCTTGGATTTTATTCAGGAATCCAACTATGGTTCTGTGGTATTACAGTCGGGAGAATTAACGACTCCAAAAGCTAAAGAATTTTTGTTAAATCTTGTTGAATTTACTCATAAACATTATCCAGAAATGGGTATTACGCTTTCTTGCGGAGAATTTGATTATGATTTTTTGAAACAGCTCAAGAAAGCCGGTACACATCGTTATCTACTTCGTATTGAAACCAGCGTGTCCTCTTTATATAAAAAACTCCATCCAAATGACCACTCGCTGGCTAAACGTAAGCAATGTCTGGAGAACTTAAAAAAGCTTGATTACCAGGTCGGATGCGGAAATATGATTGGCCTGCCCGAACAGACACTCGATGATATAATCTCGGACCTACTATTTTTCAAAGAAATGGATTTTGATATGTTCGGATTAGGACCATACGTGATCCATCAAGATACTCCATTAGCAACTGATGAAAATCAAAAATGGTGGCACGAAAATAAAGAAAATATTTTCAATATGACTCTTAATTTCATTGCTTTGCTCCGTATTCTAATACCAACTTGTAATATTGCTGCAGCTACTGCTTTGGATGTGTTTCGTCCGGATGGCAGAATAATGGCACTTAAAGCCGGTGCAAATGTAATTATGCCCTCAGTTACGCCTCAAAAATACCGAAATGATTATTTACTATACCAAAATAAACCCTGTGTGGATGGAAATGCCGAACGATGTTATCGTTGTATTATAAAAAAAACCCGGTCTGCTCATTTGAATCCGGTTTTGGGAGAACAGGGAAATGCTTTACATTATTTAATTCGTACAAATGGCAAAACGTAAAGAAAGAACTATTGTTAGCCTAATCGGCCGAACCAATGTCGGAAAATCAAGTATATTGAATCTTTTAAGCGGTCAAAAAGATTACGCGATTGTGGATGAAGCCCCGGGAACTACCGCAGACACAGTAACTGCTTTAATGGAAATTCATGATATGGGTCCATTTAAAATACTGGATACTGCTGGTGTGGACGAATTTTCAAGACTTGGCAATAAAAAAAGAAAAAAAACATACGAAGCTATAGAGGAAGCCGACTTGAGCTTATTGATAATAGATTTGATACAGACTGCAAGGAAAAAAGATATTAGTTTAGAACTCAAATTAATAGATCGAATTCGTAAACATAAAAAACAAGGGTTAATCCTCTATAACATTTTTGAAGATAATAAAATTCCACCTAAAACCATTGAAAAATATAAACAGAGTATTGATAAAAAATTGAGTTTCAGACTGCCAAGTCTGATGCTTAGTGCTACTAATCAAAAATATCAACACAAATTGGTGAGTTTTATTAAAAAATATTATAAAAGAGAACATCGCAATATAGATCTGTTGCCGAGTGTGAAGAACAAAGGGTACGTATTGTTGATTATTCCTATGGATGAGGAAACCCCTACTTTACGATTGCTGCGCCCCCAAGATATGGCAGTAGAGCGACTGCTGCGAAATTTTGTGATTCCTGTTTTATATCGAATGGATTTAAAAAAAGCCCGAAGTAAAGACAAATCAATAGTTGCTCAGGAAAAGAAAAGATTTATGGACATATTACAGCATCTGTCCTCTTCAAAGGAGAATTTACAATTGGTAATTACTGACAGCCAGGCATTTGATATCGTGTCTAATTGGACGCCGAAAAAATTCCCGCTTACTTCTTTTTCCATAATGATGACTAATTATATGAGCTTTGGGAATTTTGAATTTTTGGTAGAGAGTGTAAAGACAGCGGATTCTTTGAAAAAAGGAGATAATATTTTAATTGCTGAAGCGTGCAATCATAATCGAAAATGCGATGATATTGGTACTGTGCAATTACCACGATTATTAGAAGAAAAAGTAGGAGGAAAACTTAACTTTGATTTTGGTTTTGGACGGACTTTTCCGAATGAATTGCAACATTATAAGATTATTATTCATTGCGGCGGCTGTATGATTGATCGACAAAAATATCTTAGACGTGTTCTTAAATCAAAAGAAGCAGGTGTACCTTTTACTAATTACGGAATTCTATTATCTTATTTACAGGGAAAAAAAGTTTTAGAACGCGTAATCAAACCATTTTTATTAAAAAATCATTGAAACCAAGTTCGGATATCATCCAATCCAGGTGATAAACTCAGGCCAAAATAATAAAATTTCTCAAAATGCCATATAAATACAACCAGACCCTACCAATCTCTCCTTCTCCTCTCTTTTAAGGCATTTAATTTGATATTCACGCTTCATTGCTTCCGATTTTGTTTCAAATTCCTCATTGTAAACAATCTCAACAGGCCTACGGATACGAGTATAGTGAGCACCCTTACCCTCATTATGTTTCGCCTCACGCTCCTCCAGATCGGTAGTATAACCTGTATACAAAGTCCCATCATTACAACGTGCTATGTAAACGTAAATCTTTGACATACTTTAGAATCTACCTCTTCTCATCAACAAACGTAAGAGCAATCCCTTTCTTATCTCCACGTCCGGTACGACCAATCCGATGAATATAATCATCATGCGTACCCGGCATATCAAAATTGATCACATGACTTATGTTATCAATGTCCAAACCACGCGCCGCAACATCTGTCGCAACAAGTATTCGAACCTTATATTCCCTAAAACCTCGTAGAGCTCTTTCACGCCGTGATTGCGATTTATCTCCGTGTATTGAATCAACCTTAAAGCCATTTTTATAAAGAACCCTATAAAGTTTATCAACTCCACGCTTAGTTCGTCCAAAAACCAAAACTTTTCGGAATTCATCCCTTTGCAACAAATCCTGGAGAACATCCAATCTATTCTGATTCGGCCGAATACGAATAACATCCTGTTCAACATTGGCCGCTGTCTCCCTAACTTTCACTGAAATCTTAAGCGGATTTGTAAGAAAAGTTCGAATAAGGTCTTCAATCTGCTTTGAAACTGTTGCTGAAAAGAAAAGCGTATGTCGTTCACGCGGAAGCTGTTCCAAAAGAAATCTAATGTCCTTTATAAATCCCATATCCAACATACGATCCGCTTCGTCAATAATCACATTTTTAAACTGATCCAAATGTATAAGTCGACGTTTATGAAGATCCATAATTCTACCCGGCGTACCTATAATAAAGTTATGATTCCTTTTCAATTTACGAATCTGCAAAGACATATTGGTGCCTCCTATACAAAGAACCGAACGAATTCCCAATCCATTCCCAAAAGTAATAAATTCATCTTCTATCTGAAGAGCCAACTCACGAGTTGGAGCTAAAATCAGCACCCGCTGTCTTTTGTCATTCATAACTTTATGGAGCATCGGGAGCAGAAATGCCGCCGTTTTACCGGTTCCGGTATTGGCAATACCAACCATATCTTTTCCTTTAAGCAAATGAGGAATAGCCTGATCCTGAATAGGTGTCGGCATTTTATACCCTTTTGCCGCAACATTTCGCTTTAATTGCTCATCTATATAAAAATCACTAAAGGTGTGCTGAGGCCTATACTCATCCCATTTTTCAGTTACAACAGCCTTATTTACAAATTTTTGCACATCAATATTCTTCCCTTTTTGAGAGAATTTTTTCTTATTCCTAAAACGTGACGGTCTTCTTCCACCGCCAAATGATCTTCGTCTCATGGCTTGAAAAAATTTATTGAGGCACAACACTACAACAAAAATACATAAAAGTCAACAGCTCAAGCCTTCTTGCACTAACTAAGGATTATTCCACCAAACATCTACGCAAAAAATCCAAAATATCCGAGCACTCCTCCCATCACCAAAGCAAAAACTCCGGCAACCCACAAAATGTTCGTAAAAAGCCGGGCAAAAACAACCAGAACTTGCGGAGCCAAAAGCAACAAAATTCCTTTAAGCAAAGCCAACCAACCCAAAACTGTAATTATAACTGTCCAGTCCCATACCCACACATTGTGGAAATTTACAATCAAGAAACCTGCCAAAAGCGCCATAATTCCTCCTAAATAAAAAAAGCCTGCGCTTTTCATCATTTCATTTATCATTTTCTTGAAATAGACATGGTTGAAGAGAATTCCAAGCCCTACAGCGACGTAGAACACCGCAACCATTTTTGCGATCAAAATAGATGTTTCCATAGAAAAAGGGTTAAAATATATATAAAAAATTGACTCTATTGATAAATAAAACTCGCATAATTCTCATAAACAAGTTCGCCACTCACTCTGTCCACAACTTCCATGTCCACATGATATGTCCCCGGTTCCGACCATTCTATAGGCAAAACCACATCTGAAGGGCTGGTCTCACCGCCACGAAGATGAATAGTCGAATATTTCACACCATTCACAACAGTCCCTTCTTCATCAAGAATACTAAAAGTAATAACTGATTCCTTCCCCTCAGGAAATTCCACACGAAACCTCAAAGTATCATCTTCCAAACTGTCATACGAAAGTTTTTTGAGAGTAATATTATAATTACTGCCATCGTCCAAATCCGCCTCCATTTCCACATTTTCATCCATACCCAAAACATTCGTCTGCCCGAAATTAAAATCACCCCCTCCAAAAAGCATATACCCCAAGACAGCAAGCGCCACAAGCACAATAAGAACTAAAATTGAAACACGTTTTTTCATGATTTTATTTTTTAAATTCAAACACACTAAACAATACAGAAAAAACAAAAAAATGTAAATTCCCAAACCCACCCAAGCCCACCTAAACTAGCCAAATTTCAAAACTCCTGCTACAATTTCACCACAAATAAAACCGCACTAACCCCATTTATCATGAAAAAATTCTTAACAACACTTGCAATTATTGCAATCTCAGCACTCCTCATCCCATCAACCTACGCCAGCGACTGCTTCAGAGACCCAATTTACGACCGCGACTGGAACGCGGAGGTAACCACAGGAGCACGTATAAGGGACGTGGCCTGCATGGAAGGCTCTGTGGTTCTGACAACCCTGCCCGTAGGAACAATCGCACACGTAATCGCCGAAACGGACGGCTGGTACCAAGTCGAAACCTCTGACGGAACAATAGGATGGGTCGGACAATGGCTGGTCGAACAAACATCAAAGGACTTTAACTCTAATACATACCTAATAGACGATATGGACTTTATATTGCCTGACATCCTGAACCACAAATATGAAGAAGCAATCTGGTACGTGTACTATAACGGAATCGTAAACGGCTACGACGACGGTTCATACAAACCGGACAACACAATAAATCGGGCGGAACTACTAAAAATTATAATAGAAGCTGTATTTTCCGATGAATTTGAAGAATACGACAATACTGATTGTTTCAATGACGTACCTTCAAACGAGTGGTACACAAAATATGTCTGTTTCGCGAAAGCGGAAGGAATTGTGGAAGGATATTCAGGAAATATGTTTAAACCCACACAGAAAATTTCTTTCGTCGAAGCCTTAAAAATAGCAATGATCGGTTTTGACTATAGCTTTGAAGAAGACAACCCATGGTACAAAGATATTGTAATTCAGGCATCCGGATTAAATTTCATCCCACTCGACGTCACTCAGTTCAACCAGGATTTTTCACGAGGACAAATGGCTGAATTGATAACAAGAATTTTGAAATCAAGAAGAGGCGAACTTGAAGAATACTTAGGCGATTCCTACGACGAAGTAATAACTTATGAGGATTTGAATTAAAGGTTTGAGAATAAAAAAAAGCCTCGCAGAAACATCTTTGGTTTTGTTATAAAAATATCTTATACAAATACCTTTAAGCCACTAGCGAACCATCATGATGGTGAGCTATTCACACGAGCGTACATGTTAGCGAGTGTGAACCGTGGCTAGGTTTTTGGTAAGATGTTTTTATAGCAAAACATTAGGGATTACCTCTACATCCCAAACCTCAAATAAGAAGAAACATTTACCTCCGCAGTCGTTCTCATCTGTAAAGTGTTTCCATTAGCAATAAAACTTTCTTCTATAAGGTCCAAAACATTATCCGCGACCAAAACACACCCCAAACTTAAAAATTTGGTGCCTTTTACCATCTCTTCCGCAAAATACGCATACCCATGAACACCGTAACCGGTCCGGGTTTCACCATTCGCGTACATTCTAAAAAACTCACCACTTTCAGCAAAAATAATCCGATTAGGCTGAATATTCTCCTCCAAAATCACCCATTCCTTCTCGGGAGTAGGAGTTCTACCAGCGCCTGTCATAATAGGAAATACCGTATACGATTTATTTTCATAATTGATTAAATACCCAAGAGCATTATTAATATCCACCAAAAAACGATCCCCTTCAGACGGTTCAAAATCGTTATAACTGTAAATTTCCCATGCTCCCGCATGAGCGACCGAAAAAGTTACAAAAGTAAACAAACACAAGTAGAAAAACCCAATTGTACGAAACATCCTTGTAAACATAGTAAAAATGATAAAAAATTATATAGCAAACAACTCTAAAGCTTTTTTAGAATTTGTCAACCCCTCTTTTCCCTTTTCTCAAATTTACCTCAATCCCCCCATATCCTTATGTCCATCCCCATATTGATATTTATCATCAATAATATCCTTTTCCTTCCAATCATTAACCCAATCTTCAACCTCAAAAATCTTAAATCCCCCACCCGCAAGCGAACAAATAACACGCTTCAAACCACAATTTATCAACATTTTCTTGCAAATAAAACACGGGAAAGCGTCTAAAACTTCATCATTTCCCCATTTCTTCCCAAAAATATACATATCCCCACAAAAAAGGCTCGTACCTGCACGAGCGGCATTAATAATAGCATTCTGCTCAGCATGAACACTCCTGCACATTTCATACCTGTGCCCCGAAGGAATCCCAAGTTTTTTCCTCAAACAAAAGCCGTGTTCCTGAGAACTCTTGGTTCCACGCGGAGCACCGCAATACCCCGTAGCCACAACCTGATCGTCACGAATGATTACAGCCCCAATCTCCACTTTTGTGCAAGTTCCCCGTTTAGACACGGATCGAGCCAAATCCATGTAATACTCGTCCTTTGTAGGTCTTTTATAATCCATCTTTTTATCCCTTTATAGAATGATAATAATTAATAAATTTTCTCTGTAATTCCGAAAGTGTACCCTCATTTTCTACCACAATATCGGCCATTTTCATACACTTTCCCACCTGCTGACCATCTTCAGGCTCACCTTCCCCCCATTCCCTCTCAATTTTTCGCAAAATTTCACTACGATCCACCGCATCACTCACGCGTGCACGCCCTACAATCCGATCCACAAGCAAATCTTTTCCGGCATAAATCCCAACAATTTTCGTACTTCTCCCAGCACGCAGAGCACTAATTTCAGCGGGATTTCGAATACCATCCACAACCCACTTATCACAATCGGAATCGGCAATCTTCGAAAGAGCCCTCACAGCCAAAACTCCCGCTCCCCCCTCAGCACGCATAGAATTCCCAACTTCCATCAATTTTTCACGTTTTTCCTCAATCCCGCGAGCACGAGCCTCTTCACGAACCATCATAGACAAAGTAATATAAGAAAACCCCTCTTTTCCAAGAATTTTCACGATTTCCCCCTTACCACAGCCCATGGAGCCCGTAAGCCCGATAATTGTTTTTGTCATACTAAAAATTTTATATACCACAAGCACCAATTTTCAAAGGAATTCACCCCCAAAACCATCCCTAAGCCCTTGTCAAAAGCAGTAAAATATGGTATTATTATAGCTGATTAGTCAGTAAAACCAATAATAAAAACCTTTCCATATATATAAAACAAAAATAAAACGCGTAGCCCGAAGGGCATAGCGCAGCCCGCCGTCGGCGGGCATTAACCAAAACACACATGAAAAGACTCCTTGTAACTCTGTTTCTAATCTTTATAGCTATAACCGTTTCAGGTTGCGATCTTCCTTTCACCTCCGATGAAGAAGCAGACAAAGAATCTGTTGAAAAACAAGCGGAGGAAAGCGATAAAGTTAAAAGGGATAATCTGGAAGAAAAAACTGAAGCTACTGAAGAAATAGCAGATCCTCTGGAACAAACCGAAGCTGACTCACCGGAAGGTATCCGTCCGGAAGGTGCTCTTCCCCCTGGAAAAGAAAGCTCAGCAATCAAAGACCAGACATTAGGGGACACCCCACAAAATGTACGTCCAGCCGATGCAACTCCTCCTTCCGACGAAATTTTAGAAGAAGTTGAAGAAGCCACCGCGGAAGAAACCGAAGTAAAGTCAGAAGCCCGAACAAACGCAAGACTTAAAAAAGAAGACAGTTCCAGTGAAAAAACAACTGTCGCACAGCTTCGGGAACAAAAAAGCACAAGCCAATATTGGTGGGACTGTGACGCCTATGGTAACTGCTGGGATAGCGAAGGATACAGCTGGTATGAACCCTATTACGACTATTACAACAGCTACAAC
>SDBT01017792.1_pt1 | contig 11205 bp, 14 predicted proteins | sample 2277101 | NCBI WGS metagenome assembly SDBT01 (sample SAMN10404973, study PRJNA504765) | marine sediment metagenome | isolation source: marine sediment core GS10_PC15, 103 cmbsf | place: Arctic Ocean: Southern Knipovich Ridge | collected 2010 | reverse complement strand
ACCCCTTATTATTATTAAAGGTTAAGTAAGTTAAGTATAGTTAAGTACCCCTTGTCAATACTAGACTTATGAGCGATCCATTTTTCACTCAAGTTAAGTAAACCTAAGTGAGGTTAAGTAGCCGCCTCCTGGGCTTATATCGTCGAGAGGGCTACCGATTGTTCCATCCCAGTGAGATAACGCAGTAGGAGCTATCCTCGTTGCGCCTACGGCTATGTATGTGGGTAGTCACACCAGAAGACTATGTCGATCCTGGGCAAATCTACTTTGCGCCGTCCGCGTGGTTCTTGCAGGTGTGTGCGAACCTTGGCTATAATAGTGTATGGACGACAGAACAAAGGAACGCAAGGCTATTATCCGGGCCGTCAAGGACCAACTTGAGGACGAGATGGTTGTTGATGCGAAATCTTCAGCGCTTCTAGTGGCTCCACCTGAGATTGATATTGAGTTGGTTGTGTTTAATGCAGAGGATGTTGAGCAGGCTATGCCTGGTCGGGATTGGGAACATGAGACGGTGCGTTGGTCCCAGCAAATTACAGCTAATGTTTTAAATCATATTGTCAATTACGGCGTGTTAGCTCATGCTTGCTTGAGCCAGGGTCTTTCGTATCGGTCATTTGGGGAATTAAATAAGGATTATCCTGGCCTTGAGGTACTCAAGAAGGAAGCTCAAGGCCTGTATCGTGACAAGGTATCAAGGGCCGTCCATAATCGGGCCATCACGGGAAGGCTCGAGACACAATTCCACAAGGGCCAATTCTGCGGCTACATCCGTAAATTCAGTGATCGTCTGCTTGAGCTACAGGCCAAACGATATGAGCCTGAGTATCGGGACAAGAACACCTTGGATGTGAACGTGGCCGGTGGTGTACTGGTTGTTAATCAAGATGCTGTTGAGGACAAGGACGCTTGGCTGGATACGATGCGTAAACGTCGGCAGATTGAGTCGACTGTGGTGGAGAAGTCAGAATGACAGTTGCGGCTGCTGTTATAGATTGGCGTGAGATCGAGGGTCAATTGAGGCCTTTTGTCATCACTGAGACCGGTGAGACCGAGGCAGTGTGGGCTCCGCAGCCAGGCTCTCAAGAGGCTTTCATGAGCTGTCCGGCTGAAGAGGTCTGCTATGAAAGCAACCGTGGTTGTGGAAAGACCGATGACTTGCTCATGGACTTTTGCCAGCACGTCGGTCAAGGATGGGGTGCGGAGTGGCGTGGGATTCTATTCAGGCAGACATATCCGCAGCTGTCAGACGTCATAGTTAAGAGCCACAAGTGGTTTCCAAGGATCTGGCCTGGAGTCAAGTATAATGACTCTAAGCATGTATGGATCTGGCCGACCGGGGAGACTCTTACATTCAGCTATGGGTTGAGAGAGAAAGATTACTGGAATTATCATGGCAAGTCGTGGCCTTGGTTAGCGTTTGAGGAGCTGACTACGTGGGCTGATCCTGCTTTTTTCTTGAAGATGTTCTCTTGTGTTCGGTCAACTATGGCTGGGATGCCCCGCAAGATTAGGGCAACCACTAACTCCTATGGCTGTGTTCCATATGGTGAAGTGCTGACGGCAACACGTGGTTGGGTTGATATTCAAGATATTGTTGATGGTGAGTTAATTGTATCAGTGGATCAACATGGTTCAGCCATTACTACGCAAGCATGGCAGCATAACCAGAAGTATTCCGGGAATATGGCGACGAGAAAAGGTCGAGGTTTGAATATGGTGTTCACAGAAGACCATAGGCTTCCTCACCTAAACACGAGTGGATCAACATTCAACCATAAACATTTTTATGAGTTGCCCGGACAGGCTAATATTAAGAGGACTCCAGATAGGTGGGTGGGTTCCGGGGCAGATACAGTGACGCCTGGTGTTAGTTTGACAATCCGAAAGACTAAATCTAAGATTATCCCGGAATTGTTTATAAATAACTATGCCGCCTTATTGGGATGGATGCTCTCAGAGGGATGTATAGTTGAACGAGATAAGGCGTTTCAGATTTCTCAATCGAAAAGGCATAATCGAAAAATCATAGAACAATTACTTATAAACTGTGGCTTTTCTTACAGAAAGGATTCACAAGCATTTACAATTAGTGAACCTTATTGGTCCGAGCATTTTAAGCAATTCGGAAAATGTCGTGATAAATTTATCCCGCAATTTATGAAAAATCATAGAGCAGAAGTGCTTCAAATATTATTCAATGCTTTGATGGCCGGGGACGGTTGTCGCGGTGTGTATTACACTACGTCTAAGCAATTGGCGGATGACGTTGCTGATATTTCTGTTAAGTTGGGACTATGTGTGAATGTCAGTAGTCGGCAACGAGATGGGCGAAAAGGGTTGTCTTATGGCATCAACACCTCACCGTCCAGACCAATTCAACTTAACACAGGAAATCACGTTTACAATGTGACATCTAAAAACAACAACGTAAATGTGAAAAAAACAAATTTTGACGGCCAAGTGTACTGCCTACATGTGCCTGGCACACAAACATTTTTTATCCGCCAAAACGGGTGTGTGTGGCTAAGCTCTAACAGCGGCCATAATTGGGTTAAAGAACGATACCATTTACCAGTAGCCCCTGGTGAAATGTATGGTCCATTGATTGAAGAGCTTGATGAGGATGGTGAAGCATTACCAGAACGGATTGCAATTCACGGGTATCTTGAAGAAAATCGTATACTGTTGACGGCAGATCCAAAGTATATTTCCAAAATTAGGGCTGCTGCTAAGGGCAATAAGACCCTTCTTGAGGCCTGGCTCTATGGCTCCTGGGATAGCGTGACAGGGGGAATGTTTGATGATTTGTGGGACGACAACCGGCATGTTGTTCCTGATTTCGCAGTGCCGCATTCTTGGAAAATCTATAGGGCCTTTGACTGGGGGTCAACTGCTCCATTCTCTGTGGGGTGGGGGGCCGTGTCCGATGGGACTGATCTCACATTTCCTAACAAACAAGTGTGTTCCACTGTGAGGGGGGATTTGTTCAGGATTGGTGAGTGGTATGGCTGGAATGGTGAGGTGAATAAGGGCCTGAAGATGATGAACCATCAGATTGCCAAGGGCATTATAGAGCGAGAATTGGTTATGGGGATTCACAAGCGGTGTAAGGCAGGGCCTGCTGATGCATCGATCTTCAAGAGGGAGAATGGGATTTGCTATGCCAGTGAGTTAATGAAGTCGCAATTTGTACAAGGAAAGAAGCGCAGCTTGAAGTTTGTCTCTAGCAACTCAGGGCCTGGCACACGCAAACTCGGTTGGGGCTTAATGCGTGAAAGATTTCTTGCTATTATCCCTGAAGAGGGTCATCAGGGACCACGCGAGTTCCCTGGGCTATTCGTCACGGCTCGTTGTGAGCAGTTCCGTCGTACAGTGCCTGTATTACCTCGGGACATGGATAAAGACCCAGACGACGTAGATACGGACACTGAGGACCACATAGGGGATGAGTCCAGGTACATGGTAGTGTTCGCTGGAGTTAGACGTGGCAGTGGCAGGCTCTTGGGTGTGGCTAGCTGAGCTATAATAGACTGATAAGTCAAGAAAAGATGTTGGGTACGGTAGCAGGAGATAGCTATGAGCACAGGTTCAGGCATCGAAACGGTTCACCCGTTATACACGCGGCACATACAGGATTGGGAGTTGATGGACGATTCTTTTCATGGGGAACGCCGGGTCAAGGATAAAAGCTACAAGTACTTGCCGGCCACGCCGGGTCAGACCATAGATGGCCTACAGAATAACCAGAAGGGCCGCAAGAACTATCTGGCCTACAAGATGCGGGCTCGATACCTTGAGTGTGTGGCTGAGGCTGTTGTGGCTTTACTCGGAGTGATGCATTCCAAGCCGGCCACGATTGAGCTGCCGGACAAGATGGCTGATCTGATGGAAAAGTCCACGATCAAGGGTGAAAGTCTACAGATGCTGCTTAGGTGTATCAATGAGCACCAATTGGTATCAGGGCGGCTTGGGCTCTTAGCAGATATTGAGTATGGTGCTCAGGTGGGGACACTGCCGTACATAGCCTTGTATAAGGCCACCGACATTATCAACTGGGACGACACTCAAAAAGATATTCAGGAGCGTAATAGGCTCAATCTGGTGGTGCTCAATGAGAGTCGTTATGAGCGTATCAATCTTGAGTGGCAATTCAAGCGCCGGTGGCGGGCCTTACTTCTTGGTGCGTTGTCACCTGATGATAGTTCTGAGGTCTATAGCATGGCAGTACTTGGCGAGGATATGAGCCTCACTATTAGCAGCGCCGACACCATCGTGCCAGCAATCTCAGGCAACCACATGACTGATATTCCATTTGTGATCATTAACAGCCGGGATATCGTGGCTGAGCCTGATGATCCACCACTCCTGGGCCTGGCTAACTTGGCCTTGACTATCTATCGGGCTGATGCGGATTATCGAGGGGCCTTATTTATGCAGGGCCAGGACACCTTGGTAATTATTGGTGGGGGTGAGAATGATGAGATCAGGGCAGGGGCAGGGGCTCATATCGACGTGCCCCAGGGCGGTGACGCTAAATATATTGGCACGGACAGCAAGGGCCTGAAGGAAATGAGGGAAAGCCTGGTCAACGACAAGAAAGAGGCAGCTGAGAGTGGTGGTAAGCTCTTAGATACCAGAGCAGGGAACGCTGAGAGCGGTGAGGCGCTCCGGATCAGAGTGGGTGCCCGCACAGCCTCATTAAACCAAATTGCTTTGTCTGGAGCTGAGGGCCTTCAAACGATTTTGAGGATGATAGCTACTTGGGTCGGTAGTGATCCTGCTGAGGTCATTGTGACACCCAATCTTGACTTCACGGATGCGTCGGTTGAGGGTCGTACATTGGTAGACTGGATGACTGCTAAGTCATTGGGGTTGCCGTGGAGCAAAGAGAGTATGCACCGTAAGCTACAAGAAAAGGATTTCACTGAGATGGAATTTGAGGATGAGATGGCGGCTATCGAGAGTGAAGGGCCAGAGCCTGGCGGTGAGGGCACTGGGGTGGAAGACGAAGATGAGCAGACGGGAAAATGACAAAGGTATCACGAGAGCTTATTCTTTTGCGGGCAATCCTGAGCCCTGATGGCCCTAAAGAGGTGATCTATCAAGCATCTGGATCTGTTTCTGGTTTAGAGGTGCAAATGGATGTATATAAACCTGATAAGGTCAAAGATGAGGGTCAATCAGGCCTTGCCACTGAAATTGGGGTCACAGGTAGGTATTATATGTCGTTTACTGCAGATTCACCAGGTTGGTTTGTGTTGATACACGACGACACTGGAGGCAACGCAGTTAGACAATTTTGAGGATATGATTCATGAAGACATTCGAAATCTTATACCAAGCAGCCGGGGCTGGCACCGGCAAAACCGTCCAGTATGATGTATTCAAGCCGGATAAAACACTTGACGCAACGCAAAGTGGCACAGCCAATGAGATTGGCACCACAGGCCGATATCATAAGACGTTTGACGCTGATACTCCTGGCTGGACCATTGAGATCAGCGACAGTGCTGGCGGCAAGGCTGTAAAGCATATTGATCAGGGAAGGTGGGATGCCCATGGTATGGCAGGGGGAATCAATGGCGTGATTCTGGCGGTGGCTGATGTTCAAACTGCTGTTGACGCAGCGGCTGTGATCATTGCTTCGGTCGATACCAAGGTGGACTCCTTGGGTCTTGCAGTTGGTGGGGTTCAAACTGACGTGACGGCTTTGGGTAATGCCCTGGCAGCTATTGACGTCAAAATTGACGACATCAGCGCACCACCTATGGTAGGGTAATGGTAAAAGCACGACACATCCCGATACCAAAAACAGCTAATGAGCTGTGGTTTGACGCCTTGGTCCGGCATCAGGTCTACCTGATGCGGGTTTCAGGCTCTATCCGCAACGACATCAATGGTCTACTCAACGCAACAGAGAAAAACATGGTGGACCGGATTCATGCAGTGCTGGCCGGCAAAACCAAGTTGTCTCCAGCCCGACTCCGCAAGGCCGAGTCACTCATTGAGCAGCTCAAGCAGATCCGCACAGAAGTCTGGATTGAAGCAGATGGTGTCTGGAAAGACACCATGAAGAATTTGACCGTCACCGAGGTACAGCAGGTCAACCGGATACTCAAGACGGTCTCACCAGCGGATCTGAGTACGCAGCTACCATCGACAATCAAGCTCAAGGCCTTGGTCAAGACCCTGCCATTCGAGGGCCGCGTCCTGGGCTCTTGGTCCAGGAAGATTGCCGCTGATGATATAGGCCGGATAGCAAGCCAGGTGAGGATTGGAGTAGTCCAGGGCGAAACCACGCATCAGATTGCTCGCAGGATCATAGGCAGTGCCCGTCTCAAGGGCGCTGATGGGGTAACTCAGATCACGCGGCGAAATGCTGAGGCCATTACCAGGACAGCGGTTAATGCTTTCAGCAATTCAGCTCGGGAGATGTACTTTAGCGAGAATCAGGACATATTTAACAAAGAGGTTTATGTAGCCACATTGGATGGTCGGACTACACCAATTTGTATGTCGTTGGACGGCAGACGATTTCCCGTCAGTGAGGGGGCTATGCCGCCAATGCACTTTCAATGTCGATCCTTGCGTGTGGCTGAAATCAACGGTGAGCTGATAGGTATGAGGCCGGCAAAATCGACCACAGAGAAGCTGATGGTGGAGAAGTATGCCCAGGAGAATAGACTCGACAAGTACACCAAACGGGGCCAGCTACCTAGAGGGCACAAGGGTAAGTATGACGTGTTCGCGCGGGGTGAGATGCGACGTATGACGGGCCGGGTGCCGTCAAAAGTGAATTATCAGACATTTCTTGAGCGGCAGTCAGTGGTGTTTCAGGATGATCTCTTGGGGCCGACACGCGGCAAATTGTTCCGCAAAGGTGGGCTCAAGTTGGATAATTTTGTAGACAGGAAGGGCGCAACCATCAGGCTGGACCAACTGGCCGATACAGATGCGGCTGCCTTCAGGGCTGCGGGGCTTGATCCGGCTAAGTTTTGATCAAAGGTATTAGTTGCTTTCCAACATACTCTGTGTACACAGGTGGTATTGCTTGGGAGAGTTCTTTGCGGGTCGGAATCCAGTTGATGCCCATGGCAGGCCCCCAATCTTTAACTCCAGATGCCCCTTTGCCACCGCCACCTCCATAAACAGGGCAGAATCTACTTTGATACCATTTCCCATGTCTGAGGGTTTTGTATCGTGGTGGGTTTGATTCGTATGAATGATCGCATTGCAGAGACACAGCCAAGTTAATGTTTGATTCAAATAGTCGATGCCTTTTTACTCCAAGGCCTTTGAACATTGTCCCGCACAACATGATAGGGCTATTTAGTGGAGCGCCGACCACGTTTTCAATAACATAGGGGAGTCCAGAAGCATTAAGCTCTGCTCGCGTTTCAGGGATTAGGTTAATTGGATCGTTCGCAAAATATTTTAAGGATGAGTGCTTCTGGCAAGGCGGGGACGCATGGATTGCGTTAAAGTCCCTAAGGTAATACACTATACCATCAGATGCCAATAAACCTTCACCATTCAGAAGACGTCTCATTGCTTCAAAAACATCCATCTGAATAAACGGAAACGGATAGTTTTTCTGAGGATTGATATCCACTCCCACCACGTCAAAGCCTACTCGGTGGTAGCCCACTGCACACCCGCCGGCTCCACAGAATAAGTCTAGTAATTTAGGTTTTTTTTCCATAAGCAAGCCACCTGGACTTGAACCAGGAACCGCCCAGCCCAGCAACCGGGTCATGAGTGCTCTACCGTTGAGCTATGACTTGCCTTGATTCTCAGAACTCATTTATCGTGAGGTCGGTAGGACGAATACCAAACACAATAGCGGATGAAGCATTTGTCCTTGCGACCAATCATGGTAGTGTCCTTATATCCTTGTGCTGGCAATCTTGAGGATTACACATTTTTGCCACGTCAAGGTGGAAATCCCTGCGGCAAACCCAAACATCAGTTGCCGTCCTGACAGCTGATGTGCATCCGATTGGTTTCAGACACAACGCAATTTCCACAGGAGGTGGGTCTCGATCAGGTTGCTTATCTATGGCCCAATGTTCGAGGGTCATGCCGTGCTCAATCGTCAACACAAGTTGGTCGGTTAAGTCCACGTGGATTTCAATCTCAGCTACGACATGCTCAGATCCTTCAGAAGATACAGCCCTGAATCGACCATCCTTACCCATACCGGCCTTGATAAGGTCCAACACACTAGGTTGGTTCATGCTTTCGCCTTTGCAATATCAATCAAAGTCTTGGCGTACTGCCAACGGGCAATGGTAGTGGGCCTGATGGACTTTTTGAAATGGTCCATCTTCTGCTGATCGGTGATCCTTTTCTCGCAATCCTGTTCAGGACAGTATTTGCAACGGTGGCTCATCAGCCTAAGCCGCAAGTCCCCACTGGCTTTAAGGTTGTAGATGCACAAATCACGAGCATTGTGAATCTTGCTGACGGACCTGTTGCTACGATAGTATGCCCACAGGGCTTTGGTCCTGGAGTCGAATTTCGTGGGCTTCAGGATCTTGTCCAAAGCGGCACGGGCCTTGCTGTTTTTCAATTCATGTTTCATGCTTTTCCTCTCAATGAGGGTTGATCTGTTCTGTCCTTGAGGGCTGCAGCGGCTGCCTTTAGGGCTGCGGGGCTTTCTCATCTATGAGGTATCGAAAGGTGGCTACTGTTTTACTTTTATCTTGGTCCTTCATGATAGCGGCACCCATCCTTTTTCTCAATGCTGTTATATGTGTAGATCCAGCCCTTGTTGATGCTGTATTCATAATCCTCAACCGACAAATCACCAAGCCAAGCCATCATCTCGTCAAACCTGTCCTCAGCCTCATCAGCGTAGAAGTAGGAATCACACCAGATTTTCAGGTGCTTCTTGGTGCCGTCGCTTATTATGGATTTCATAATTGTCCTTTAAACTTTCCCTCACCAATTAAAGTATACGACACAAACAGCCCAAGGCTGCCAATATATGTTTGTTTCCGCGTCACCCATGGTTCCCCAAACTGAGCCTGAAGAGGACTGAGGCAACAATCCGAGAATACTGTGGTATTCACCATCAGCCTTTATGAATTCGTCATTGGACTCTGGAGTAAACTTCTTGATGATCGTTAAAATCCCTTCATTGATGTAACATTTCCAACCAAGCTCGGATGCAGTGGATTTTATTTTCTCAGCAATTTCTTTGGCCTTGACTTTCATAGTTTGACTCCACGTTAATACAACCAGGACAGATATTTTGATTTTTTTCCTGTCCCAGTGTCCCATGTGACTTCAGCTGCGAATTCTGGACCATCAGGAGTGTTTGGATAATCTGTCGCCATCCATTCTGGTAAGAATCGTACTTCCACCCATCGTTCTTCTGTCCATGTTCCCGTCCATGTAATCGAGAACGATCCCTCCTCCTCTTGTTTTGTATTGAATTGGGGTCCTTGTAGGTAACCCCCAGCCATTCCATCTTCAAAGACAAACTCTAACAGTGTTGCCAATGCTGGAATGTACTTTCTAGTAGCCTTTTTGCTGAGCCATTCTCCAAATTGGCGATGTTCAGCACATCCTCCCACTTCTGCTAGGGTGAGAAGCACTTTAATAGCTTCTTTGTGCTGGCATTGAAAGTAGCCTTTACTTTCATCTGCACTTATTCGTTTTGTCTTATTCATAGCTCGACTCCCAAATAAACACAGCTTACACTTAAAATATACGTTATATTAACCTGAGTCAAAACGAAAAGGTTATGGTTCCCAGTTTTCACCAACTTTGATACCAAAAGTAGATGGTGTGTACAAAGTTTTGGAAAATCCGCACCCATTACTGAAGCCCGTCTTCCAATACCCTAGCCCACATACATATGGCTCAGCCGCTGAGTCAGCAATAGTATACACAGGGGTGTGCCAACAGGCATAGGTGGGGCCGTCTGTCCGGCCTCTGCATCCACAAGTATGTTGTCTATGGTCTATACAATGTTTCCGTGCTGCTTTTTCAAGGCTAATTATCATAGTTTAATTTCCTGAATAAATACGGCTTACACTTAAAACATACACTATAAAAATCCGAAAGCAAAACGAAAAGGCTATAATATTCTATAAAGTCGGAAATGTTCTGGCTGTTTAGTTATCGGTCGCATGGCGATCTGACAGAAGGGAGCACACTATGGGGCTCGAATTATCCCACGAAAAGATTGATGACATTCCTGAAGCTTTCCGCGAACTCTACACTGAACAAGATGGCAAATTTGTCTTGACTGGTGTGGCTGGCGTAAAGACCCAAGGTGATATTGACCGCATACAGGGTGGTTTGGTCAAGGAAAGAACCGATCACAAAGAAACCAAGGCCAAACTTCATGTTTGGGATGGTATGGATCACGTTGAGGTTACAGGCAAGCTGGATCGATTTACCGAGTTGGAGGTGGCAGCCAAAGGCAACAAGGATGAAATGGACGCCAAACTAGAAGAGCTGACGGAGGCGCGTGTGGTAACACGATTGGCCCCAGTTGAGCGAGAAAACAAAACACTCAAGACCCGATGTGATGAGCTTGAAATCACAGCGACAACGCTTCAAGCTGAGAAGACGCAGAGGGTCATCGGTGACCAGGTGCTTGGTGCTTGCGTCAAATCCAAGGTGGTTGAGGAAGCACGTCCAGACGTGCTCATGCTCGCCAACCAGGTGTTTGAAGTTGCTGAGGACGGCAAGACGGTACTCACCAAGGAAAATCTCTATGGTGTGACCCCTGGGCTTGCTCCGGACGTATTTCTGACTGAGATGCAAGATAAAAGGAAGCATTGGTGGCCACAGTCTGTTGGTGGTGGGTCATCTGGCTCTGGCTCTGGCTCTGGTTTCGGTGGTGCTGATAACCCCTGGACCCATGATAACTGGAATATGACTCACCAGGGTGCCTATCTCAAAGAAAATGGGATTGAAAAAGCCACTCAAATGGCCAAGGCTGCCGGTACAACCCTTGGTGGAATGAAGCCAGTTGCGAAAAAATAAGTCTGAGACGGAGTTTGAAGCCTATAATATTGTAATAAGCAGGCCATGGCGCTCTGCTAAGACTATTGAAAAATTGAGAGTCTAAAACAAGGAGCGTAAAATGGCCGCAGTACAAGTCTCAGATGTAGTTGTCCCGGAAGTCTTCACTCCGTACACTCAGCAGTTGACCGAGGAAAAGGCTCGTTTGAGTCAAAGTGG
>SDBT01017791.1_pt1 | contig 11205 bp, 5 predicted proteins | sample 2277101 | NCBI WGS metagenome assembly SDBT01 (sample SAMN10404973, study PRJNA504765) | marine sediment metagenome | isolation source: marine sediment core GS10_PC15, 103 cmbsf | place: Arctic Ocean: Southern Knipovich Ridge | collected 2010 | reverse complement strand
AATTCATCTTGAGGTAACCACCCACCTTTACGGGCAGTATCCTCTTGACTAGGCAGAACGTCTTTGATCTCGTTATCTTGCGGCTCAGCGTTATCGATAGTGTCTACCGGCTCAGCAGCTAGTCCTTCTGTTTCTTCAGTCATTAAACTATCCTCCCAATAATATGAGAATCAGGAATATACAGATAATTCTTATGGTCGGGGCTTGATGATCTTTTGCCCTCAAACTTACGGTCCGCATTTTCCGCCGGATCGCTCGCTTGGCCAGCAAGTCTGCCGCAGGCGAACGTGTCGTCGGCCAGCGACTGGATGGCCGGTTAACTGTCGGCATCCCCTTGCTGATCATCACCTCGGCCTCACGCAGCAGCCGGATCACCTGCTCAGGTGCGGGCCTCTTCCTTGACATATGATCTTGCTCCATCCTCACGACAAGTGGTCCCAGATACTAATCCAACAACTGGCACCGTCTCAGGGGGCAAGGCCAAACCGATCCCGGGATGACGGTGGCCCACGCCTGCCTGGCGGGGGGAAGCGGGAACGGCGAGCCGGTCTGCCCGCAGGTGCCCCAAACGCCCGGATGAAAGCCGTTTTGGGCGTAATCACGGTCCGACGGCGGGCAGATGGAGCCCGCAAGGGCCTCAGGCCGCTAAGGCAGTTGTTGACGGGCCCCTGAGATGAAGGGAAACTGACGTTCGTTCGACGCCCCAGGGCAGTCCTGGGAGCACGCCATATTAGGAATGCCGGATTACTTGATCCAGGCAGACCATCGCCGACCGAGAGCAAGTGGAGAGGCGGCCGTGAGAGATAAGCAAGCATCTCCGTGGGGCAAGCTGATGCCCGTGCTGGGGGCTTTCCTAACACTGGCCGCATTGTGGAGAGTGGAACACATCATGGCGGAGCCGGCGGGCAACTCGACAACCCAATCCGCGCGCGCGTTTGATGCTGACACGCTCAGCCCGTTCACCGAGGGCGGGTTGTATCTGGGCCAGCACGAGATGGGCCTATACCCGGGGGGCAGGACCGAAATCCCCGATTCCCATCTCCAGGCTGGCCTGCGGGTGGCCCAGGCCATCCAGCCACTGGATGCCGACGGCCAGCCGGATGCCCGGAGCGGGCGCGTGGTGGCGCTGATTCTGGGGCACTCCAACTGCAAGATGTACTTCACCGCGTTCCATGAGGAGTTGAAGAAGCACGACGTCGAACTTCGGCCCCACGTGAAGTTCATCAACGCCGCCGTCGGTGGCCAGCAGTTGCCGGAGATACGCCAGCTAAAGGGCAAGGTGTGGGACTTGACTGACCGGCTGTTGTCCCGCCCGGGCTACTCCCGCCGGCAGGTGCAGGTCCTGTTCCTTCACACCACTTACCACGGGTGGAAGGACCTCGATGGTCGGCCGCCGCGGCCGTTCCCCGAGACCATGCGGCAGATGCAACGTGATCTGGGGGAGGTACTGGCGCACTGCGTCAGCATATATCCCAACCTGCGAATCGCCTATCTGACATGTGACGGGTTCCATCACTATACGGGTTTCGAGCCACACGTTTGGCAGGAGGCGTTCGGCTTCAAGTGGCTGATCGAGAGTCAGATCAAGGACGAGGAGGGCACCGCCTTTGAGGACAGGGACGGCCGGACTCGCCGGTTGCCTTGGCTACAGTGGGGGCCGTACATCTGGGACAACACCTGGGATAGCACGTACTTCACCGACGGGGTGCATCCGGCCTCCAAGGCGCGCGCAATCTTTGTCAGGAAGTACTGGGGTTTCCTCAGGTCGGACGAGGTGGCCCAGATGTGGCTGCTCAGGCCTGGCGGAGAGGGAGCGAGAAAGCCCCCGCCGGCAGCCTCTCGGCGGACGGGCCCTCCCCTGCGAGGCGTTAAGGTCGTCAAGGACCTCGAGTACGCGCGCGCTGATGGGAGGAAGCTGCTGTTGGACCTATACCTCCCGGAGAGGGCGTCAGGGCCGCGGCCGCTCGTCGTATGGATTCACGGCGGCGGATGGTCGGCGGGCAGCAAGGAAGGCGGACGGTGGAGGGCGTCGCAGTTGACGCCGAAGGGATACGCAGTGGCGAGCATCGGCTACCGCCTGAGCGGGGAGGCGAAGTTTCCCGCGCAGATTCACGACTGCAAGGCGGCCGTTCGCTTCCTTCGCGCCAACGCGGAGAAGTACGGCATCGATCCGAATCGCATCGTCGCGTGGGGGTCATCCGCGGGCGGGCACCTGGCGGCGCTGCTGGGGACGTCCGGCGGAGTCGAGGAGCTCGAGGGCGATCTGGGGAATCCGGATCAGTCCAGCTGTGTCCAGGCGGTGTGCGACTTCTTCGGTCCGACCGATTTCACCAAGATGAACGATTTCCCGAGCGCCATCGATCACGATGCCGCCCGATCGCCAGAGTCCAAGCTGATCGGCGGACCGATCCAGCAGAACAAGGACAAGGTTGCCAAAGCCAACCCGATCACCTACGTCGGGAAGGACGATCCTCCGTTCCTGATCGTTCACGGCGATCAGGACCGCGCCGTTCCCTACAACCAGAGCGAGTTGCTGCACGAGGCCCTGAAGAAGGCCGGGATCGAGACCACGCTTCACCGCGTCAAGGGCGGGGGGCACGGGCGAGGGTTCGGTCCGCGCGTGGACGCGAAGGTGTCGGCGTTCTTCGACAAGCATCTCAAGAGCGGCAAGGCGGGCGGCCCCGCTACGCGACCCACCACAGCGACTCAACCGGCGATGAAGATACTCTCCGGCGAGCGACGGTTGATCGTGGTCAACGGGTATTCGACGTCCTTTCAGTAGCCCGCCATGCTTCAACGAAAGCTCGACAGATACTTCGGGGGCAAGCGGGTGATCGAGCAGGCCAAGGCGGCCTTTCGCTTCGAGCCGTCCGATGACAACTACTGGAACCGCGGCAAGGCGTTCGCGGAAGGGCGCGAGGCCGCGCTTCAAGTGTTGCTGGTGACTGCGAACGAGCCGAAAATGGAAATCGTCAAGTCCGAGAAAGTTCGCGGCTGGTACAACGGAAAACCTGGGCCGCCCGAAGGTACGGACACCTTCTTCCCGCCGTACGTGAAGACAACCTTTACCTCCAAGCGCGGCCTGTTCGTCGCCCTGCTCTATCCGGAATCCGAACGCCTCGGCGTGAAGATGCCCGAGGTCAAGAGAATTGCCGAAGGCGACCTGGCGGGCTTTGTCGTCGGCGAAGATCTCATCCTGTTCCGGAAGAGCGGCCAGAGCATCAAGCACGGAGAGATCGAGACTGACGGGGAGATGCTCTACGTAACCGGCGAGGGCGCCGGTAGGAAGTTCCTTGTAGCCGGTGCGACGTATCTGTCTGTCGGCGACAAGAAGCGCTTCACCGCCAGCGTTCGCATCTCCGTGGCGCTGGATGCCGACGGCAGTGGTGCGGCCGACGGACCAAGGAAGGGCTTCACGCTGACCCGGCATGTCGGCAGCAGGAAAGTCACGGACCAGGCCCGAGGTCGGACGGCCCTTACAGCGCTGACACAATAGCCACCTGGCCCTTCCATGAAGCCGGATCTGTCCAGCGAGGATCTGTGGCGGATGGCTTCACCCTTCTACCGAGGATCACGCGGCCGCGGTCAGCCTTCTGTGCCGCGGTCCCATTCGACTCGTGCAATGACGCCCATTCTGGCTCCCCGGTGAGTTCAGGACTGCCGGGATGAACGGCCTACTCGCGATCTTGGCCTTTAGGCTTCGTCAGTTGCGAGTCCCGCTTGACTGCCGGCGCGTCCGCCCCTGCCACCGGCTGGGTTGCCGAACGAGGGTGTCCGTCGAAGTCCACCTTCGTGATCTTCGAGATGTCCACACCGCCGGTCCGGGCGACGGTATCTTCGGGGGCGAGGTGCAGATCACCATGGGCCTCATCTACAAAGGCCGGGCGGTACTGCGTTGAGTCCTTATCCTGTCCGGTCAGCTCCTGCCACCTCTCAAAGTTCACGATCTCGTTGTCCCAGATAAACCCAGCGGCAGGATCGTAGACGTTGCCCTCGGCAATCCAGTTTGCGGGCGCGTAATTCACGCCGACGTTCCGCTTTACCCCTCCAGACTTGGCGATGATGTTATTCTTGATGACGAAGCTCTGCGGGCGGTAGGGGTACTGTGGGTAAATGCTGATTCCGTGCTGGGCGAAGCCATTTCCGTAGGCCCCAAACGGGCCGACGATCGTGTTGCCCGCGATTGTCAGCGTTCCCACTTGCGGCGCGACGAAATTGCCGTTTCTGACGAGAATCCCGGCGTTCCACCCCATGGTCGATGAGATGAAATTATTCGTAATAGCCACATCTTCCACGCTCGATGTTGCGGGAGCGCCTCGAAACGCCCCTCGTATGATGATCGCGTGGGGAGGATATGCATATCCGTTATAGGTGTTGCGAATGATGTTGCGATCGATCACCACGTCATCGACCGTTCGCGACTGGCAGCCGGAATAGGGAGGATACCCCTCGCCTTTGACGACTACCCCGATCCCAAGATCGAGAAACAGATTCCCGCGGACTGTGACATCCCGGGTGCATTGACAGATGGTGGCCCCGGAGGTATGTTTCTTGGCTTTCCACGCCCGCGGATTCCCGTCGACTACATTGTCGAGTATCTCGATCCCGTCAATCTCACCCCAGAGCTTCCACCCGGTGCCTACCTGGGGCCCGTACATCTTCAGCGTGTTGTTTTGAAATCGTAGCGGCCCGCGAATGCGGTTCGAGCCGCGAAAGCAGAACGACGAGTATTCATCGATCAGGTTGTTCACGAACGCAACGTGCGACAGATACGACCGGCCGTTGCGGCCGGGGAAAAAGTTCACGACGATGGCGCTGCTTCGCAGTCTCGTCTGCTTGTTGATCCGGCGGAAGACAACGTCGTGAACGTAAAGATGGCTTTGCGCCTCTGCCTTCGAAGGCCCGCGAAGGACGATCGCACCGCAATTGCCCCTCCTGGAAGTCCCTCTGTAGTCACGGATCGTCAGATGGGCGATCTCGATATAAGCGACGCCGTTCGGCCGGTTGTTGATCGCAAGGGGGAGCTTGTTCTGTCCGTCGAAAACGGCTTCGTCGTCGCGGTCGTACGGCGGGTACTCTCCGTCGCCGTCCTTGTCCCAGCCGATAATCATGGTCGGATTGGACGGGAACTCGAAGCCGTCACGCACACAGTAACCGGGCAGGCCGCCCTGGGTGAGCTTGATCGCCTCATGAAAGACACCGGAGATGCAGACGATATCTTCGGCTCCGTCTTCGGGTCCGTCGCACGTGTCCAGGGCCTTCTGGACAGTCTTGTACGGCTTGGCGGGCGAACCGTCGCCAGCCTCATCGCTCCCGGCCTTGGCGTCGACGTAGAGGATGTCCTCGTTCACGCCGTCGCCGTCCGGGTCCTTCGTCTTACCGTCGCCCACCAACCGATCCGCCGGCTCGCCGATCACACCGTTGCGGTTCGTGTCGAACCCGCACGGACGGGGGATGTAGCCCCTCTTGTTCTCAGCGATGTACTGGGCGACGAAATCCTTCGCTGCCCGCGTCGGTTGGGTCGCTGGTTCTCCACCGGCTCGGGCGATCTCACCCGTGCAGTGCAGAGAGACACAGATCACTCCAACAAGTACGATCCACGCCTTCTTCATCATGATGTCTCTCCTGGTTGGGATTTCGACTCGTGCGCCAGCTAGCAGGCCCGCACGAAGGTCGAGTTCGACGACGATCTTCTGGTGGTCGTGACGCCGATCCGCAGAACGGCGAAGCGATCGTAGGCGCCACCGACCGACGGGTGATGTCCCAGCCGTACTGAGTGTGAGAGGCCCGATCTCCGGACGGTCACTCAGATTCCTTCACGCCAAAGTCCTTGGCGTATCGCTGGTAAAGTTCGTCCAGCGTTCCTTGAAAGAGATATATCTTGCCCCTGGCGGTGACTTCCTGCCCGGGCTTCAGCAGGCCCCACCGCGGGTTGGAGTGAATGCACGAGGTCCTTGTATTAAAATTGAAGGACAGGTGCCCCGCATTGCTGGTCGCCAGGCCCAGCACGGTCTTGCCGTCCTTGGACAGCTTCGCCGCCAGTCGCTCGACACCCCGGCTTCTGAAATGCACGGAAGCGCCGACCATTCGATGAGACGGGAACTTGCCCTTGATGACTTCGTTCATCGTGATCCACTTCCCGCCCTTGCGGACGTGCGTGCGCTCGGCTTCGTAGTCGTGAAACATCGGCGCTTCCCCAGACGGAAGGCAGAAGAGCCCCATCTGCTGTTTCGCCCACGCCTCCGGGCCGACGTTCTTCAGCCGAAGCTCAAAATCGATCGTGTCCTTGCCGGCCGAAATCTTTCCCCTGAAGTCCAGGCCGTATTCCTTCTTCTTGGCCTCCGGGAGCACGCACCAGAATGTCGCCCTTCGGCGGTCCGGCTGGACCTTCCACTGAACCGAATGGGGGCGGGAGCTGCGCTCGGTTGTCTTGTCGTAGTACCCGTGCTCCGGCATACGGAACTTCCATCGGTTGCCCGGATAACGCGGATGCTGGAACGTAAACCACGGCCTGTCCTTCACAGGATCCAGGGTGATGAACTCACACGCTGCCGGCTGGGTGCTCTTGGTGGTCGCTTTGACGCTTGCCTTGGCCGACTTCTCGACCCGAGGCAAAAGAGGCTCAGATCCCCCGCGAGCGCCCGCGGGCTTCTGCGCGCACGCCGTGGCTACAAACAAGACCGGCAGCATCAACATCGAAAAGGATGTCGTGCTCATGTTTCCTGCTCCTTTCGCGGGGGAGATCGTTTTCCACTTTGTGTATGAGATGATCTCGACAAAAGGATCATAGGCCCGACCGGTGTATGATTCAAGCCCTGATCGACCCGCCGTCGATCTTAACGATCCTGGTAGATGCTATCGATGTCCATCGTGTCCGATTGAAATGCCGGATCTCGAGCGCCCACTGATGTAAGACCACCTTACGGAGCAAGGGTCGCCCGGGTTTGCGAGCCAGAAACCTCCAGCGTCCAGCCAGCCGCCTTGCTCTCGGCGGTCAATGCTAGGCCGGCGTTCGTGATAGAGGACGCCTTTACAGGCGTGCACGTCCCGTGGGAGACCGACAGGCCTATCATATCGATGCTGCTGCCGGAGGTGAAAGAGATCGTGTTGGCGAGAATCGTGCTGACGCCCTTGCCGGAGAACTTCAACAGCGAATTGCCCTTGGTGAACTGCAGACCGTCCAGCTTGATTCTCGCAGTTCCACCTTTTCCCAGATTGGTCGGTGAACTCGCTGCCTATGTGCGGCGAGATGTGGTATCCTCTGCCGTTTGCCGGAGGTCGTGATCCCGTGTCTTCGCCAAATAGGAAAACCCTGTTTCGTTATCTTGCCTTCGCCCGACCCTACCGCTGGCTCGTGGCAGCGGTGGTCGTTGCGGGTGTAGCTAAGTTCACTCTTCCGCTGATACCTGCCTATATCTTCCGGCGAATCATCGACGAGGTCATCCGTAACGACACCGCCCTAGACGAGGCAGCCCGCTTAGGTTTGCTGAAGTGGCTTGGTTCGGGCCTAGTGGCGGTAGCTGTCTTGGCGACGGTGGCAATCTACTTCCGTGGCCTGTGCACGGTGAAGATCAGCTCCTCTATCGCTTTCGACATGCGCGCGTCGCTCTGGGGACACCTGCAACGTTTGAGCTTGAGCTTTCACCAGTCCCGTCCGACCGGCTCGCTGCTGAGCCGCCTGATGAGCGACGTCGGCGTCTCGCAGCAAATGATCCACGGCGGGATTATGAACGTGGCAATCGACCTCGCCAGCGGGACGATCGCTCTGGTGGTCCTGCTGAGCATCAGTTGGCAGCTCACGCTGCTGGTGTTGGCCGTGCTGCCGATCTACGGGGTGATGTATCGTAGAATTAATCCGCGCCTACGACAGGCGAGCCACGACGTGCAGGAGCAGACGGCGATGATGAGCGGCGCAGCCGTTGAGCGCCTCAACGGCATCGCCATTGTCCAGAGCTTCGCGCAGGAGCCAGCTGAGTCGCGGTACTTCGCCGAGCAGGCGGACGAACTGCGAGGACGGTTCATGCGGCGGGGAAAGCTCAACAACACGCTCAAGGCGATCAGCGAATTGCTGATGGCGATGGGAACCGGAGCGGTCTGGATCGCCGGGGCGTACCTGGCGATTGACGGGCGCCTGTCAGCCGGACGAATCATCCAGTTCCTTGGGACCGCCGCCTTGCTGTACATGCCGATCCGCCGTCTCAGCGAGATTAACATTACCTATCAGACCTCGATGGCGGCCATAGAGCGCGTTTTCAAGATCTTCGACGTCGTCCCGGAAGTGCAAAGCCGTCCGCACGCGCCGGACCACAGATTGGAGACCGGCCGCATTGACTTCGAGCACGTCAGCTTCCGCTACGACGATGGCCCGGAGATCCTGAAGGACCTGAGCTTCTCCGTTGCATCGGGCGAGCGCGTGGCCATCGTCGGCGAAAGCGGCGCGGGCAAGAGCACACTCGTGACGCTCATTCCTCGCCTCTACGACGTCAGCTCCGGAACGATTCGGATCGACGGGATTGACATCCAGGACTTTCCCCTGCGGCAGTTGCGGCGGAACGTCGGCATTGTCCTCCAGGATACGATCCTCTTTTCCGGGACAGTCAGGGAGAACCTGCGCTACGGTCGAAAGAAAGCCAACGACGCGGAGATCATCGCCGCCGCCAAAGCTGCCAACGCCCACCCCTTCATCTGTGAGCTTGCGGAAGGATACGATGCCCTTATCGGCGAACGCGGGTTGACACTCTCCGGCGGGCAGCGTCAGCGGATTTCGCTGGCGCGGACGGTACTCCAGGACCCGCGAATCCTCATCCTCGACGAAGCCACCAGCAGCCTAGACAGCGAAAGCGAGAACCTCATCACCGCGGCGCTCGAGCGAGTGATGGCGGGCCGAACGTGTTTGATCATCGCGCATCGGCTTTCCACGGTGATCTCCGCCGACCGGATCATCGCTCTCCGCGGGGGCCAGATAGTCGAGTCCGGGACGCACGCCGAACTGTTGGCTGAGGAAGGCTACTACAGCCACCTGTTCGACCAGCAGTTCGGGCCTCTCCAGAAGCTGGTCGATCAGAGCCGGCAGGTCACCTCCGGCCCGCAGACCGGCACGCCTCACTAGTAGACGATCCCCGCGACCTTCTATGAGAAGAGGCTTCTGTCAAGACGGAATCCTCGCAGTGATTCCTGGTCCTTGTAAGCAGCTCATCTGTCTGTCAGCGGCTCAACGTATCAATACTGCGGCAAGCCATGCCATGAGTGTGCGCAGAGAACATCTTCATCGTCCAAGGATCCAGGGCCTCGGCCATCGGCCCGCGAGACATCGGGGATGTCCCAGGGATGAGGTTATCACCCGAAAAACCCACACACCAGGCCCATCGCGATCGGCGAGCCTGACGGCAACTCAAAGCTGCCTTACTCGCCCTTCTTGGCCGGCAAGCGCACCGACACCTCTCCTCGGGCCTGGTCGTAGGCGATCCGCACACCATCTATGCTCACGCGGACGATTCCATCATCCGCGGTGGAGATGATCTTCGGGTCGGCCTGGCCCGTTCGTACCGGGTGGAGTACCGTCATCATCACGAAGCGGGGTGTCTTCTCCTTGGCGGTCAACAGAACGTAGGTGTCACCGAACTTCTCCATCTTCCGCCCCTCGAGGCCCGAGGCCGGGCACGCCGCCTGGACGATCATGCGCGCGCCTTCGCCGGCGAGCACGAAACGTCCGTCTTCGAGCGAATCCACCTTTACGTCCTTGTTGTGATAATGGAACGCGTGGGAGTACTCATGGGGCAGATCGTCCTTCTGAACGTCGTCGACGACGACGAAGTAGCCTGTCTTGCCGCTGGTCCGCACGAACACGACGTGCCGCATCGCGTTGCGCGTGGCCTTATTGGCGGGGTTGGCTTGGTAAGCGCGGGTGAGGTTCATGCGCACGTAGTCGTATTGCTCGCCCGGCTGAAACGCTTCGATCTCGGCAACCTTCATGTAATACTGCGAGTCGACGATGCCGGTCTCTTGCGCGCCCTGACCGACGCCGTCGATCAGCACGGTGTGGTGCGCCTCGCCGCTGTGAAGATATTTGAAGCGCTCGCCGCTGTAGGAGCCCTCGAAGTAGTCGCGCAGGAATCGCAGCCCATAGGCGTTGATGACGTAGCTTCCTTTGTCCGCATGGCCATGGAAGCCCGCATCGCTGATGACCGGGCAGACGAATTGGATGCCGTCCTTGCGGGAGAAGTCGCTCCGCAGGAAGACGTACCCGCAGCCGAAGTTCCACTTGCCCTTACCCTTGAAGTTGTACACACGAGACTTGGGCAGCTTCGGGGAGGTATCGGGGTTCTGAGGCTTGATCGGTAGGGACCAGAGCGTGCCCCACACTTCGTGATCGTTGCCTGGTTTCCAGCCCTCTGCAATGAGTCTGTCGACATACCATGCCGCCACGCCATCGCCGTATTCCGAGGCGTTGCGGACCAGGTGCTGCCCCACGGCGTGCAGGTCATCGTAAGTATCACCGAACGGCGCCATCCCGTTCAGTTGTGGGTGCAGCATGTAGGCGGTGAAGGCGGTCGTCTTGGACAGCAGCGAGTCGCGATATACATAAAGGTCTTCGCCCGTGACGCGCCGCAGCGCCTCGGCGGTGGGGTAGACGCTGCCAAGCGATACCCCCAGCGCATAGCGGGCCAACGTCTCATAAGAGCCGCCCTCGGCGTCGAACTCCTCGTCAAGTGTCTCCTTCATGGCCTGGGTGCCCAGGCGGATCCACCCCTCGGCCTCGGGGTGCTTGCCCTTAAGCACCAGGCCGGTCATGGCCACCGCCGAGTACATCTGAGGCTGGAAGTTCCCTTGGCGGATCGGCTTGCCGGCGCCCCACCAGAGGGTCTTTCCCATCTCCATCAGGCGGGCGGTTCCGGTGGCGAGCATGGTTTCGACCTGCTTGCGTTCAGTGTCGGACAACTCGTCGTAAAGCCAGTCGTAGACGATTGCGGTCATGCGGATTAGACCGCCATGAGTCATGTTCCATCTCTCGCCCATGTCCATCCAGTTGCCCAGGCCGGTGAGCCCAGCCTTGGCGGCGTCCCGGCTGGTTGCATCGCCGGTACGCAAGTAATGCAGAGCGGCGGACTCCATGTGCCTGGCCTGCACCCGCGTGCGATAGACGGGCATCTGCCCGTCCAGGGATACCTGCTTCGGATCCAGACGCCAGGCGCAGGTAGAAAAGCG